>MDSY01019614.1_pt1 | contig 17937 bp, 13 predicted proteins | sample 811131 | NCBI WGS metagenome assembly MDSY01 (sample SAMN05326643, study PRJNA326480) | marine metagenome | isolation source: seawater | place: Atlantic Ocean: South West | collected 2010
ATTCCAAATAATGATGGATCCACCCCAGCGAATAACGCTGCACGAAACGGTCATGTTGAGGTTATAAGGGCACTTAGAAACGCAGGTGCAAATCTAAATATTGCAAATAAGTATGATGTTACCCCAGCGTATCACGCTGCAGCAAACGGTCATGCTGAGGTTATGATGGAACTTATAACAGCAGATATAAACATAAATTTTCAAGATAGTGAGAATGGATGGACCCCAGTGAATATCGCTGCAAGCAAAGGTCATCTTGAGGTTTTGAAGGTACTTATAAAAGCAAAGGCAAATTTAGATATTCCAAATAATACCGGATGGACCCCAGTGAATAACGCTGCACGAAACGGTCATGTTGAGGTTTTGATGGCACTTATAGAGGCGAAGGCAGATCTAAATATTTCAACTGACGAAGGATGGACCCCAGCGAATATCGCTGCAGACATAGGTCATCTTGAGGTTTTGAAGGTACTTATAGAAGCAGGGGAAAAATTAGATATTCCAAATAATAATGGATGGACCCCAGTGAATACAGCTGCAGAAAAAGGTCATCTTGATGTTGTGAAGGTACTTATAGAGGCAGGTGCAAATTTAGATATTCCAAATAATACCGGATGGACCCCAGTGAATAACGCTGCAGACAAAGGTCATCTTGATGTTGTGATGGCACTTATAGAAGCAGGTGCAGATCTAAATATTTCAATGAACAATGGATGGACCCCGGTGAATATCGCTGCACGTAAAGGTCATGTTGAGGTTATGAAGGCACTTATAAAAGCGAAGGCAGATCTAAATGTTTCAACTGACGAAGGATGGACTCCAGCATATATCGCTGCAGCAAATGGTCAAGTTGAAGTTATGAGGGCACTTATCGATGCAGGTGCAGATGTAGATAGTAAAGATAATAATGGATGGACCCCAGCACATATCGCTGCAAAATATGGTCATATTAAGATTATAAGGGCACTTAAAAAAGCAGGTGCAGATCTAACTATTCAAAACAATGATGGCCATACTCCAACAAATATTGCTGAAAACCACAATCCTGCTGAAGTTATAAAGACAATTAAACAAATATTAAGAAATACTGATAAAAATAATTCTGAGCACAAGAGTAAAGTGGATGTAAACAAGAGTAAAATTAGAGTAGTAATAGTTGGAATAGTTGGAATAGTTGGAATAGTTGGAGAAGCAATATATAACTGGTGTAAAAAAGTAACGACAAAAAAAGATGAAGATCCTAACTCAAAAGAGAATAACAAAAAATATGAACTTGTTACTAAAAATAGAGATTTTGATATAAATCAAATAACAAAACAAGAATATAACGATTTCATGTGTTTAAAACAAGAACTAGACACAGAAAGATTAAAAATGGCAGAAAAGAAAAAAAAGCTACATAATAAATCACCTAAACTTGTTACTGAAAATAGAAATTTTTATATAATAAAAGAAGATGCTAAATATCAAATAAAAAAAGTAGAATATGAGCATTTCATACGTTTAAAACAAGAACTAGACACAAAAAAATTAAAAATAGCAGAAAAGGAAAAAAAGCTACATGATAAATTAGATGAACTTGTTACTAAAAATAGAGATTTTGATATAAATCAAATAACAAAACAAGAATATAACGATTTCATGCGTTTAAAACAAGAACTAGACACAGAAAGATTAAAAATGGCAGAAAAGAAAAAAAATCTACATGATAAGTTAACTAAAAAAATAAATGAAATAGTCAAATCAAAAGATAACTTAATAACAAAAATAACAAAACTAATAGAACCACTAAAAGAAAAAGCTGATTTACTAAGTAGTGACAATATAGATAATACATTAAATAAAATAAAAGAAATAAAAAACGAAATTGAAAAAGATGCAAAAGATGGAAGATTTGATATCCTAAACAAAGAAAATGAGTTTAATAAAGCTGAAAATTTATTAAAAAAACTTTTAAATGAAACCCAAAAACAAAATCAATTAAAAGCAGCTAAAATCCAAAAAGAAAATGAATTAAAACGTAAAATACAAAGCTGTAGTATAACGAAAATCTATGAAGCAATACAAATAGAAACTGAAAAAAAAGACAGCCAGAGCATTACTAAAAATATACTCCAAGAATGGAAAGATGAAGGAAAGCGAGTTAAATTTGATGAGTTTAAAGAAGATAAGAAAAATAAAACAAAATTAATTGATGAAAAAGTTGAATTATTAGAAAAAATAAAGCTATTTCTAGAAAATGATAGCCAAAATATTGATTTATCAGAAGAAGATATAGACCCGCTGCTCAAACTAACCGATGAATATTTAGACGTACGAGAAGAAGAAATAACAGAACACACACACGAAGAAGCAAAAACAAAACACACACACGAAGAAGCAGAAGTAACAGATACAAAAGAAAAAATAACAGCAGGCATAGCAACAGTAGATATAGATAGTTTATTAAAAGAATTATTAACAATACCTCAAGAGTTTAAAGAACAATATGCAAGCGAAGACAATTATAGTAATCGAGAAGACTATCAAGCAGTACGGCACGCTATGGGTTTCGATGAAGATTCTCTAAACGAAGTAGTTCTAAATGCTCAAATAGAAGTTATTAGCCAAATGCAACACGAACCTCCTGAAACAATAAATGACTTAATTAAAAAATTACAAGAAAATAAAGCTAATAATAAACAAAAAATATTAGACAAATTAAGATCATATTTACCAAAGGAGTTTATTCACACAAATTTTAGCCCCCTATATGAATATTTAAACAGTAACTATAAATTATTGGATGATATTTTTTCAATTAAAATTGTAGATAAAAATATTTCCAAGTTTATATTTAATAACGACGATTTTAAAAAAATAAATGACTATTATGAAAAAATAATATCAGAAAAGAATGAACCAAAAATCTGTATCACTGAATTAAGGAAAGGAACTCTATTACATGCAGTGTTACCTACAAATGAAAATCATAGTGGGATAGCAAGTCGTTTATATTATAAAGTCTGTCAGTTAAATGAAGAATCTTATGTATTAGTTACAGGTGTATGTCCTGAGCATGCTGATTCCAAACATCAATATAAAGGAATTGAAAAAAATGTAAGTAAGAATATCGATGATTTTAAGGAACAAATATCAATATGCAGATAAACTTACTATAACAGATCCTAATGGTGTAATTAGTGCCTATAAAAATTGGACATAAACCTAAAATGGTGATTACCATTTTCTTTTACAAATCGTTTGATAATCAGTGATATGATTGTTTTTTAGAAATTCAATTAATGAAGTTTTTTCTAAATAGGTATGTCTTATGGGAAGAGATAAGATTAAAAATAAAATAATATGTAATTAATAATAAAACGTTAGCGTTGTTTTACATAATCAACAATAGCTTCTACGTGTTCTAGCGGTGTTTTGGGTAAAATGCCATGCCCAAGATTAAAAATAAAACCCTGTGAATCCTTCATCGTATCACAAATGACTTTAGTCTCGGTAAGTGCATCAGGCAGGGATTCTAATAAGGTATGTGGATTTAAATTACCTTGCCAGGCCATATCTGGGTAGCGCTGGGGCAATGTTGTTAATGAACTATTCCAATCAACACTAATAACATTGGTATTAAGTTCCATTAACAAATCAAGCCGATTAACCGTATCTTTAGAATAAATAATCATGGGCACTCCTAACGGTTTGATCGCTGTCACAATTTGTTTGATATAATCAAGTGAAAAATGATGATAATCATCTCCTGTAAGAATGGATCCCCAGGTATCAAAAATTTGCACCGCATTAACACCCGATTTAATTTGATTACGAAGATGCATAATAGTAACCTGAGTTAAAGCCTGTAAAATGGTATGTACTATCTCAGGTTTAGACCCAATCAGTGCTTGAACGTTTGCAAATGTTTTTGAACTTTGCTTTTCAATTAAATAACACGCTACTGTAAATGGTGATCCTGAAAACCCAATCAAAGGTGTATCGTTCAACGATGATTTAAGTAACAAAATAGCATCATAAACATAAGATAAGGTATCTATATTTGGATCCGTTGAGAGTGTTTTTGCAATATCATCAATACTAAAATGATACTCTCTCAACTGAGGGCCTTTTCCTTCTAAAAAATCAAAATACAGCCCAAAAACTTCTGTAATAACCAAAATATCAGAATATAATATAGCCGCATCAAAACCAAAACGAGTAATAGGTTGTAATGTAACCTCACAAGCAAGTTCAGGGGTATGAACCATATCTAAAAATGAATACTTAGATCGCAACGCTCGATACTCTGGTAAATAACGACCTGCTTGTCTCATAAACCAAATCGGAGGCCTTTCCTTGTTATTACCATGACACGCATTTAAAAAAAGTGATCGACTCATAATCAATAAGATAGCAAATACTTTGATTGTACAAAAGATATAATCATGTTTTGAGTTAACTAACATTAATGGCAACAAGATAAAACCCTGAAAAAAAATCGTAAGCATGCTAGTATAAAAAAATGGCTTCAACAAAGGATATCGTTTTTACGTTACATCAACATCCCTTTAAAGGCTTAATGGTCAAAGCAACATGTTTGGGAAAAGCCATTAGCCCTTATACATCAGGTATTCCCAGTGATATTAGACAAATTTTGCGTTATGTATTACTGCATAAAGATATTTCTCAAGAATTAGGTGATCTGTTAGACAAATATGAAACAACAATTAAACTTCAATTAAAAATTAAACATGAAATTATTGATTGTCATTGGGATTCTAGTTTGAATTATGAAAAAAGATTAACCATTTCTTATCAGAATGATTCGGCAATTATTCATTCTGAAGGAGCTGGTAATAATGTTGTTTTTTTATCAAATCAATTTTGTTATTTAAAAGCTAAAAATAAAATAGGCCGAGTACTTAATTCAAAAAAACAATCATCGATTAAGTTTTTTGGCGAAAAGTCAGGCTACAAAGAAGTTTCAGATATTATGGATAGCCCCTTAGATGACCAAGAATTTAATCAATTGTTATTTTATTTTGATTCTGTAGCGGATATCAAAAAAGTATCATTTTTGGTTGATAATAAAAGTTATCAGCCTCAGAAAATAGAAACATCATTAGTAATGAATATTAATTATGATGATTCAAATCATGTTGTGTTATGTGAATTTTATTATCCTAACAACAATAGTCAATATAAGATTGGATTACATGTTTTTAAATTATTTTCAGAGATAAAAAATAATCATCTAGAATTATCAAAAAAACAAAAACAAAAGTTATTAAAATGGTTTGTTTATTTTGCCAAAGCTAACGAAACACAAAAAAAACGATTAAAGGTACATTTTTTACCCAAGTTAGTAAGTAATGTCATATCAGAGAAAATTAATAACGTGTTAACCATGGTCAATACAAATGATAATGATACAATTAATCATTTATTTCTCGAAAAAGATACATGGGTTATCGCTAATATTAATTATCATAACATGGTGTGTTTTTGGGCTGCGTTAAGCTTTTTATTTGATAATTATTTATCCTTAGATAGTGATATCACCATGTTAAAAATAGATAAGCAAGAATTTAATCGATCACTAAGCAAACTACAGACAATATGCCACGATTTAAAGTGTAGTTTGACTTATGAAAACAAAACAGTTGAAATATCAAAAAAAACATTAACATTAGATCTTCGACAAATGCAATCCTTAGAAGATAACCCTTTGATTCAATTAAATGATGAGGTGTTAACCTATGAAAAGTTAATAGAGTTAAAATCAAATTTATGGTCTTACATAGATAATAAAAACGTAACAGTGTTAGATGATACATTAGTGAAGCATTGTGAAAATATTTTAGAGGTTATTGAGTTTCAGCAAAAAGCATTTCCAAAAACAGAAGAATTCCCTGTTCAGCGTATATCTCATTTATTAGATTGGGTACAATTAAGAGCTGCGGGCATTGAGATTAAGTTATCCTCAGAACAAGAAAAACAAATAACATCATTTATTTCATTTAAGTCATTAAAACAAATTCCGGTTCCAAGTTTACATAACGCAAAGCCAAGAGAATATCAAAAAGAAGGGCTAAATTGGATGATGTTTTTATATCAACATGAATTAGGCGCTGTATTAGCCGATGATATGGGGTTAGGCAAAACATTTCAGTCGTTAATGTTGTTAGCTGCTATTAAGCAAGATCAGCTTAAATCTAAAACAAGAAAAAAGAAATTACCTCATTTAATTGTTGTGCCACCTAGTTTAATTTATAACTGGAGTCATGAGATCGAACGGTTTTGTCATGATATGAGCGTATCAATTTATTCAGGACCCTCACGATCCATTGATACTACAGCAGATGTTATTATCACATCATATGAATTATTAAGAAGAGATTATAATAAATTAGCTGATTATGAATTTGATGTTGCTATTTTTGATGAAGCACAATTTATTAAAAATCATATGTCAGCCAGAAGTAAAGCAGCTCAGCAAATTAAGCGGCAATTTTGTTTATGTTTAACAGGAACCCCTATTGAAAATAATGTTGGGGAATATATGACAATTTTAAATACTATTTTGCCAGGATTTTTTCCGTATTCAAAACAATTGGTATCTAGTATCACAGAACAGCATGTTAGTATGATTGTAAAGCGATCAAAACCATTTGTGCTAAGACGATTAAAAAATCAAATTAGTCATGAATTAAAATCAAAAACAGAAGAAGATATCTTTTTAACAATGTCGCCAGCTCAAGAAAAAATGTATCAATCCCTAGTAGCTGCAATAAAAAAACAAATATCAGGTTTAAAAAAGAAAAAAGGAAAGAGTTTTACAATTTTTACAGCATTAATGCGATTAAGACAAGCTTGTGTTTCTCCTTATTTAATTGACGATACATTCGAAGAAATTACACCTAAATTTACATTTTTAATAGAGAAATTAAAAGTATTAAGAGACGAAGGGCATTCCGTATTAGTATTTTCTCAATTTATTAAAAGTTTGGATATTATCCAAAAATTATGCGAAGAGTCATCGTTGTCTTATTTTAGATTAGATGGATCGGTATCCGCTATTAAGCGAAAAGAATATATTGATAAATTTCAATCATCAAAAGAGCCAGAAGTATTTTTAATGAGCTTAAAGGCTGGGGGAGTAGGATTAAATTTAACAAAAGCAAGTTACGTGTTTCATTTAGATCCATGGTGGAATCCAGCAGTAGAAAATCAAGCTACCGATCGTGTTCATAGAATCGGTCAGGAACAACGTGTTTTTTCGTATAAATTAATTATGCACAATTCAATAGAAGAAAAAATACAAGAGATAAAAGAAAAAAAAGCAGCGTTATTTAAAATGTTATTAGATGATAGCTCAATAGTAAATCGGTCAGATATCTTAACAGCAGATGATTTTTTGTGGTTATTAGAAACATAAATAAATAAGATTTAAATTTTGATAAAGCAAGAAAATTTGTGATAAACTATTTATGTGCTTCTATACAAGTTTTAACCAAAAAAAATCGTTTTTTTAATAGAGTTAATTAGATGATAAAGTGATAAAAAATAAAACATGAAAAATAAAATAATTTTAGTGATAGGTATAATTGGTATAATGATAACGCAGTTATCGTATGCTGGATATACATTGTTAGATAAAAATCGGTTAATATTTGGAGATGGTGGGGGATTCGAAGCGTATGTATCACCAAACACAAACAGTAACCCCATAATGGTAATACGGGCACTTCCTTATAATGAACCAGGTGAACAATATCGATCTAAAGGTATTGATTTTGTAGCACCTCCAGGTATGAAAAGTATATTATATGAAGTAGCGACAGATACATTTGGAGATGAGACGCAATGCGCATATGATAGTGGATGCCCAAGATTTTTGGTTGGCAAGACTCCTAGGTCTAATGATGTTATATCTACAAATATTGAGGTAGAACCGATACCGATTAATTTAGGTGGAGATCCGACGGATCCTAAGAAATTTTTATTAAATTCAGAAAATAACTTTTGGAAAAATGAGAAAAGTTTGCTTAACTGGACAGGTAGTTATGTTACTATGGGGAAAAATTTTGATGACGAGAATAAGCCTACTCCTAATAAGGAGTGGGATAAGGTTCATCTAATATTTGGTGATTCAGTTATGAAGTTTATAGGTATTAACATAGAAGTTCCAGCAGACAATACACCAGCAGGCAATACAACGACAGCGAATATAAATGCATATAAAATAATAACCGCTGGTTCAGGAGATTATGAGTTTGTAAAAGACCCTGTTCATTTTGGACAAGGTAATGTTCCTATTTATATAGGAAGAAACGAAAAGGACGATGATGGTCCTCATGCTGGGGTCCCAATATTAACATTAATTCCTGAATATTATGCTGATGGTTTAGCAAAAATATCGATAAATACAAATAGAGTTATGAAAGATATTACAGTTGAGGGAGGGTTTAACATAACAGGACAATTAGTATCAAATAGTGAATTTGGAATTTTAAAATATAATATGGAGAATTATTTTACCAGTGAAGATGTTTTAGCTGGAAGTACCAAGACTCTTGTATGTGAAGAATTTGAGGTTGAGTTTGTTCCACATAACTTTATGTTTGTTGGTACAATAAATGGAAAAGCTAATGTTAACAGAGCACCTGAAGTTACAATTTGGCTTGAATTATTTTTCAAAAATTCATATGGAAACTATGTTCAGGAGGAAGCCGAGGATATTACAGCAGCAACTAAACGAATTGTAGAAGGGTCATTTTCGCAAAGTAGTCTTAGTATCACGACTCAATATGTAGCTAATTTAGATTCAAATAGAAATACGTATACAGAGGATGGGATATGGTCTGAAAAAACAGAATGGAAAGTTTGTGTAGAAGCTCAAGCTTCGGGATCAGGCGCTTTTTTGCCTGATGGGGATCAAAATCAAATTCTTATTTTAGGATTGCCAGGAGGTAAGTTAGATTCAAATATTCCAGAACCGCCAGTTCCAGAAGGAGTAGAACTTATTGAAACAGCCGAAATAGTTAGTGCATCAGCTGATAAACCGTTATTACAAGAAAATGCAATTTTGTTTACGCCAGAAGATCATGCAAGTTTACCAATTCAAAAAAGTAAAATTGCTGGAATAACAACCGTAGGTGATTTTATGATATTCACTGATACAAGAACACCTACTATATTAGAAGCAGAAAATATAAGAGTAGATAAGCGATATAATATAAGTGTTTTAAAAATTATTGATAAAAAAACAGAAGCGTTATTTAATATAAAAGATGCTAATGGTTCATTAGCTTTTATTATACCTGAAGATGATGAAACAAACGATTTCGGTTTATATAAAGGACCCTATGGAAAATCGTTTACAGCATCAAGCGAAGGCGATACTGCTGGAACTGTAACTATTGATACAGATACAACCTTAACAGAGTTTGGGATAGCAACATATCCCAAGGATAGTAAGTTAGTATTTGGTAGTGGAATAAAAGTTGGAAATGATGATCAAATTCAGTTTGTTGAAAAACAAGGAAGTGCAAATATAATCATGAATGATAACTCAGCCACAGGCTATGCCTTACATAGCCCTAATGCCGAACTTGCATTTACAGGGGTTTATACAGGAAATGTTGGAAAAATGTATTATTTACGCTGTTTAAAAGATGCTACTCCCGTTGCTAATAACCTCGATACAAGCAAGCCTAACGCCCTAATTATACCTAAAGATGATAGTGCAACAGCGTCCTGTGCCGATAACAACATATATATAGAAATACCAGCAGATGACTTATATTTTAAAGGTCTCCCAAATCTTGGTTACAAATTTGTTATAATGAGTGTTGTTGCTGCAAGAAATTATGGTGGCGGAACAAGTACGGGGACATCTCTAGAAATAGAGTTAATTAGTAATACAGCAACGGCTATATTAAATAATCAACCGTGTACAGGAAAGTGTGAAACAGGCCGGGCTGTATTTAGAGGAGATACCGGTGCTAATTCAACATTTACACATACTAATATAGCCACTGTAGAAAAGATTAAAGGGGATTTAGATTCTAGTAAAAAAGTAAAAGTTTCAATTAAATTTCCTGAGTCTCACCTAGAATTAAAATTGGGTGGTGATGCTGATGATTTTAAAAATGATGGAACCAATAATAATGATGGAACTGCTAATGATGGAAGAAGTAACGCACCAAATAATATTAATGGATCAGCCGCTATTTGGATTTTAGCATTTCCAGATGCATTAGATTAAGGAGAAATAGACCATGAAGAAACAAAAACAAATGAGTCCATATCTATTTTTGCTAGGCTATATAGTATTGTTTATAACGAATGTACATGCCATAAATACATTACGTCCTAATGAACTAATTTTTTCGACAGGGCATTACATAAAAGATGGAACCAATGTGGAAGCTGGGATGACGTCTCCTATTCCAAATAATATATGTTATAAAAAAACACAGAAAAGTTCTTGTGAGTATACGTATGAACAATATTATGTGGCTGAATTTCCATCTAACCCTGTACCCGGAACCATGAATATAGGATTAATTTTAGATGAAAATGACACAGAAAAAGATCTAAGAATAATGGTGTCTAAGTTGGAGGGAACATCAACAGTTGTTGCAGAACCAAGTATCCAAGGATTTACAGAAGAGCTAATAAATGGTACGCAACAGGAACCAGGAGTATTTTCAATAACTAAACAAGACGGAATTCTATTCCCAGCTGAACCACCTCAAGGTTCAATGGCTTTAAATATTATTGGAGCTTATACAAACTTTCAAGTTGGAAAAACACGGTATGGAAAATCACTATGGATTTATAAGGATTTAGAAGAAGATTTATTAACAATTGGAGGGTTTGATGGTGTTGATTGGGCACTTGAACCGGTTGTAGCCAACCCATTTTCAATTAATTCAATTACATCACAAAATCTTAGTGCTACCGCAAGTGAAAACCCAGGAATAACCTACTTAACAGAAAGAATCGAAGTAAGAGATACGGATACTGGAGGGAGGGTTTGTTTGTTTGCATCGGGTAATTGTCATGAAGATCTGAATGGTAATGTGCCGAAAGCAGGTTTATTTATCGAGGGAGATGTATTAATTAATAAACTGTTTGGCTTGATAGGCTTTGTAGCTAAAAACTCAATAAATGAACAGACTAGTTTTAATGACACGTTGAAGATTTATCTTGATGTAAATATGGATGGATGTAAAAGCGAAAAAGCTGTTACATATACTGATGGCAATTTGACTTTTCCCAATAATGATGGACTCAACAATGCTGGTAAGAGTTGTAGTGGCGATAAAGATGACTTAAACGGATTTATGATTACTGCAATAGGATACCTAGGGCTAAAATCAACAGATCAAGAAAATTATACATTCTGGATGGCAGAAGGAGAGAGCTGTTCTCCAACAGAGAGTTCTCAATATTCTAATTCAGGCATGTTTGATTTTCAAACCAATTGGAATCAATATGCTAGCTTTACCTTTTTGTATACCAAATCATACTCTACTACTAGTGAGGATCAGACATTAAAGTTAAAATTTTGTACGAATGCAAGCACAACCACCGCTAACATTTCCAATGTGTACTACGGAGCTGCTGTCTACGGAATACCAGTATCAAAATGACAATAATAATATTAATATTGACCAAGAAAGTAAGGTTTGGTACTGTTATTTTATCATAGGAGGCAATTATGTCAGTAAGAATTAGACTAAAGCGATTTGGAAAAAAGAAAAAACCTATTTATAGAATTGTCGTAGCCGATCAAAAGAATCCTCGTAATGGTAAGACAATTGAAGATATCGGACATTATAATCCGATACAAGATCCAATTGCAGTAACTGTAAAAGAAGACAGAGTTAATTATTGGATTTCTGTTGGAGCACAACCAACGGAGACTGTAAAACGATTGTTAACAAGTTTAGGTTTAATGAAAGAAAAACCATTACAATCTGCCAATCAGAAGATAGCAAAAAAAGATCGAAAAAAATCTTCTGCTTTGGACGAATCATAATTTTGATATATAGTATAGATAGATAAACTGTAGAAATAAAAGGAAGTGGTGTAAGATGAAAAGTTTAGTAGAAATGATCGTAAGATCACTCGTTGATTATCCAGATGAGGTAAAAATCAATGAAACATCAGGTGAAAGTATCATGATTTTAGAAATCAATGTATCCCCTGAGGATGTAGGAAAAGTAATTGGAAAAGAAGGTCGAATTGCAAATGCAATCAGAACGGTTGTAAAAGCAGCAGCCGCTAAATTAGACAAAAAAGTAACAGTAGAAATTTTAACACAAAAAGGGTAATACCAATGGCTGAAAAGACAAAAAAAGCTCAAATTATCTTAAAAAGACAAGTCGTTACAAAAGCAATAGTAACCCCAAAGTTTAAAGAATTCTTAAAATATGAATTAGAAGAAAATGTTAAATTTTACAAAAACAAATTAACAGATATAAATGCACGATTAAATGCTACCCCTGCAACTGATCCAGCTAGTGGACAGTTACATGCTGAAAAACAAGAGGCAGACCAATATATTCAATCAGAAGCAAGTCAGAGATCATTTATTGATGATTTAGAAATAGATTCACAATACTCTCAAGGCCCTGTCGAAGGATTCGTAACGGTAAGCACCGGGGATAACTTATACGAAAAGTTAGGTGGCGTAGAAATTATTGTAAAAGATGGTGTTATTACAAAAATATCGTCTTCTGCATCGCAATTTGATAAAGTAACAACAAAAGCATAAAACGTGTTATCATTGCATTTTATAACCTGTTTTAAGCAGGAGTTAGAAGCATTTATCAATAAAGGTATTATCAAACAAGCTCTCTCAAAGGGCTTGTTTGATATGAAGACATATGATTTACGCGACTTTGGTGTGGGACCTCATAAAAAAATTGATGATTATCCGTTTTCTAATAAAAAAGGCATGCTATTGCGAGCTGATGTAATATATAATGCTGTAACAAGTATTGCAGATTATCAAAACATGCGTATAATATATACTTGCCCAAAGGGTTTGGTATTTAACCAGAACGTAAGTAGGCAACTGTATCAATGCAAAAAAGAAATCATTTTGATTTCTGGTTATTATGAAGGTATTGATCAGCGGATCTTTGATTTGTTACCTATTGAACAAGTTTCAATTGGCGATTATATTGTTAACAATGGCGATTGTGCAGCTGCTGTTATTGCTGAAACGCTTATTCGACAAGAACCTGGCGTATTAGGTAATAAGGCATGTATTGATGATGAGTCTCATTACACAGGCTTATTAGAGGCTAATCAGTATACACAGCCTGTTACGTTTAACGATGTATCGGTTCCTGAAGTATTACGTTCAGGAAATCATCCGGTTATAGATAGCTATAAAGAAAAAATAGCATTAAAAAATACGCTAATAAATCGAATGGATTTAATAGGAAAAAAAATAATAACAAATCAACAACAAAAATTAATAACAGAAATATTAAACGAAATGGTGGTGAAGAAAAAATGACATTAAAAGAGATACAAGAGTTTGAAAAGAGTCAGTGTAAAGAAACCGTTGCTGCTATCAAAATAGGTGACATTGTTATCGTTCATAAATTAATTATGGAAGGAAAAAAACAACGAACACAACGATTTCAGGGAACAGTAATCAAAAAGAAAGGATCGTTATCAAGAGAATCCTTTACAGTACGAAAAATTGTTGATGGTGTTGGTGTTGAAAAAACATTTTTAATACATTCTCCATTGGTACCTAAAGTAGAGATTATACAACAATCAAAAGTTCGCCGTGCAAAATTATATTATTTACGTGATAGAGTAGGTGCAAAAGCAAATCGCTTAAAAGTTAAAGCTGCCAAAAAGTAATCATGTTAAAGGTTGCTATTTTAGGAGCATCTGGATTTACGGGCTTTGAATGTATCCGTTTGTTACAAGCTCATCCTGATGTAGTTATTACACATTTGTTTACGTTACGAGAATCAAAAACGGATATCAATCGTTATGTAACGGGTATAAAAAGTATTCCTCAAACATGTGAGGTATTTGATCCAAAACAATCATATGATATTGATTGTTTAATCATTGCGTTACCGCATACCTGTGTTTTTCCATTAATGCCAATGATGATACAGCAATCGTATAAAATCATTGATTTATCAGCTGATTTTCGTTTAAAGGCTAGTGATCGTTATAACATGTATTATGATATAGATCATACCTGCCAAGAATTATTATTAGAATCGGTGTATGGTTTAAATGAATTTTATGCAGATGCAATTAAAACCAGTAAATTAGTTGCTAATCCAGGTTGTTATGCAATAGCCACTATTTTAGCTTTAAAACCTCTAACAGATCAAAATCTGATTAATCATGTTGTTGTGGATGCAAAATCAGGTGTGAGCGGAGCTGGAAAAACATTACAAGACACATTTTTGTACGCTAATGCCAATGAGCATATTAGTGCTTATAAAACGAACCAGCATCGGCATATGGCTGAATTTGAAGAGAATTGTGAGTGTTCTATGATATTTTCTCCTCATTTAGTGCCTATGAATCGTGGTATTTTAGTATCAGCATATATTCAACTTAATAAGAAGCAAACGATCGATTCGATCGCAAGATATTATCAACAAGCGTATGAAAAGTCGCCTTGTGTTCGACTTTCTATACAAGAAAAGCAACCATCCACTCAAGATGTTGTTGGATCGAATATGGCTAACATTACGATTAGCCATGTTTCTGAGACAGAGGCTATTATTGTAAGTACAATTGATAATTTAATTAAAGGTGCTGGTGGAAATGCCATTCAATCTATGAATCTGATGTTTGGTTTAGCGGAAACAGCAGGATTACCTTTGGTTGCACAGCGAGTTTAGTTATGGCACAGTCAATGTCGGATATAACCGGTGTATATGCAACAGCTATTGCGGCTGGAATCAAAAGTAAGGGCTTAGATTTAGGATTATTATATGTTCCAGATGCGGTGGCATCAGCTGCTGTATTTACCCAGCATAAATTTAAAGCATCATCAGTATCATATACCCAAAAGTGTAGTAAACGTTATACCTTAAAAGCCATGATCATTAATTCAGGAAATGCGAATGCTGTAACAGGTAAACAAGGTAACATTGATACAAAAGCTATGGCAACACAAACAGCGACATTATTAGGAATTAACCCTAATGAAGTAGGTGTCGCTTCAACCGGAATTATCGGTAAACCTTTGCCCATGCAAGTGATTCAAAAAGGAATTACAACATTATGTAATCAAAAAGAAAAAAAAGAAGGTTCTCGTTTAGCCAAAGCGATTTTAACCACCGATTTAGTAACCAAACCAACCTTTAAACAAGCAAAAATTGGCAAAAAAGTAATTCAAATTGCAGGTATTACCAAAGGAAGTGGTATGATTGCGCCTAATATGGCAACAACGTTAGGATTTTTAGTAACCAATGCAAAAATGAGTCAAGAAACGTTGCAACATTGTTTAACAAAAGCGATTGATAAATCCTATAATATGCTTAGCGTTGATACCGATACATCAACAAATGATATGGTAGTATGTTTCGCAAGTGGTGAATATGCCATTAATCAATATGATCCCGCACAAATTAATGCGTTTCAAAATCTGTTAGATGAGGCATGTATTGATTTAGCGATGCAAATTGCTAAAGATGGGGAAGGTGCAACCAAGTTAATTGAAGTGCAAGTAATAAATGCAGCTCGATATCAGGATGCTCGTGAAATTGCAAAACAAGTTTGTGATTCTCCGTTAGTAAAAACAGCAATTCATGGCGAAGACCCAAATTGGGGACGACTGATTATGGCTATTGGAAAAAATCATACATTAAAAATCAATCCAGACAAAATCAAGTTAAAACTTGGATCTGAAATCATTGTCAAAGAGGGGCAACCTGTTAATATAGATCGCAAGCGATTAAAAACCCATCTACAAGCAGATAAAGTAATCATTACAGTTGATTGTATGATTGGCAAAGCAACCGCAACAGCTTGGGGCTGTGATTTAACAAAAGGCTATATTGATATAAATACGGATTATAACTAATGATGTCACTCGAACAAAAAATGGAACGCGCTACAATTTTATTAGAAGCCTTACCGTATATCCGAAAGTTTTCTGGCAAAACTGTTGTGATTAAATATGGGGGCTCAATTATGATTAATGATGATTTAAAACATCAATTTGCTCGAGATATTGCGTTGTTAAAATATGTAGGATTAAACCCAATTATTGTTCATGGTGGTGGAAAAGAAATTACTAAATGGATGGATAAATTAGGTAAAGAAGCAGAATTTATTGATGGGTTACGAGTAACTGATTCAGAAACTTTAGAAATTACCGAAATGGTTTTAGTAGGAAAAATTAATTCTGAAATTGTTTCATTGATTAATCGAGAAGGTGGCAAAGCGGTTGGGTTATCAGGCAAAGATGGTCCGTTATTTTTTGGAAAACGTCATGAGACAGCTAAATATAAAAAATTAGGTTTTGTAGGTGATATTTCCAATGTAGATAATACACTGATTCATACCTTATCAGCGGACGGTTTTATTCCTGTTATCTCATCAATTGGTCAATCGGATGATTTTGAAGGTTTAAATATGAATGCCGATCATGTAGCAGAAGCCATTGCATCATCTTTAGCAGCTCAAAAATTAGTGTTTTTAACGGATGTGAAAGGGCTTGTTATTGAAAAAAAATTACAAGAACAATTAACCAGTAAACAAGCTAAAGTATATTTATCTCACCCTGATGTAAAGGGAGGGATGTTGCCTAAGTTGACGTGTGCTATAAATGCTATTAAACATGGTGTTAAGGATGTTCATATTATTAATGGAACAATCAAGCATGCCGTGTTGCTAGAATTGTTTACTGATTCTGGTATTGGTACCATGATCAAAAATATATAAAGAGAAATTTTTTATGAAACACTTCATTGACATAAGCGATTATAATAATGACATTATTAAATCTTTAATTCAATCAGCGTCTCAGTTAAAACAAGCTAGTTATCGAGGTAATGAATTAAAAGGAAAAACGGTAGGGCTTATTTTTGAAAAACCGTCACTAAGAACACGAATATCTTTTGAAATGGCGATTCATCATCTGGGAGGGCATGTTATTAGCTTACAGCAAGATGAAATTCAGTTAGGTAAACGCGAATCGATCGAGGATGTAGCCCAGGTATTATCTCGTTATATAGATATGGTCATGATTCGAACATTTGAACACGATGATATTAAGACCTTTGCTAAAAATGCTTCTATTCCTGTTATAAATGGGTTAACAAATACATCACATCCATGCCAAGCATTAGCAGATGCGTTAACCATATATGAGCAATTTAACCGCTTAGAAGGGATTAACGTTACTTATTTAGGGGATGATAATAATGTATCACGATCATTAGCCGAAGTATGTTTAGCAACAGGCATGATTTGTACCATTAGTTCACCTAACAAAAGCAATAAACCTATAGTCAATGTTCATTATGAAAGTGATCCTAAGAAAGCTGTGCAGCATGCTGATGTTATTTATACGGATACTTGGGTATCTATGGGAGCAACATCAGATCCCTCTTTATTAATGCAATTACAACCCTATCAAGTTAATGAACATTTATTAGAAGCAGCCCCATCATCAGCTATAATTATGCATTGTTTACCAGCACATCGTAATGACGAAATTACCGATACTATGTTAACAGGGCCTCAATCCAGAGTGTTTGATCAAGCAGAAAATCGCTATCATGCACAAAAAGCATTACTGGTATTTTTAAGTTAACGGTAATAAATAAACATAACTAGTTCTCGTATAAAAAGATAACAAAAGCTTGTAAAAAAATAACAAAAGAAATTAAGTTCAAAATAAGCTAATAAATACTGTATTAATCAAGCTAAAAA
>MDSY01090796.1_pt1 | contig 17934 bp, 12 predicted proteins | sample 811131 | NCBI WGS metagenome assembly MDSY01 (sample SAMN05326643, study PRJNA326480) | marine metagenome | isolation source: seawater | place: Atlantic Ocean: South West | collected 2010
ACACCAGTTATGCCTATTTTTTGGGCAAGAGAATCAATTTGCTGACCATTATAATTCATGGTATTATGATATGCTGAGAAGGTAACAGAATTAGGCTTTTTCCCACCCCACCAAGGCTCTGTGAAGCTAAAATTATAAGAGCTGTAAAAAGTTCCATTAGTTTGAGCTCGAATTGTAATGTTTTGGCCGTCACCTGTTGGTAAAGGTTGCCATGATTTCTTATTAAAAATATTCCTGGCTGAAAAATTATTGAAATTTAAACCTAAGGTTCCAACAACCGTATATCTACCCCAACCTCCTTGTAATTCCAATTGACTCGTGGATTGTTCTACTACAGTGTATTCTAAATCCACAGTTCCTGTCATTGGATCAGGAACGGGAACAGGTGTTATTTGTCTTGGGTCAAAATAACCTAACTGTCCTAATTCACGCACTGTACGCATTATGTCTGATTTTGAAAACAAGTCTCCAGGCTTAGTTCTGATTTCACGATAAACAACATGATCATTTGTTCTTTCATTTCCATGAACAATTACTTTACGCACTGTAGCTTGTTTACCTTCTCGTATGCGAATTTCTAGATCAATAGAATCATTTTCTACTTTAACTTCTACCGGGATGATATTAGCAAACAAATATCCGTTATTCAGGTATAATGAAGAGATATCATTTCCATTAGGGTCTCCATTTACTCTTGTAGAAAGAGCTTTAGAATTAAATCGATCTCCTGTCTCAATTTTTAAAATACTCTGCAAGACTTCTGTACTGTACTTACTATTACCATAAAAAGAAACAGATTTATAATGATAAGGATGTCCCTCATCAATTTGAAATTCCACAATAAGTTTTTCCTCAGGGGTCCTGTAAACTGTATCGGACTTAATTCTCATATCTCGGTACCCTGCTTCATTATATGCCTCTATGATAAGACGTTTATCACTTTGAAGTTTCTCTTTGAGCAGCTTTGATGTCCCAAAAATATTCCACCATCTGTAACGATGGGTGTCATCCATCGCTTTTCGTAATTTTTTGTCCGAGATAGCTAGGTTTCCATTAAAGACTATTTCTTCAATTTTGAGTCTAGGTCCTGGTTTAACGTCAATTTTTAAAATTACAGCATCTAAAAGTTGACTATCCTGCATGAAAGTGATATTAGCAGTTGCATCTATAAATCCCTTTTCAATAAAGTACTTCTCAATAGCATTGGATGAAGTAATTCTAATATTTTCCGAGACAAATACTCCTCTTTTTAAGTCGAGTAATTCACGAATTGCATCTTGCTTACCTTTTGATATCCCGGTAAAATAAAATTTGCTCAATTTGGGCAAAGTTTTCAGTTGAAATTCAAGATAAACTATTCGGTCAATTTTTTGTGTTATAAAGAGTTGGACATCTTCAAATAATTCTTGATCCCAAAGATTTCGTATTGCCTTTGCAATTTTATCAGATGGGAATTGAACTTTATCTCCAACATTTAAGCCTGAGAGCAATCCTACCATGGTCGGGTCTAATTGATTAGCACCTTTAACTGTAATACCGCCTATCTCATAATCAGTATCAACCTTGATTGTTATCTGAGAACCTAAAGTGAGTGAATTGATGTCGCCACCCTGGGCAAATACAGCTCTTGGGCACCACATAAAAAGAAATGTAAGAGTAAAGAGAACGATTTTTTTCATGGAATTATTCATTATTCTCTATTTGATCAGCGGTTTTACCCCACCTTCGCTCTCGGTTTTGATATTGTGATATTGCATCTTCTAAGTGTACTCTCGAAAAATCAGGCCAAAGTACGGGAAGGAATACTAATTCTGCATAACTACTTTGCCAAAGTAAAAAATTTGAAATTCTTTGTTCGCCGCTTGTTCTAATCATTAATTCCGGATCAGGTAAATCATAAGTGCTTAGTTCTTTAGAAAAATTTGCGTCATTTATCTCATCAATCTTCAAATTTCCCTCAATAACTTGTTTTACAATATTTTTAGTTGCCATTAAGATTTCTTGTCGTGAACCATAGCTTAAAGCTAAAGTCAATGTCATCCTATTATTTGCGAAAGTGGCTTGAATTGTTTCTTGTAATTCTTTTTTGCATTTTCTAGGAAGACTGTCCAAATTGCCAATAGCATTTAAACGGATACCATTTTGTTGAAGAGTTTCTAGTTCACTACTCAGACTTCTTACCAATATCGACATTAATGCATCAATTTCACTTTTAGGTCGACTCCAATTTTCTTCAGAAAAAGCATATACAGTGAGATATTTAATGCCAATTTCTGAGGCGTGAGTAGCTGTATTTCTGAGGGCAGTAACCCCAATTTCATGACCTCGGATACGAGTTTTAAAACCTTGAAGTTTAGCCCATCGCCCGTTGCCGTCCATTATAATGGCAATATGTTTAGGAATGGGATTATTCATCTGTGAAGAAATTTAGCACAGCGCTCCATGAAGGCTTCGATATGAATTCCGATATTCAAACTCAAAGTAAAAAATGAATCATTATTTTGTGGATTTCCTCTTGGAGTTCCAGGTGAAAATAAAGTACTACTCGGGTTTGAGAAATGACTTGAAATGGGGCCTCGTTGTTCCTCTAAAATCACTGGGTCAACATAAAGGTTATGAGTATCATCAATGTAGTCAGTAGATGTAAGTGTCCAGTTGGCCTCTAAACTAACTACCCAAATATTGTCTAACTGAGCTCTGTATCCCAACCCAAAAGGCAAAGTCCATGCGCGAGTACTGTATAAAGACTCCTCGTTCAAAATTGTCCCTTGGCCTTCTGTCCCTAGCGGTTGTAATTCTATCCAATCCTCTTGGAATTTACCTAATGGGTTAAAAGACATTAAGCCAATTCCTCCAAACAGATAAGGAGTATGTTGAAATTTATAAGAAGGAATGGATTGGGGGAAATAATCAATTTCTAAACGCGTATTAACACTTTGAAAATTCGATTTGATTGCTAGATTTCTCTCCCTCCTTTCTTGGAAAGAGGAAAGACTATCAGCACCATTTAGCTCACCTTGACTAAAAGAAAAATTAAAAGCATAATGAGGATGCAGTTGAATTCGATAATTTATATGTTTGGAACCATCTAATAATTGCAGCTTATTAACGCCTACATCTCCTATTAATTGATTCATCCCATATCCGATAAATAGTTCTTGTGATACTTGACCTTTTAAATAAAAGGGTGAAGCAAAAATGGCGACAATTAAAATAGAATATACTTTAAACATAATTAAGCGTACAAAGATACAAATTGATGGCTGTCTTAGTTGCGCCTGTCTTGACCCCAAAGTAGCTTATTTCTCAGCGTCGAGGCAAAATCAGAATATTCAGTTCTAACTAATTTAAAACGATAATCTGATTTTTTTATTGTCAATTCTGTTTCACATTCTAAAGTGAAAACACGAGAATCTAGAGATGCGAGATAATCACCTTCTCTAGCTTCTATTTTTAGAGTAATAGTATCCGTATTTGGAATCACTAATGGCCGAACAGTAAGGTTATGCGGAGCTATAGGGGTAATTATAAAATTATTAGATCCTGGTAAAAGAATGGGGCCGCTACAGCTTAAATTATACCCTGTAGATCCCGTAGGTGTTGAGATTAAAAGCCCATCAGCCCAATATGTATTTAAGAAATCTCCGTTAAGGTAAACATGCACTGAAATCATACTAGTTGTTCCTTTTCGGCTTACGGCAATTTCATTTAATGCAAAATTTGGTTGAATTATTTCATCAGAGCTCGTACTAACTTCGAGTACATTTCTTTCATCAAGGGTATAGTCCCCTTTCAAAATGGACTTTAACGCCAAGGGAGCTTCATCTCTTGTGATATTTGCTAAAAATCCTAATCTGCCTGTATTAAGTCCAATGATTGGAATTTCTGTTCCTTCCACTAAAGTTGTTGCGTCTAAAAGAGTGCCATCGCCGCCAACGACAAGCAAGAAGTCAGGTTTTAATTCTAAAATTCCTTCACGACTTTTAAACTCAGGAAAACTCCAATCAAGCTTCCAGTGCTCATTTATCCGCCTTTGAAAGCCATGGTAGATAAAAATTGAGCAGCCTTCTTGTAAAAGTGAATCTATGGTCCTCTCAACAAAAGTTTGGACTTCGTCAGGTATACGCTTTCCAAATATTGCAATTCGTTTCATACTATTCTATATTCAAGAAATAAGTCAAGTGTTCTAAATTTTCTTTTAATTCAAATCTTCTGATACCTTTCGGATAATATCCGATTAATTGACAACCTAATCGTTCTAAAGTCTGTATCGTTTGATTGGGATCGCGTTGATCCACTCTAATGAAATTCAAATATTCCCCAGTTTCTTGGTCAAGATCTACTGAAAAATTAATGATATTGATATTTTCTAACTCGATAGATTTCATTAAATCAGAGGAAAAGGGCTTGTTTACAGGGCTTTTAAACCAGATAGTTGATCCTGATTCTTGAAAACACCATTGCTTACCAATAATATTGACTAGATCTTTCAATCCTAATAATCCAATGAAGATCTGGTCATCACATACTGCTATGAAATCCGTATTCCATTCGCTGAAAATAGTCATTGATTCAATTGGGTGCTGTTCTAATTGAAGCGAAGGGACTGCTAAAATTTTATCGTCAGCATTAATCATTCCTTTGTAAAGGTGTTCGTGAATCAATGGCTTGACGATAACATTTTTTTTGGATAATAATCCCATGTTTAAGAAGTCAATATTCTGAAATTCAAGATTATCAACTTGTTTTTTTATAAGATGGTGCCATTTCATAAGACTAACGAAGTTAGCCAAAAGAGGGGATTTCAAATCTATTGGGCATAACTTTCACAAATAAAATTTGTAGGATGACCAGTGCAATTAATATTTTTGTTTTATGAGTGATAATTTGACTCGTCTTTCTGTCAATATAAATAAGATTGCAACTTTAAGAAATGCCCGAGGTGGCGATACTCCAAATGTATGTCTTGCGGCAAAGTATTGTCAAGAATATGGCGCTCAAGGCATAACGATTCATCCCCGTCCCGATGGACGTCACATAAAGTATGATGACGCAAGAATGCTAAGAAAAATTGTAAAAACGGAATTTAATATTGAAGGTTATCCAGATAAGACATTTATCGACTTGGTACTTGAATGTCAACCTGATCAAGTCACTCTTGTCCCAGATGGCCCCGATGTTTTAACTAGTAATCGTGGATGGGATACAGTTTCAAATTCTGAATTTCTAGGCGAAATACTTAAGGAATTCAGGGAAAATGGTATTAGAACTTCGATTTTTATTGAATGTGATAAATTGAAAATTGAGTCCGCGGCAAAAATTGGTGCTGATAGGGTAGAGCTTTACACTGAAAATTATGCTAAACAGTTTTTTCACAATAAAGAAAAGGCAGTTGCGCCATATGTTTTAGCAGCAAAAATTGCCTTAGGCTGTGGTTTAGGAGTAAATGCTGGCCACGATCTTAATTTGGATAATTTAGAGTTTTTTGCTCGCTCTGTCAATGGACTTCAAGAAGTTAGTATCGGCCATGCCTTGATATCAGATGCTCTTTATTTTGGATTAGAGAATACTGTTCAACAATATCTATATAAGCTTGAATTATCAAAATTGCATTATTTAAAGAATACCTAATGATAGTTGACTTAAGTTCTAAGGTGATTGGCAATGGGGGGACTCCTCTCTTGGTTTTACATGGTTTATTTGGAATGGGAGACAATTGGGCCTCTCATGCTCGCGCATGGTCTCTGATGGGATTTGAAGTACACCTTTTGGACTTAAGGAATCATGGTCAATCTCCTCATGCGAGTTCTCATACATATGCAGATATTGTAGAGGATCTAAAAAAATATGTAGACAGCAATTTTGAAAAGAATATATCTATTCGATGGATTGGGCATAGTATGGGGGGGAAAGCTTTAATGGAGTTCTCTGCCAAGTATCCTGAACTCGTTGAGAAGATGGTAATAGTAGATATAGGCCCTAAATATTATCCAGTTCAATATTCAGAGATAATAGAAGCAATGCATTTGTTAGATCTTGATAAATTAAAAAGTAGAACTGACGCTGATCGGTCTTTAGAGATTAGAGTTCCTGAATGGGGATTAAGACAATTCATACTGAAAAATCTGGAATGGAAGACTGATAAAAAATTAGGTTGGAAATTAAACCTGCCAATTATTGAATCCCAAATTAGTAGAATAGGAGAAGAGATGGATAAGAGTAAAAGCTATATTGGTTCGGTCTTATTCATTCGAGGAATGAATAGCAATTATATCTTAGATCAAGATTGGACTAGTATTATGAATTACTTCCCGTTAGCTCAGTTGGATAGCATTCCAGATGCAGGGCATTGGATTCATTCAGAAAAGCCTAAGGAGTTCCAAGAATCATTGAAAGATTTTTTAATTACTTAAAAAGGATTTCTGAAGTGGTAATTTATAGGAACATTGATGAGTTTACTCTCATCAGAGAAGTCAAACTGTTGAGAGCTTATTGATGGCATTCCAAAATAGCTTCTGGCACCATTAGAGAAAGCATAAGGCTCTATTGGCTGACCGAATAGCCCTTTATCTAATTTCTGGTTGTTGTTTAAATCTAAATAAAAATTTGCAGTGTAGATTCCATAATCAGGAACCTGAATATTACAAATTTGTCTTTTTTTTTTGAATAAAAACACTTGTTGAGTAATCACTTTCCCTTTTTCATTTTGAAGAGAAATCATCCAACTAGCACTTTTAGAAATAATTTGATTGTTACCCTTCTCTTGGAATTCAAGTTGAAATTTCATTTTGTAAGGTTGACCATTTAAAGAACTCAAAAAGCAAATAAAAATAAAAATTGTTGATCTAAAAAGAGGGGACATGCAAATTAGAAATAAATGAAATATAGAACCAGGTATATTTAATTACCTCATTAACACAACACTGCCCTTTTCGTCTAGTCGAACAGATTCTGAACCGCTTGGGACTGTGAAGACAGCCTGAAGTTGCCATAAATAGACACCTTCTTTTACCTGACGGGCATTATACTCGCCATTCCAGGGTTCATTTGGGTCCATGCTTTCAAAAACAAGACGTCCGTATCTATCGAAAATTCGCAGATGATAAGAAATTGGATCACAATTATTTTGGACGATCACGCGAAATTCATCATTTGTATTGTCGCGATTTGGTGAAAACGCGTTGGGATGAAAAACTCCGCAATCATTATTTTCGTTCGGATTTGTTTGAGCTTCGGTCGGAAGTCCAAAAATCAGCACTAAAAATAGAATAATCACTTTCCTCATATTCCAAATGTAGGGTCTAAAATAATTTCTAGCTAAGAGAAATAAAACACTTTCAGAATCTATTGAACGAACGAAGTGATTCACTGAATAAACGATTTGTATCAGGCTCTTCTTCCCACTGAAATTCGTATTCAGGCTCCTCTTTTTTTGAGTTTTCACTCTTTTGAAAAATATTTTTCAAGTCTTCCGCTTGCTTCTTCCAATCATTTTTTAAGCTTGATTTTAGTTCCTCACTAATTTTTTTTGCATCTATGCTAAATTTTAGGTTTTCTGCTGATCCTTGCACTTTAATTGGAATCCAAACTTTCTCAGCCTGGTTTTTTTCTTTTATGAATTCATCAAGGTCTTTAGATCTCGGTTGTTTTTTCTTCCCCCCCACAATGTTTCTGAGTTGCATTTTTATCAAAAATTCTAGTTGATTTTCAAAAGTATGTGTTCCTGCTATTTTTAATGTTAGCGCATTATTTTCAAGTATCATTTCAGGAATGATGACAACTTCATTTGCAATTCTAATTCGGTTTGTAAATGGGCTAAATTGAACATCAGTTAATTTATCAACTTCCGAGAACCTTTTCAATGCTTTTAAAGTTTCAAAATCTATAATTCTTCCATTCTCAATATTGAATTCAATATCTGCTATAATTTTTTCAGGTAAAATATTCAAGCTAGAGTCAAAGTCTATTCGCACTTTTGCTTTTGAATCTAAAATCCCTGATAGATTTTTATCGGTAATATGATTTTGATCAAAATTATTAAATGATCGGAAGATTTCCTTCAGTTCCACATTTTGTACCCCCCCGTCAAGACGCAACTGCCCTGAGCCATTGGTTAATTCGCGCCACTCAATAGAGCTCGATATGGTTCCTCCAGAGTTTCGGACAAAAAAATCATCAGTATTAGCATTAAAACCTTTTCCTTTTATGGTTGACTTCACATTGGTCCCATTAAAATCTTTATAAGTGAATTTGTTTGCAGCTAATGCGAGTTCATATCTTGCTTCAAAACTATTGTTGTCACTTCCAGTAAAATTTGCATTCCAAATCCCCCAATTAATTACATCTTCTATTTTCCACTCCCCCCCTGTAATTTGGAAGTTATAATAATTTTCAAAATCATTAAAAGCATTTTTAACTAACCCTTTGACTTTAGCTTTTGTATCTGAAGTTTGAATTGACCCTTCTAATATTTCTAAGTCATAATCTTTTAATTGGACTTGTAGATCTGATAATCGAGTTGGATTATTTGCACCCTCCACCCTTAAAGTAGCATTTGGAATAGAAAGCCAACCAAACCATTTCCCTCCCCAAAGACCATTTGATCGTAAATCATTCAGACTCTTAAATTGTTTACTCCATTCAATTTCCCCCTTTAATTCGCCATCACTTCCTTCCCATGATGAGTAGCTTAGCCAATGCATTAAATCCATCCATTCAGAATCAAATTGTATTAAAGCTTTGCACTGGGGTGAATTAAAATTACTTAAATATAAAGCTCCACTTAGATCTGAATCTAGAGATTGACATGATATGTTTTTAATACTGAGAGATGAGCTCTCTTTGGAGTTAAAACGTCCATTGTCAAAAGTGATATCTGCATTTATATCGCTTCCAATAAAATATGAGTCATTCGCATTGATATAGCCATTAGTCCATTTGCCGTTAGCACTTAAGTGTGTTCCTGAAATCGTTGTATTTGCCTCTAATTCAAGATCAAGATTGCCATCTGCTATTATTGTCTTCGAAGAGGGGATAAGATCTTTTGGCAAGAGTCTCATTACTTCAGACATGTCGAGATTTTTTGCTTTTGCTTTCCAGTTTCCCTGTTTATCATCTATTGTACCATCTAATTTTAGTTTCCAGCCGTTTAAGTCTAATTGTCCATTTTTAACTTCAATATTTTTTGATTCAGCATTGGAATAAAAGTCAGTTGATCCCGATATAAATATCGACTGCTCATTCCAATTAGGGACATATACTTCCCAGGTTGCATTTGCATTAATGGCACTTTGATCTAACACCCCTGCTAACTTTATTCGCTTTGCAATGAATTCATAATGCAATGAAGATTCTTCTGTGCCCTCGATTGTTATTTCAGTGTTCATTAGAGTTAAACGCTTTAAGTCTATATATGCATTTGAATTACCAGATTTTTCTTTAAAAATGCTATAATTATTATCTCCATCTGAACCCCATTTAAGATTTAATTTTCCCTCATAAGCTGATATACTCCGAAGTATGATATTTTCTTTCAGAATTGAAATAAGTCCAAATTCGACATAAAGATTTTGACAAAATAAAAGAGTGTCTGGATCTTTGGACTCTAAAGTGCTTTCTATTAAGACATTGTTTAGCCTTAATGATATATTTGGAAACTTCTCAAATATTACGATCTCTAGGTTCTCGGCCGAAACCGGGACATTTAATTGATCATTAACTACCGTGAGAAGTTTTTCTCGAATGGAACTAGAATTTATCTGTAGATAACTAAAAACGGCAATAAGCCCAATCATTACTGCGCCAAAAATCACACCGATGATAATAAAAGGCCTTCGCATATTTAAAGCATCTTTAGAAAGGACAAGTCCTTGGAGTCTAGCATTTTATATTGACCACGGTTTAATCCTTTTTTTGTTAGACCAGCAAAAGAACTACGATCAAGTTTAGAAACTTCGTATCCGAGAGCTTCAAACATCCTTCGAACGATTCTATTTTTACCAATATGGATTTCTACTCCTAAAGTATACTTATCATTCTCTTTTACAAACTCAACATAATCTACTTGGGCCATTCCATCTTCTAGCTCTATACCGTTCCTTAGTTTTGCCAGATCACCTGTGTGAAAAGGCTTTTCTAGGGTTACCATATATATTTTTTTAGCGCCATGACTAGGGTGTGTGAGCTTTTTCGCAAGCATGCCGTCATTGGTCAATAGTAATACGCCAGTTGTAGATCTATCTAAACGCCCAACAGGATATATTCTTTCCGAACAGGCATTTGACACTAAATCCATAACGGTTTTACGGGCTTTTTCATCATCAACCGTAGTTATAAAACCTTTTGGTTTATTAAGTAAGACATATACTTTCTTTTCAGACTTGAGCAACTCGCCACCATAGCGTACTTCATCCGTGTCTTTGACTTTTATTCCCATTTCGGTTACGACAGACCCATTTACGGTAACCAAACCATCTGAGATTAAATTATCTGCCTCTCTCCTTGAGCAAATTCCAGCATGCGCTAGAAACCGATTTAGCCTCATTGTGCCACTCTCAGGCGCGTATTCTTCAGCAGTGCGAAATTTTAATTTCCCCACTGGTTTAAATGAAGAAAATTTACTTTTCCCATAGCTTGTGTTGGCCCTATAAGGTTTGTCTTTAGAATTCCCATGACTTCTATCGCCAAAGTCTCTAGGCTTTCGATCAGAATTATTATCTCTTGGAGGCCTTGATGACCATCTTTCATTGGGTTTCCCACCATCACTTTTAGAAAATGATCTTGAAGTTCCATTTGTTCTCCCACCACTGTTATCCTCAAAACTTCCTTTCCGGTAATCTGAGCTACGATCGCTTTGGGATCTTGAGTTTCTTCCCTCCGGTAAATTGGAGCTTCCGCTACGCGGGGATTTTTGATTGCTACGACCAGATGTGCTTTGGCTTCGTCCCGAATTATTTGATCGGTCGGAGGGTCTGGAATTTCGCGAAGAACGCTGATCTTTCATCAGGATATAATATTTCTTCAAAGGTAGTCAATTCCTAAACCTAGTTAAGCTGAAAAGTAAAACCTTCTAAATTATATCTCTGAGAATTTATTTTTCTAATTTTTTTTGTTGACTTATTTTACCTTGTATGCTAATGGAAGTGGTTCAAGCATTGATCCCGAGTCATTTACTTCTAGTTGATAGTTAAACCCATTTATAAATGGCTGATTTTCAGAGGTATGTCCAAAAGGAAGATCTACACCTATTGGAATGTTGTCTGGGATATTTGCTTTGATTATTTCATATACTTCCTGTCCGAATTCTTGCTCATTGTCTTTAATATCAGAAAAGCTTCCTATGACAACTCCAGATAAATGATTAAAGACCTGAGATCTTCTTAGTGCGTTCATCATTCTATCAATATGGTATTTGTATTCATCTAGATCTTCTAATGCCAGAATACATCCATCTAGTTTTGGAAAACTAGCGGAGCCCAATAGACTATACAATACGGACAAGTTGCCTCCGACGAGCTTACCGATAGTTGTTCCGTAACGATTTATAGAATTATGTTTTGCTTGGAGTGCGTTTGGTTGTCCTCTAAGGAGGTCAGCCAAACCTTTCAAGCTTTTAGTGCTTAGTGATGGAATCTGGAGGGGCATCCAGCTATGTGCTCCTGAGATTTCATTCGTTATCGAATGACTCAATAGCACGGTAAAATCACTGAATCCAATAATCCATTTAGGTTGTTTTTTAAGATTATCCCAATTTATCTGGTCCACCATTCTAACAGCCCCATAGCCCCCTCTTATACTCCAAATAGCATGAACGTCTGGATTAGATATCGCCCAATTAAAATCGTTGAAACGCTGTTCATCTGTTCCGCCAAATTGATTTTCTTGAGCCCCTAGATTTGGAGCATGATAAGGAACCCATCCCTGTTTTTTAATCCAGCTCTCGGCAAGCTCTAAAACATGTGTTTCAGCGTGACGAGAAGGGGCTACAATGGCGATTCCGGAACCTCGCTCAAGAAAAGGGGGAATAATAGTTCTTTTCATAGGTGTTTACAAGGTACACACGTTTGTACTTTTGTCATTAATGAAGTCTTATAATCGAACTACCGTTACCGCAGCTTTGCCATATGCAAATGGGCCGATACATATTGGCCACCTTGCAGGGTGTTATCTACCAGCAGATATTTACGTTAGGTATCTGCGCATGAGAGAAAAAGAGGTTGCTTTTGTTTGTGGCTCTGATGAGCATGGCATGGCAATCACAATGAAAGCTCGAAAGGAAAATGTCACACCGACTGTTATTGTAGATCGTTATAATGCTATGATGCAAGAAGCTTTAAGTGGTTTTGGAGTAAGCTTTGATATTTACTCGAGGACTTCATCCCCAAAGCATGCCGATGTTGCAAGCTCTTTTTTTAAGAAGTTAGATGAAAAGGGCACTTTTGAAGTTCGAGAGACAGATCAGTATTATGATCCTGTAGCACAACAATTTTTAGCGGACCGATACATAACAGGTAAATGTCCTAAATGTAAAAGTGAAAATGCATACGGTGATCAATGTGAGCAATGTGGAGTTACCCTAAACCCTATGGATTTGATTAATCCAAAATCAACACTTTCTGAGGCTACTCCGGAAATTAGAAAGACAAAAAATTGGTTTTTGCCGTTAGATAAGTTAGCCCCTAAAATCCGTTCTTATATTGAGTCTCATCCGAATTGGAAACCAAATGTTCTGGGCCAATGTAAGTCATGGCTGGATTCAGGAGACGGACTTCAACCAAGGAGTATGACACGTGACTTGGATTGGGGTGTTTCTGTGCCACTTGAAGGCGCAGAAGGTAAAGTTTTATATGTATGGTTTGATGCTCCTTTAGGATATATTACTGCAACTCAAGAGCTCTTTGGCGAGCAATGGGAAAAATGGTGGAAGGCAGATGATACTAGGTTGGTCCATTTTATTGGAAAAGATAATATTGTGTTTCATTCGATAATATTTCCTGCAATACTTATGGAGCATGGCGATTATATCTTGCCAGAAGATATTCCCGCTAATGAATTTCTAAATTTAGAAGGAGAGAAGCTCTCCACTTCAAAGAATTGGGCGGTATGGCTTCATGAATATCTAGAAGATTTCCCAGGAAAACAGGATGCTCTGAGGTACACTTTATGTGCCACTATGCCTGAGGCAAAGGATAATGACTTCACATGGTCTGATTTTCAATTACGAAACAATTCAGAGCTTGCATCCATTCTTGGAAACCTTATAAACCGCGTTATGGTCTTAAATAATAAGTACTACCAAGGAGTGGTTCAAGAATTGGGAAAATCTTCTACGGATGTTGACTTATTAAATTCAATACTCATCCAAAGGGATAAAGTATCTCAGTCTTTAGATGCTTACAGATTTAGAGAAGGATTATCTGAAGCAATGAATTTGGCGCGTATCGGCAATAAATATTTGGCTGACGAAGAGCCCTGGAAGAAGATAAAAACAGACCCTGAAAGAACATCAGAAATAATGGGCGCAATTACTCAATTTATTGCAGCTCTATCGGGTGTGTTCGATCCTTTTATTCCTTTTTCTGCTGAAAAAATACGATCGATGCTAGGCATTTCTCCCTTATTATGGAATGATTTGACTGGTAAGATCCTTGTTGTGCCTGGATCTAAAGTAGGTGAAGCAAAATTGCTTTTTGAGAAAATTGAAGATCATGAAGTTGAAATCCAAAAAGCTAAATTGAAAAAGACTTCATAACCGCAGTTGATTAATTCATACTGGCCCCGTAGTTCAATGGATAGAATAGGTGTTTCCTAAACGTTTGATAGCAGTTCGATTCTGCTCGGGGCTACTTCAAACCTTCTGAGAGATGAGGAGGTTTTTTTTGGTCGTGAATATTTTAAATTTTAATGGCATAAAAAAGACCGCCCTGATTTGGGGCGGTCTTTTTGTGAAGAGACTTTTTTGGAATTTCTTCTTTTTTGGTTATCGCTGAACAGCCACGCGCAGAGTGCGTGTCCCTTCTTCTGCGGTTAGGCGCACCATATAGACTCCTGAAGCTAGATCACTCAAATCAATCTTGAGTTCATTTGACCCAGCATTCCATTTGGTTGTATTTAATAGTTGTCCTTGAAGGCCTATAACGCGTACCTCAACTTCACTTGCTAAGTTGCTGCGTTCTAATGTAAAGGCGCCAGAAGTTGGATTTGGAAATAAGCTTATGCTTCCCAATGCCTCGTCTATACTTACCGCACAATCGTAGCATTTGGTGAAACATACTGGAGCAAATACGGTATCAGCACTTCCTACTGTTGAAAGGCGATTGTATCCTCCTAGGCCATCACTAACTCCACAAGAGGCAAGATCTCCGCTTGCTTCAGCTCCAGTCCAGTCCGTTCCGTTGATAAACTTATACTGTATACTTTCACCAGTGGCTGATCCAAATGTTATTGAGTAAATACCATCACCATCAGGGTCTAGCATCTCAGATCCCATTGGGTCCCAATTTTGCCATGTGCCCGCTACATGAACACCATTACTATCAATGGCACCATTAGCAACTTCCCATGCCATATTTAAATTGAGGGTAACATCTATTATACAGTCATCACATTCACCCCAGCAAACAACTGGGATAATAGTATCAGCAGCAGGGATAGTCATGATACGGTTTACAAATTGTCCAACTTGAATGACACATGAACCTTGGTTACTCAATGTCTCTTGTATAGTCCATCCGTCAGCTGAATATTTAAACTCAATGGTATCACCAACAGGAAGAGTCACAGTAATATCCCAAACGTTATCGCCGTCTGCATCGCTCATTGCGTTACAGTTACCACACCAGTTGTTGAACGTGGCATTAACCTCAGGAGTTGTGAAGGCACTTGTAACCTTATTCATATTCACTTGGAACGTTACTTCTGAAGTTTGGCTACAATTTATAGTGAATACCGTAGAATCCCATGAACCGCCGGTAAATCCAGCTGCTACTGTACCACCATGATTGAATGCTCCACCATTTGTAGTGTCAAGCTTAGCAACATTATTGAGTCCCCAAGGACATAATATATCTACTGTGTAGTAACCAACACTTGGGTTATTCATTCCGTCACCATATGAGTCTTCAATTCTGAATTCATAGGTTCCTGCGTCTGGTAAGCAAATTGTATCAACATATGTTGCAGAGCTAGAATTGTATGGGAATACATAATCTAGAGGTCCTCGCGATGCCATTATATTTCCAGTGTTTACATCAACAATCTCCCAAGAAATCTCATCACCATATACATCAGTAAGAACTTCTACTCGCACATCAGTGCATGGAGCCAATGAACCATCAAGTTCCATATTGTCCACTGCCCAGAACCATCCCCAGCTTCCGCCTAGGTCATCATATCGGAAGCGAACTTGGAAGTCAGCATTCTGGTATGCTGTGACATCAATAGTTTGGTGGTTAGGATTACCCCAAGCTCCAAGATCTGCCACAAAAGAAGCAACTTGTACCCAAGCAGAGCCATCATAAACTTCAACAAACCCTGCAGATCCTGTAAAGAATCTGAAATAATGGTCAAATTCTAGAGTTAACGTATCGTAACCTACTGCATCAAATATTGGAGAAACCAATTTCACATTTGTTGCAGGTGCAGTGGATCCTGCACCGTCATCGTCTACAAAAGCAAATTTGCTACCATTTAAGTTAGATGACGTTCCATAATTATCAATTACTTCCCAAGTAGATCCTCCTGGGTCTAGCACATTCCATGCACAAGACAAACCATTATTGAAGTCTTCTAGATAAGGAAGGGCTGTTGATGGAACATTCCCATAAATAGCTGAAGCCGTAGCAATAGGTCCGGTACATCCTTCCCTTATTACCCAATCATAGGCATAGTACGCTCTTGCATTTGTTGCCCCAAAGGATACGGAGTCAATACTGGCTACGTTGGCAACGGTGTAAGGATAATTTGCACCTGTAGTAGCCCGATGCAGTTGGCCCGGGGTCCCTGAGACAAAGTCAAAGTTGATAAAATAAGTCCCTGGAGTTATTGCAAGTCCAACATAGACCTGATGTGTGCCTGCAGCAGCTACATTTATTGTATCTGTCAACTGAAGCTCGTCACCAGAGTGACCTGAGGCTTTGCTTCCTCCACCTTGCGAGATACGCACTTGGAAATCTACAAGCCCGTTAGAAATTACAGTAACGGAGTCTAAAATAAATGCTTTACTTGCTGTAAACCACATTCCATTGCTGAAGTTTCCAAATCCACCGGTTAGAGTAGTTGGAGGGCCAAAGGTATAAGGGGAAGTTAGGTTATTTGGAGCAAAAACTGTTGCATAATAATCTGTATTTGCTGTTATAACTGGAGTGGTAAAACTAGTCCCTGAACCAAGGACAGAGTAAGAGGCATCCATCCAAAGAATACTACTTGAGCTGGATATCGATGAAGTAGCAGTAAAGGTCACTTCTGATGGGCCGCAAGTAGTTTCAGATGGAACTACTACACTATCACTTGTAGGGCAAGTTGCAGGACAGCTAGCCATGAAGGTGGCAAAAACTTGACCTGCAGATGCAGTTGTTTGGTCATTTGTACTACTCCCTACCTCATTATAAATAGTATCTCCGATGGGACTGATTAAGGTGAAACCCATTTCATAGAAATATGGTCCTGGATTATCACAAACCAATCTTGCAGAATCTCCATCACAAAGATCAGCAAATACAGTTACTGGCCCCGCTCCTGCAGTAAGTGTTGCAGATCCCATGTTGATCCACTGTCCATTTACAGGATTTTTCTGCTCAACGGCAATACTGCCACCATTCCATCCATCACCAAAAGCATCAACCATTATAAATGGATAGCCACATTGCGCAATAGGGTTGCAAAGTAGAGTAGAGAAGGTTTCAATTCCTGACCATACTGATGTGTCTCCCACAGAGCAAATCTCCCTTACCTCCACGTCATAAATGGTTCCTGATGCGAGTCCCGTTAAAGTTTTGGATGTTCCAGTACCTGATGCGAAAGCATAGGCAGTAGTACCAGAAGCTACATATCTAATTTGATATGATAAAGCTCCAGGATTGTAGGTGCTCCATGTCAAATCAGCAGAATTGCTGGTCATGTTTGAAGCAATTAAATTTGTAGGCCCAAAGCAGCTTAGTGGTGTGTATTCATCAGCACCTATATCAGGGTGAGTTAAAGATCTTGTGTCTCCATCAAAATCTAATAACAGACCCAAAGGTGTTCCCGTACTGTCTGCAAGTGAACCTGTAGTGTGCAAATCTGGAGCTAAAATAGGATCACCGAAAATAGAGTTTGTGTCTTGACCAGTTGCCAGATTCCATGCAGCGATGGTATTCCATCCCGTTCCTATGCTACCATAAGCTAATGCTGTAGTTGAATTTCCAAAATAAACGTTGTAGTCTGAAGTGAAAAACACTCCTGGAGTCGCAATGGCTTCAGCATGTATTGCTGAACCTGTTCCACTGTTAACCATTATATTGTTTTGAATCTGATTACCCACTGGAGTAAATAAAGTCGTGGTAGCAGACGCATCCAGATGAATAGAGCCTCTAAATAGGGAGTTTCCTCCTGTTAGGAGTAATGTGTTATGACTTACGTCTAAGTTTGAACAATGATAAATTTTAATGTCTGAGTACCAACTAACAGTTCCTGCTGGATTCCCCATAGATATCATGTTGTTTTGAACTGACCCATTTTTTGTTAAGTCAATATTTACATTCACTAGCTCTATTCCAGTTCCATTTACAGTGTTAATTCCCGAATCGATAATTTTATTATTGTCAATGACAACATCTCTAAAGGTATTACCTGTAAGAGAATCAGGATTCCCTCTTAGATAAATACCTCGGTATCCAGTTTCGATATCATTATTTTTAATCTCAGCAGTTAAGGGAAAAGCCAAATTTGTTGGATTCG
>MDSY01062958.1_pt1 | contig 17932 bp, 17 predicted proteins | sample 811131 | NCBI WGS metagenome assembly MDSY01 (sample SAMN05326643, study PRJNA326480) | marine metagenome | isolation source: seawater | place: Atlantic Ocean: South West | collected 2010
ATTTATTTTTCGGCTAGGATCTGAGCTATTTTTTACAAGCTTTAGTCCAATTGACTGCAAATAATCATTTATTTCAATATCTCTGACAATAGTTTGACTCTGATTAACCTGGTATAAAATTTGTCGTCCAATAAGCATCTCGTCATGTGAGCTAACAACGGTTGAACTATAATCTCCTAAATCAGGCAAATTATTAGCTTTGCAAATGTTAGATATAATAAATAATATTAATAAAAGCTTTTTCATATTTTGTATTATGGGTAATATATGTAAAAAATAGTATTTTATAATAAAATAAAAAATATGCTTACACATACAGATAATGATGGCAAGGCTCAAATGGTAGATATATCCGAAAAGATTTCTAGCAAAAGGACAGCTAAGGCTAAAGGTTTTATTCGAATGAACCAAAAAACATTATCCTTGTTAAATAAAGGTGAGCACAAAAAAGGAGATGTCCTTACGGTAGCAAAAATTGCTGGAATTCAGGCTGCTAAACAAACATGTAACTTGATACCATTATGCCATCAAATTGAACTGACTAAAGTCGACATTGAATTCTATATTGATAAAAATAATAGTATCGTTGAATGTGCTGTAAGCGTAAGTTGTTTAGGAAAAACCGGCGTTGAAATGGAGGCACTTACCGCTGCAGCAACCTCATTGTTAACAATTTATGATATGTGTAAAGCAGTGGATAAGGAAATGTGTATCTGTGATATTGAACTTCATGAAAAGCATGGAGGTAAATCAGGAAGCTGGATAAAACCTAACTAGTTAAAAAAGATTTTATTTTACTGATAATCGAGCTGACTTTAATTTCTGTGATTTCAAAATTTTTATCCTGATACCATTGTGCATTTTTACCCCAGGGTCTATATCTATATGGTTGCCCTTTGCCAAATAGAGTATAAGTTTTAACACCAACTGAACTAGCAATATGTCCTAACCCAGAATCATTGCCAATAAATAAACCAGAGCGCTGAATAAGTGCTGCTGTTTCTACAATATTATATTGGCCTATACAATTAATTACTTTGCCTCGATACTTTTCAATAAATTCCTTTGCATATTTTGAATCATCACTATTACCGACTAAAATAACGATGTCAAAAAAATCAAGGAGTTTATTAGACAAATCAGCATAATAAACAGCAGGCCAATTTTTTTCTTCGTACCTTGAACCCAATCCAAGAGATAATATTTTATTTTTTTTAGTAGACTTTATCTTTTCATTGGCTGTCCTTATTTCTTTCTCTGTAATCCATATCTTAGGATCCGGAACTTTACCTGCAACTAGTTCTCTCAAACAAGAGTAATGCTTTTCTGCACTGTGTAAATTCATTGTTTTATTGTTAGGTAATTTATGAATCTTTTTTTTAGATTTTATAAAATAAAGCAACCCATCTGATCTTAAGTCAATTGCTAATTCATAATTTGTGAGCCTTATTTTTTTTAATAAAGCTACTAAACCAAAAAACCCATCAGCTTTGTTTTTAATAAATAAATTTTCAAGATATGGGCAATTTTTTAAAACAGTTATTGACTTTTTATCTCCCACTATGTCAACTTTCGCATTTGGGTACTTAAAGTGAATCGCTTCAAGTGCAGGAGTGGTTAAAATAACATCCCCCAAATTTGAAAGAGTAATAAATAAAATTTTTTTTACTTCAATCTCATTATTATTTTTTAAGTCTATTTTTTTAGGCACAATAAATTTACTATCGAAATAAAATATTATTCTCTCACAATATAAATTATATTAGTGAAACAAATAATTTATATATAATGACAACAATGAAAAATTTTAAGACAAATTCAATTTTAGATTCATTCAGTAAGTATGTTGTTATTTTATTACCGATTCTCTTAATTTTTTCTCGAAGTGTTGCCGATGCAACTATTGTAATAATAGTTTTACTTTTTTTATATAAATCATTTATTAATAAAAATTGGATTTGGGTAAAAGAGAGTTGGTTTATATTTGCTTTAATTTTTTGGGGATATTTACTCCTCATAAATACTCCCTTAAGTGCAAATCCTGAAAAGACACTATTTTATTCAATTGCTTTTATTAGATGGCCTATTTTTGCTCTTGCTTTAGCTTACTGGATTTTAAATACACAGGAGCAACAAAAGAAATTCTTTAATGTCTTTGCAATAGTGTTTGGCTTTATTGTTTTTGATTGTTGGTGGCAATATTTTAATTACACTGATATTTTTGGATACCCAAAACTATTCGATGGGGATAGACTGACTGGGCCTTTTAGAGACAATCCTATTCCTGGAATTTGGCTTTCAAGACTGACATTTCTTTTTTTGTTAATCGCCACCCTCTTCAATCCAATTAAAAAATATTCATTAAGTTTTATCTCATATTTTTTAATATTATTTATTGGGGCATTTACTGTATTTATTACTGGGGAAAGAATGGCATTTATGCTTACTCTATGTGCTTTATTTTTAGTTTTATTTGCCCTGTTTGTAGAAAAGAAATCAATGAGAATGAACTTGATTTATTTTCTTTTTATATTAGCTATATCCATAGTAATTTTTGGATATAACAATCCTGAAATTACAAATAGAACAGTTATGTCAACAATTGATCAATTTTCAAAAATTGAAAATATGTTTACATTATCAGATCATCATAATGTTATGCCCGATGTAGGAGCCCTTGCATATACTTATGGCTTAGTATTTCAAAGTGCAGTAAAGGTATGGTTAGAGTCCCCAATTTTAGGGGTTGGGCTCCATACATATAGAGAAGTATGCAGTGATCTTGGTTTGATGGGGACTGGCCCAGGTGTATGCTGGCACCCACATAATATATCACTCGAACTTCTTTCAGAAACAGGAATAATTGGTTTTACTTTGTTCTATGCAATGATAATATCGATATTCTTATCAATATTAAAATCATTTAGAGAAAATGGTTCATTCTTCATACTTAGTATACTAACAGCCCTATTATTCTTATGTTTTTTCCCTCTATCGACTGGTATAAGTATATTTAATAATGGGTTTGCTGCCATAATCTGGTTAATCGTAGGCTGGTTAATTATTTATCAAAAACACAATTAATTTAAATTTAATTGAATTAAAATTTTTTTCATTACCTCTTTTAGTGTAATTTGAGATAAATTATCTGATTCAATTGAAATAAATGGTGGTCTCGACAATCCAGACTGTAATGCAGTTGTGGGGCCAAATAAGGCTATGCCTCTTTTTCCTAAACACGATGCGATATGACTTGGGCCAGTATCATTTCCTATGACGATTGAAGCTTTATTTATTACACTGACTAAGTCACGCCATGATAAGTTTTTTAAATTTTTTCCATTCAACTTACTTTCAATTGATGTTTCATCTGGACCTAAAATATTAACAACATCAAATCCTCTTTTTATTAATTCCTTTGATAAATCAGGAAAATAAGGCCATCTTTTATCTTTATGGTTAGCGGAAGAGCCTGGAATAAGTAAAATAAACTTAGATTTAATATTATTTTCTTTTAACAAATTACTTACATCTCTTGCCATCCAAGATATATCTGGGATATAAGAATTTTTATCCTGAATTCCATGATCTACAAGCATTTCAATTAAGCCTTCTAGACCTGATATTGGATGACTTTTTCTATTAGTTGTAACCCATTTAGATTCAACTAAAAAAAATTTTTTATAGATGGATGTTCTTTGAGAATTTTGTAAATCATAGATTACATCAAACTTATAATTTTTTATTTTTTTTAAAAGTAATAAATTCTTACTTAAATTCCAAATAGGATTTCTATTATCAATAATTACATCATCTATATAATGGAAGCAATCTATTAAACTCTTGTACCTACTTGATGTTAAATAGGTAATTTTACTTTCTAAATGGTAGTTTTTTATTGCTCGCATAATACCCTCAGACTCAATAATGTCACCGAAAGCACCGTGCTTAATGATTAATATATTATTTTTATTTGTCAAAATTTTAAACTGAAATGTCCTCAATAAATTTTTTAATAGACTCTTTACCCTTAAATTTATTATTATAATTTTTGTAAGCGGCGATACCTTTTTGTTTTCGTTCCTTACTGCTACTAATAGTTTTTTCAAGTAATTCTATTAAATCTTTTTCTATTAGTGGATTTACAAGCCAGCCTGTTACATTATTATCAATAGCATCTTCAATTCCACCATCTATTCCACCTATGGATGGAATTCCATACATTGCTGCTTCTACATAAACAATTCCAAATCCTTCAACTGAATTTTTATATTTATATGAAGGCATGACAAACAAATCAGTGTCAATAAAAAGCTTATTCTTCTTCATTTCATTTATCTTTCCACAAAAAGTTACAAATGTCTCTAATTCTAATTCTTTAGATTTTTTCTTAAGCTCATTTAATTCAGGTCCATCCCCTGCTATAGTCCAATGCCAGTTTAAAATTTTATTTTTTTTAATTAAATTAGATAAAGCGGCCATTGTTTCGAATAATCCTTTTCTTTTTTCTATTCTAGTAAGGCTGAATAGATTAATCACTTTACCTTTTCTTCTATTTTTCATTTTTACCTTCAATGAATCAGACATTGCGTATGTAGGAGGTATGATTTTAATATTGATTTTTTTTTGATACTTTTCAATCAATTTTTTTGTATATACTGATGTTGATATTAAAATATCAGATTTTGATAATGCTAATTTTATTTTTTTAGTATTTTTACCCTGATTAAGATACTCTTGTCCATGTGCCAAAGTAACTATTTTATTTGAATATGTGTCAGGTATTGCTGACACTGATTTCCAACTATCACAAATAAAAATATCTTCTTCACTTACTTCTTGAAAAAATAGTTTTATATATTTCACATATGATCTAAATATTTTTGGAAATAATGTTGGCTTCATTTTAATGGAAAAATTTTTGCTATTTACTGATTCTTTACAAGAATGATCTAGAAAAATTATTACTTCCGCATATTCTGACAGCCCCTCTGAAAGGCCTTTCATAACAAGCTGCATCCCTCCTTTTCTTGGTGGAAATGTTTGAGTAACAATAATAAATTTCATTGCCTATCCTTAATATTATTTAATCCAATAAAATAAATTTTTAATGTTTTTTCCAACATATTTTTTAATAAAAAATAATTATTTTTTTTTGGTGTAGGTGGCTTAATAAGAAAAATTTTAGTTTTTTCATAAAGTGATTGTTTATTATTTTTAGTAACTAATCCAGAAGGTAAAATATTTTTTAACTGCTCCTCAACACCTCCATGTGAATAAGCAATTACTGGAATACCTAAACTCAATGCTTCTAAAGAGACTCTTCCAAAAGCTTCTGGTTGATTAGATAATGAAAAAACAATTTTAGAAATCAACATAATTTCTTTTATATCTCCCCTATGCCCAGTAAAAGTAATGTTATCTGATAAATTATTTAACTTAACTCTCTCTCTCAATGACCTAAGGAAATTTGTTTTTCCCTTCTGCGTATCTCCTACAATCAATCCGTGTATCTCAGGAAAATCATTTTTTAATCTTAATATTAATCTTATAAAATCTTCTTGGCCTTTCCAACGAGTTATTCTTGCAGGCAAAGTAATTAGAATTTTATTTTTTGTATTTGGATATTCTTTATACCAGCTAGATCTCCATTTTTTAGAAACAGTTTGATTATGATTATAATTTCTAGCATCAATTCCCCGAAAGTTAAGATAAAGTCTCTTTCTTTGTACCTTATAATTATCTAAAATATATTTTTTAATCATCTCAGATACTGCTATTACTAAATCACCTTTTGTCATAATTGAACTGTAGTAATTTATTGAATAGGGTCCATGGACTGTTGTTATCAATACTGGTCTTATTTTTTTTGAAATAAACTTAAGAGTAAAATATATTATCCATGCAGGGAATCTCGATCGAACATGAATTATATCTATATTATTTATTTTAATGAATTTAATTAATGCTGGTATGTACTTTAATGTAAGTAATGACTTTTTGCCTATATCTAATTTTAAATGCTCACTTCCGCTTCTTATTAGTTGCTTTAATAATCTTCCGCCCTTTGAAATTACAATTGACCTATGGCCTTTTTCAACTAAAAATTTAGCTACTTCTAGGGTCCCTTTTTCTACGCCACCTGAATCTAATGCCGGAAGAACTTGTAATACTGTTATATTTTTTTTACTCATACTTTAGATAAAAATCGATTGATAATATATTTAGAACATCTTTCCGCTTCATTATATTTATAAACGGGTTTTCTTTGAGTTTTGTATGTTAGTTTTTCATCCCATGTAAAAATTATTTTCTCAGCTATGAGTTTTGATATTGCTCGAGATAATTTTGTATTTTTATTTTCTAAATTTAATACACCTACTTTAGCTCCTGAATTCAGTGATTCGTAAATCATTGAATATGAGTCTACAGTAACCCAAATATAACTTGACTCAGATATAGCCCTATTCATCCAGCTTTCTTTTGTTTCATGATATAAAAATACCTTCATATTAACCTTTAACTCTTTGGGTATTTTAGATATAAAATTTTTTGGTGTCCTTCTTGAGCTTGTTAGAATAAAAGATTCTTTTGGATTATTTTCTATAATTTTTTTCAGTTGGTTGATAATTTTAATGCTATCCCATTCATAATGTTTTGATTCGCCTCCTATTAATATTAAATTTTGGCCTCTTATTTTTTTATAATATTTATGAGTAAATTTTACTAAAGGCCCTTTTGAAATAAAAATAGAATTATTTATTTTCTCTACATCATGTTCAGGAATTATTGACAAATCAAACCATTTAATGGGTAATGACGGCTTCATTAATAAAACTGATTTCCCACCAAAAATTAATTTGGAATATAAAATATATAAATGTGTTTTATGTCCAGCCCCTACTAATAAATCTGGTTTCTTAAGATCTTTCAAAACTGCCAGATTATTAAGTATTAAAGCTGATAAAAAACTATTTTGTTTAGGAATATCTATGATTTCTACAGCACATTCTATTTTTGATGATAGCTGACTAATTAGACTCATCGACTGATTTTGATGTCCTTTTTTACCATCTGTAAAACACCAAATTATAGTTGTTCTTTTTTTCATTAGATTGATTTTATTATCATGCTGCAAACTTCCTCAGCTGACTGAGGTGCCATTGTTAAACCGTAACGAAAATGTCCTGAATTAATAAATACATTATCATGGTATTTATCTTTTTGTATAATTGGAATATTTTTTTTTATTCCGGGTCTTATCCCAGCCCAATGTTTTTGTGGCTCTATGTCCTTTAATTCTGGTACAAGTTTTACTGCTTTTTTCATAAGTTGGCTCAAAAATATTTTACTAACTGATTTGTCAAAACCTACGTGCTCAACAGTACTACCTGCAAGTATTACTCCGTCTTTTCTCTGAAGCACATAAAAGTCATCAGAATACAAAATGTGCTTTAGTGTTACTTTTGTTTTTTGGTATTGAATCATTTGTCCTCTAACTGGGTAAATCATCTTCTTATAGTGTTTTTTTAATTCAAAGGTCCAAGCTCCAGAAGTTAATACAAATATATCTGCCTGTATTTTATCCCCTCCAACAGTAGGCCATTCTTTAATTTTAATATTATTATTATTATTAATTTGTTCTAGTTGAGTTTCTTCTAATAAATTTATACCAATATCTTTCATATATAATTTTATTGACTTCATTAGTCTTGGCGCGCGAATTTGGCCCACTGACTGAAATAAATAAGATGATTTTTCATTATATTTATATTTGCTGGCTTTTATATTATTCTTACTAGCCCATTCCAGTATATTTTTTTTATCAAAAGGTGGCATACATATTAAGCCAGACTCAATATATTCTGGATCAATATTAGTGTACTGAAATAGTTTTTTAGAAAAATCTTTATAAAATTTTGATGCATTTTTGCATAAATCAAAAACTCTAGATTCGTACTCCCAAGGCATCAAAGGGAATAAAATACCAGCACCAGCCCAAGTTGATTCTGACCCTAGTTGGGATTTATCAACTATTGTTACATCAAACCCTTCTTCTTTTAATTTAATAGCAGTTAAGCACCCAATTACACCTGCGCCTATAACTACGATTTTTACATTCAATTTTTATTTACCAGTAATTGCATATTTTTCGAATAAATTTAAATCTTCCTGCAATCCCAAAATAACAATTGTGTCGCCAATTTCCAGTTTAATATCTTCACGAGGTTCTACATCCTCAAGCATATTGGGTCTCCTTAAATATTGTATTTCAATATTAAATCTCTTCAATGGTAAGGTTTTAATTAATTTACCTTTAATAAAAAAGTATTTTTTAATCTCTATTGAATGAAGTTGAAGACGATCCTGAATATTATTTTCTTGATCTAAATCAGTTGCTCCAACAAAATAACCTCTAAACATTTTGTATCTTTCACCTCTAAAAACCCTTATTTTTTTTATCACATTATTTAATGGAATACCTAAAAGAACAAGTGCGTGTGATGCCAACATCAGACTGCCTTCTTGAACTTCTGGCACAACATCTGTAGCTCCAGCATTCTTTAATAACTCTACTGAAGATTCATCTTTTGTTCTCACAATAACAGGGAGGCTTGGATGAGATTCTCGAATAACATTTAATACTTTTTCAGTTGATCTATCTTCTGCATATGCAATTACAACTGCTTTTGCTCTTTCTAAGCCCGCAGCTTTTAAAACAATTCTGCGACTTGCATCTCCATACATTACATTTTCCCCAGCATTAGAAGCATCACTCACCCGATTCAAGTCCATATCAATAGCTATGTATTTAATATTCTCATCTTTTAAAAACCTACCTAGATATTGACCGCTTCTTCCATAACCACATAAAATCACATGGTCAGATAGATCGTGCCCTATTCCTTCAAGCTGCTTCATCATTGTTTCTGTTTTTTTAGAATATCCCTTAGCGATATATCTTGCAATTCTTCCATTGTATGGTATTAATATTGGAGCCAACAACATTGATAATAAGCAAACAGACAATATAATCTGCAGAATTTCCCCTGAAATTATTCCGCTTTTTTGGCCAAGAGCTAAAATTACAAAACTAAACTCACCTGCTTGCGAAAGAATAATTCCCGTTCTAATTCCGACCCCAAGTTCATATTTAAAAAAACATGTAAGTAAGGTTATTAAAATTATTTTAAAAAAAGTAAGGCCAATAAATAATAAAAATATTAATAAAAAGTTATTACTAAGGATATCTAGATTTAGCATCATCCCAACACTAATAAAAAATAGCCCCAATAAGATATTTCTAAATGACGTTATATCTGACTCTACTTGATGTCTATAACGAGTTTCTGAAATTAACATTCCAGCTAAAAAAGCCCCTAAAGCATAAGAAAGACCCGCTAGTTTTGTTACATATGCAAAAATTAGTGTAATCATCAATACATTTAAAACAAATAATTCCCTTGATTTATTCCTTGCAACAATACCAAACCAAAAATTCATGACCGGCTGGCCAGCTTTAAAAACAATAAATAGTAATAAAATTATTTTTCCTAAAGAAAAAATTATGAGTTCAAATAAATCGGTATCTTGAGAATTAAAAACAGGGATTAAGATTAGGATAAAAATTACTGCAATATCTTGAAACAATAAGATACCTATTGCAAGCCTACCGTGCCTACTATTTAGATCGATTCGCTCCATTAAAATTTTAGAGACTATTGCTGTTGAAGACATAGTCAATGCAGACCCAATAATAAATGCTGTTGGAAGATTTAAGCCAAAAAATACTCCAATTAATATAACGGTAAAAATTGTTATTAAAACCTGAGAACCACCTAATCCGAAAAGAATATTTCTCATAGAATTTAATTTAGGTAAGCTAAACTCTAATCCTATAGTAAACATTAAAAATACTATGCCAAACTCAACAAAATGCCTACTTGACTCTGAATCTGGTAAAACTCCAATCGCATGAGGCCCTAAAACCAAGCCGACAACAAAATATGCAATCATTGGGGGTAACCTCAAATAGCTGAAAAGAGCCACCATTAAGACTGAACTGACTAACAATAAAATAATTAATTGGATTGATTCAAACATAACCACTAGTATGACTTAAGATATGCTTTATTCTACTATCAAATCAATCTATACTTTCATGATAATTCTAATTTTATTAAAACAAGAAATTTTCTATGAATGCACAAGAAATTATAAAACGAGCTCAAGATGTTTTAAATATTGAGGCAAAGGAAATACAGAAACTAAGTTCTGGTATATCAGAAGACTTTGTAAAAGCTGTATTTGAAATCTTGAATTGCAAGGGAAGAGTAGTGCTTAGTGGAATTGGTAAGTCTGGCCATATAGCTGGGAAAATTGCTTCTACATTTGCAAGTACAGGGACTCCTGCTTTCTTTATGCATCCTGGTGAAGCTAGCCATGGTGACTTAGGTATGATAACTGAAGATGATATTGTTATATTTCTTTCGAATTCCGGTCAAAGTAACGAGTTAATATCAATTTTACCAACTATTAAAAGAATTGGAGCTAAAATTATAAGCATAACAGGTGATTCTAGCTCTAACTTAGCTGAACAAAGTAATATTCATATTAGTGCGAAAGTTACCAAAGAAGCATGTCCGCTTGGGCTTGCGCCTACAGCAAGCTCAAGTGCATCTTTAGCCCTCGGGGATGCTTTAGCAATTTGTGTTCTAGATTTAAGAGAGTTTACAGCAGAAGACTTTGCACGCTCTCACCCCGGAGGAAGCCTTGGTAAAATTGTTTTAGTTAAAGATATTATGCTTGACTTAAAATCAACACCAATAATAAATATTGACGCAAGAATAGAAGATGCAATCAATGAAATTTCTTTAAAGAAAGTTGGATTTACAGCAGTCATAAGCACAGATGGTCAGCCTTTAGGTATTTTCACTGATGGTGACTTAAGGAGATCTCTTCTTGATGGAAAGAAAATTAATTCTCCCATAGATAAATCTATGAAAAAAAATCCAATAATTTTACAATCTGACCAAATGGCAGTAGATGCAGTTAAAATTATGGAGAAACTTAAAATCACAGCCTTACTAGTTACTGACTCTAATAAATCACTAATTGGTGCCCTAACAATACAGAATTTATTTAAAGCCAAAATAATTTAATTTATATAAAATATTGAATAAACTTTCCACATTTTTCGTTGCAATTTTCTTAATACTTATTGCTTTAACTAGCTACTGGTTAAAACAAGAAGTTGATAAAGAGTATATTGATAAAAAAAGGGACTTTAACAGTGGGCCTGATTTTTTCTTAAATAATTTTACAACAACACAAACTAATAAAGACGGAGAAATTAAGTACAAATTAAAAGCCAAAGAAATGAAGCATTATAATTACTCAGACAAGGCTTTTCTCATTCAACCCTTCTATACAAAATATGAAAATGGCAAGCCTCATACCTCTATCAAGAGTATTACTGGTGAAATTAATAATAAAGGAGATGAAGTATTTCTTAAAAAAAATGTTGAGTTAGTCAGACTACCAACAGCAAAAAAGAAAATAATGAAACTTTTTACAGATGAATTAAATATTTTCACTAAACTTGATCTTGTAACAAGTGACAAGCCTGTAAAAATAATACAAGAACCAGATATTGAAATTGATGGTATTGGAATGAAATATGATAAAAAAGAAGGGACAATTAAATTGCTAAGTAATGTGAAGGTCTATTATGAAAAACCACAAAAAAAATAAATTATTATTTTTAATATTTATATTTATGTCATCTTTAGGAATGGCAGAAAAATCTGATAGAGATAAGCCAATAGAAATAGAGGCGGATACAATGACAGTTGATGATACCAAAAGTATTAGTACTTATACTGGAGACGTAATACTTACTCAAGGAACATTAATTATTCATGCAGATACATTAATTGTTAGAGAGGATAAACAGGGCTTTACTCATAGTACCTCTTTAGGAAAGCCAGCAACATTTAAGCAAAAGATGGAAGGAGAAGATGAATATATAGATGGTGAAGGGCTTAGAATAGAATATGATGGGCATATGGATAAAGTCCACTTATATGAAAAAGCATATGTAAAAAGAGGTGTAGATGAGGTATGGGGAGATTATATAATGTACGATGCTAATAGCGAATTTGCTCAAGCGCTTTCTGGAGATACTAAAAATAAAAATGGAGAAGTGAGTAAAAAGGGACGGACAAAAGCAATTATAAATCCTAAAAAAGAAAATTAATAATGTCAGAATTAATAATTCAAAATATTAAGAAAAGCTATAAAAGCAATGTTGTTGTTAAAGATATTTCATTGTCCATTAAAAGTGGAGAAGTTATAGGCTTATTAGGTCCAAACGGAGCAGGAAAAACAACATCTTTTTATATGATAGTTGGACTTGTTACATCGGACCATGGAAATATTTTAATCGACAATAAAAACCTAACAAAAATGCCAATTCATAATCGCGCAAAAGTTGGTATTTCATACTTACCTCAAGAACCATCAATCTTCAGAAAAATGACAGTTACAGAAAATATATTATCAATTCTAGAATTAAGAAAACTCTCAAAAAAACAATTAACAGAAAAACTAGAAATTTTATTAACAGAGTTAAATATAGAACATATAAGAGATAATTCTGCAATAAGCCTATCAGGGGGAGAAAGAAGGAGAGTAGAGATAGCAAGATGTCTTGCAACAAATCCAAAATTTATTTTATTAGATGAGCCATTTGCTGGAATTGATCCAATTGCAGTAATAGACATTCAAAAAATTATTAAGCACTTAGCCTCAATTGGTATTGGTGTATTAATAACTGATCACAGTGTTAGGGAAACACTTGGAATTTGTGATCGTGCATATATAGTTAACCAAGGTAAAATTTTTGCTTCAGGCCCACCATCAGAAATAACTTCAAACCAAAAGGTAAGAGATATCTATCTTGGCAAAAATTTCTCTCTTTAGATATGAAATTAAGTTTTAATCTAAAACTATCACAATCTCTTAAACTTACACCTTTACTTCAGCAATCAATAAAATTTTTACAGGCATCTCAAGCAGAATTAAATGATCTGGTTGAAGAATATTTAGCTGAAAATTTATTTCTTGAAGAAGATGGCACCGAATCAAACAACCATATAGATAAGTATAGAAATAATGTTAATAACACTTCTATTACTCAAAATTACAATATTTTCGAAAATCAAATTAAAAACCAAACTTTAAAAGAATATCTAATCGAAAATATATCTATTTTATCTTTTACAGATAGGAATCAAGTTATTTTTTCATTTTTGATTGATTATATTGATGACAATGGATACTTATTAGAAAATTTAGAAAAAATAAGAGAAGAAATTCCGTATGACCCTTTAGTTGATTTACAAGAAATAGAAATATTACTAAAATTAATACAAAATGCTTCTCTTCCAGGAATTGGTGCAAGAAATCTAACAGAATGCTTAAACCTGCAATTAGATATTATTAAAGATAATCCTAGAATTATTAAAATAGCAAAGATAATTTCAAATAAATATCTAGATTTACTTGCTAGCGCAAATCTTAAGCAACTAAAAAATAAAATAGATTGTGAAGAAAGCGAACTAAAAAATGCAATAGAAATAATTAAAAAACTTAATCCTAAACCAGGCTTAACATTCCAAAAAATAGAAAATACTAATTACATCAGTGCCGATGTGAGTGTAAAAAAAGTAAATGGTAATTGGGTTGTTGAATTAAATAACGAAAAATTTTTTAAAGTAAAAATAAATAGTGATTATGAAAATATTTTATTAGATAAAAAAAATAGCAATTTAAAAGATCAGTTTCAAGAAGCCAAATGGCTTATTAAAAATCTTCAACAACGATCAATATCAATATTGAGAGTTTCTCGTTCAATAATTGAAAGACAGATTGATTTTCTTGAAAAAGATGAATCGTTCATTAAACCACTCACACTAAAAGATATAGCAATTGAATTAGAGCTTCACGAATCAACAATTTCAAGAATTACTAGTAATAAATATATATCTACTCCACACGGAATGTTTGAATTAAAGTATTTTTTTGGCTCTTCCATCAAAACAAAAGATAAGGAAAATTTATCATCAAAAGCTATTCTTTCTAAAATTAAGAATATTATTGACAATGAGTCTAAAAATCATCCATACTCGGACGAACAATTGTGTTTGCTGCTTAAAGAACAAGGAGTTAATATAGCTAGAAGGACAATTACAAAATACCGTGAAATTCTCCGGATTTTGCCGTCTTCTAAGAGAAAAATTATTTAAGGAAAGGAATGTATGAATATAAATATATCCGGGCATCATTTAGACATCACCCCTTCACTTCATGAGCATATAACTAAGAAATTTCTAAAAATAAAAACACATTTTGATTATGTTATAGATGTTAAATTTACACTGAGTGTTGAAAAACTAACTCATGTTGCAGAAGCTACTATTCACCTACCAAAAATTGATATTCATGCAAAATGTCAAGATCAAGATATGTATCATGGAATAGAATTACTTATAAATAAGCTAGATAGGCAAGTTATTAAATATAAAGAAAAAAATAAAGATTACTTCAATCAAAGATAGCACTTACTAGTTTTACTTTAGTAAACTAACAAATATAAAATTGAATTTATAACCAAAAATGTACTCAGATTTAACTCTATTAAAATAAAATAAAAATATGAACCCTTTACTAAAAAGAAATTGTCTCCCCTCCTTTGAAGATATTAAAGTTGAACATATATCACCTGCTATTGATAAAATCATTACAGAAAATACTAACTCTATAAAAATAATTGAAAGAGATAAGCAAAAACCTAATTGGGATAATTTTGTAAAACCACTTGAGAAATGTGAAGAGAGATTAAGTCGTGCATGGTCACAAATAACTCACCTAAACTCAGTTATGAATAATGATAGCCTTAGAAAGGAATACAATACAAATCTTATTAAAATTACGAAATACTATTCTACTCTCGGACAAAATGAAATTATTTATAAAAAATTCAAATCATTAGATAAGTCATCAGAAAAATTTAACTTAATTCAAAAGAAAATTATACAAAATGAATTACTTGGCTTTAAGCTTGCTGGAGTCTCTTTATCTAAAATTAAAAAAAATCAATTCAAAAAAATAAAAAATCAATTATCAAAGTATTGTTCTAAATTCGAAGAAAATGTCCTTGATTCTGTCAATGAATTCAGTCTTCTTATTAAAGATGAAAGTAAGCTTAAAGGTATTCCTAAAGATATTATTAATATGTCTAAAGAAAAAGCAATTATTAATAATAAAGATGGATGGCTTTTTACATTAGATTTCCCAAGTTATATCCCTGTCCTCCAGTATGCAGATGATCGAAAATTAAGAGAGCAACTTTATAGAGCATATTCAGTTAAGGCTTCTGAGTTGGCTGTTCCAAAGTTTGATAATACAAAAAATATTCGCCATATTTTAAAGTTACGAAATGATCTGTCCTCTCTTCTTAACTATAAAAACTTTTCAGAAATGGCTTTAGAAACAAGAATGGCAGATACTGCCGATGAGATTATTACTTTTCTTCAAGATTTAGCAAATAAAGCAAAACCCTTTGCAAAAAAAGATATGTTGGATTTAAACAGAATTGGGAAGACTTTTAATATTGATATTCCTCAAGCATGGGATATTGCCTACTTATCTGAGAAACTAAAAAAAGAGAAGTTTGACTTCTCAGATACTGAAATTAAAAAGTATTTCCCTATTAATAAAGTAATAGATGGTCTTTTTGGTGTGGTATCAAAAATTTATGGCCTTACTTTTAAAAAAACAAAAACTCAAGTTTGGCACAAAGATGTCATATTTTATGAGATTTATAATGAGTCTAATAATTTATTAGGTCAATTTTATTTTGACCTCTATGCTCGAAAGAATAAAAGAGGCGGGGCTTGGATGGATGAAGCGATCTCCAAATATAATTTTGATGATGATTCTGCTTTACCTGTTGCTTTTCTAACTTGTAACTTTACAGCTCCTATTAAAAATAAAAGTGCTTACCTTAATCACGATGAAATAGTTACTCTATTTCATGAATTTGGTCATGGGCTTCATCATCTTTTAACAGAAATTGACTATTATTCTGTTTCGGGGATTAAAGGAGTTGAATGGGATGCAGTGGAACTCCCTAGCCAATTTATGGAGAACTTTTGTTGGGAATGGTCAGTGTTAAAGACAATGACTGAAAATATGACTACAAAAAAGAAAATGCCTAAATCTCTATTTAATAAATTACTTAAATCTAAAAACTTTCAATCTGGTCTTCAAACACTTCGTCAAGTTGAATTTTCTTTATTTGACATAAAGCTTCATAGCAATACTTATAATCATAAACAAAATTTTTTAGAAATTTTAGAAGAAGTAAGAGATGAGGTTGCAGTAATTAGGCCTCCAAAATGGAATAGATTTTCCCATAGTTTTTCTCATATTTTTGCTGGGGGCTATGCCGCAGGATATTATAGCTATAAATGGGCTGAGGTTCTTTCTGCAGACGCATACAGTATGTTTGAAGAGGAAGGAATATTATCAAAAACTACTGGTGAAAATTTCAAACGTGAAGTTCTTTCTAAAGGTGGCTCTCGGGGTGCCTTAGATTCATTTACTGCATTTCGAGGGAGGCCTCCAACAATTGATGCACTGCTCAAACATCATGGACTAAAATTATAAAATGAAAATAGCAACATGGAATGTTAATTCATTAAAGGTTAGATTGCCTCAAGTTTTAGATTGGATAAAATCATCTAAAGTTGATGTACTCTGTTTACAAGAGACTAAACAAAATAATGATAATTTTCCTCATGAAGTATTCAAAAAATTAGGTTTATATTCTTACCACAATGGTCAAAATACTTATAATGGTGTTGCACTTATTAGTAACAAACCTTTATCTAATATCTTGATAGACCTGCCAGATTTTAACGATCCACAAAAAAGATTAATATCTGGAGAATATGAAATATCAAAAAATAACAATGTTATAGTTATTTCTGCTTATATTCCGAACGGTCAGTCACTAGAATCAGATAAGTTTATCTATAAAATGAATTGGTTGCTTCATTTTTATAATTGGATTGAACAATTGACTAATAAAAAAATAATAATAACAGGTGACTTTAATATTGCTCCAAAAGATATTGACTGTCATGATCCTAAAAGTTGGGTTGGACAAATTCTAGTCTCTGAAGAAGAAAGACATTATTTTAACAAGATACTTGATATTGGCTTTGAAGATTCATTTAGAATACTTAATCCAGAAAGTAATGAGTATTCATGGTGGGATTATAGAATGGCTGGCTTTAGAAGAAATCTAGGTATGAGAATAGATCACATACTAATTTCAAAATCTATGGTCGCCAATTTGAGTCATTCTTATATTGACAAAGAGCCCAGAAAATTAGAAAGGCCTTCAGATCATGCTCCAGTAATAAGTGAATTTACAGATTAAAACTTAATCTTCAACTGCTTTAATTTTCTATATAAGTGAGTTCTTTCAATTCCTGATTTTTTTGCTAGATCAGAAACACTCGTACTATTTTTAAAATGAAAATCAAAATACATTTTTTCAAAATTATCCCTGGCATCTCTTAAAGGTAAATTAAAAAGATGGGTATTATTTTTGGTATCTTCCTCATTTGTTTTTTCAATTGAATTAGTTACGCCTTTATTTAAAGAGCTTATATCTGCAATTGTAATTTTCTCTGATTCCGAACGAATCATTAAATTTAAAATAATCTTATCCAATATATCAATATTAGTAATATCCTTGTTTACTCGTAACTCATTTAATGCCGAGATTTCAAACTCTTTAAAGCCAAAATCTTTGTTTTTTTCAAGGTAAAATTTTAATATAGCTACAGATAAATCA
>MDSY01077447.1_pt1 | contig 17928 bp, 19 predicted proteins | sample 811131 | NCBI WGS metagenome assembly MDSY01 (sample SAMN05326643, study PRJNA326480) | marine metagenome | isolation source: seawater | place: Atlantic Ocean: South West | collected 2010
AACTAATATCATAACTTATAACATAATCATGCTGGATATTGAAGAATTTGAAAAAAAAATTGATAAAAAATCGAGATTATTAGGGATTGACCCTGGAAAGAAACGTATAGGTATAGCTATATGTGATGAAAATAAAATTGTAGCAACACCCTACACAACAATAATTAAAAATAACTTTTCTGAGCTTTTGGGTCAAATAAATAAAATTATTTATGAAAATGATATAAAGGGTGTCGTTATAGGTAACCCAATAAATATGGATGGATCGACGAGTCAATCTTCTCAATCAGCCAAAGATTTAGCTATAAATTTATCAAAAAATATTTCCATACCTATCACTATGTGGGATGAAAGGCTTTCTAGCAGAGGAGCCTTTAATTTATCCAATGATTTAAACGTTAATACAAGCAAAAAAATAAGTAAACTAGATGAAAATTCTGCAGCCTTTATTCTCCAAGGGGCATTGGACTTTTTAAAGAGATAAATTACTTGATCTCATAATACAAAAGGCTTATAGAGTTGATTTTAATGGCAATTAAAAAAAATATTTTAGCTATTAAAGACCAGCCCAAACATCTTTTAGGTATTCAAAATTTATCAGTTCAGGAAGCTAAAAATATTCTTGAAGAAGCAAAATCTTTCATAAAACTAAATAGAAGTGCTTCTAAAAAACTTGACGTACTAAGAGGAAAAACACAAATTAATTTATTTTTTGAACCATCAACGAGAACACAAAGCTCATTCGATCTAGCGGGTAAAAGATTGGGAGCTGATGTAATGACCATGGATGTTACAAATTCTGCTCTTAAAAAAGGTGAAACACTAGTAGATACAGCCATGACTTTAAATGCAATGCACCCTGATATAATCGTAATAAGACATCAAGACTCAGGTGCACCAAATCTACTCTCTCAAAAAGTTAATTGTACAGTCATTAACGCAGGGGATGGAAGAAGAGAACATCCTACTCAAGCATTATTGGACGCTCTGACTATAATTAATAGAAAAGGAAAAATTGAAGGTTTAAAAATTGCAATCTGTGGTGATATTCTGCACTCACGTGTTGCTAGATCTAATATCTATTTAATGAATATGTTAGGAGCTGAAGTAAATGTTGTTGCACCGAAAACATTAATGCCAAAATCTATAGAAAGACTGGGTGTTAAAAGTTTTACTGATATGAAAAAAGGATTAGACGGATGCGATATAGTTATGATGTTAAGACTTCAAAATGAACGTATGCAAGGATCTTTTTTACCATCAAAAAGAGAATACTATGAATTTTATGGTCTTACACTAGAAAAATTAAAATTTGCAAATAAGGAGGCTTTAATAATGCACCCTGGACCTATGAATAGAGGAGTTGAGATAGATACAAAACTAGCAGATGACATAAATGTAAGTTTGGTTAAAGAACAGGTAGAACTAGGTGTTGCAGTTAGAATGGCTTGTTTAAAAATGTATTGTAAAAAATAAATGACTGAAAAATTTTTAACTAATGTAAGAATTATAGATCCTTCTCAAAATATGGATGAAAAAGGTTCTGTTCTAATTGATAAAAATGGTAAAATTAAATCTATTGGTAAAGATGTAAAAAAATCTGATATTTCATCTACAACAGAAGTAATTGACCTTAAAAATAATATATTAATACCAGGTATTGTTGATATGAAAGCTTTTGTTGGTGAGCCTGGATATGAGTACAAAGAAAATTTTAGAACTTTAAGTCAAGCTGCTTTAGCGGGTGGTGTTACTTCTATAGTTACGATGCCTAATACTAATCCTCTTATTGACAATGTTTCAATGGTCGATTTTATAGTAAGAAGAGGTAGAGACAAAGCTTCTGTTAATTTGTTTCCACTAGCAACTTTAACAAGAGAAATTGCTGGAAAACAGATGACAGAGTTTGGTTTGTTGTCCGCTAAAGGAATAATAGGCTTTACTGATGTGGTTAAAGCAGTTCAAAATACTGAAACAATGTCTAAAATAATGGACTACGCATCAGATATTGGAGTCTTAATTATGCAACATGCAGAAGATTCTGAATTGTCTAAAAATGGTTGTATAAATGAAGGGGAAATTTCAACGCGTCTTGGTCTAGAAGGAATATCTTACATTGCTGAAAAAATAATTATTGAAAGAGATCTCTCTTTACTAAATGAATTTCCGTGTAGATATCATATAAATCAAATTTCATCTAAAGAGTCTCTAGAAGTTATTAAAAGAAATAAAGAAAATGGTTTAGATTTTAGTGTTGGAGTTTCTATTAATAATCTCTCTCTTAATGAAAATGACATAGGTGACTTTAAAACTTTTTTGAAGATTTCTCCCCCATTAAGACTCGAAGATGACAGGTTGGCTTTGGTTCAAGGAATAAAATCAGGTTTGATTGATGTTATAGTTTCTGATCATACACCAGAAGATGAAGAAGGAAAAAGATTACCATTTGCTCAGGCTGCGACTGGAGCTATTGGTATTGAAACTTTGCTTCCACTAGCTCTAGAAATGTATCACAATGAATCTCTACAGCTTCAAAAAATAATTGAAACATTAACTATTAACCCAGCTAAAATTTTAAAAATTAATAAAGGATCTTTAAAAAAAGGATTAGATGCTGACATTTGCGTTTTTGATCTAGATGTACCTTGGATTATAAAAGCAGACTTGCTTAAATCTAAATCTAAAAATACCGCAGTAGAGGAAAGGAAAGTTCAAGGTAAAGTTCTTATGACCTTTTTAAATGGTGAATTAAGGTATAAATCTCAGTGAACTTAGAATTATTATATGTGTCATTCTACTCATATATAATAGGCTCAGTCCCTTTTGGTCTTTTGATAACAAAAATTTTTCTAAACAAAGATATACGTAAAATTGGTTCTGGAAACATTGGAGCAACTAACGTCCTAAGAACTGGTAACAAATTTCTAGGGGCTGCTACATTAATTCTTGATAGTTTAAAGGGATATGCTTCAATCATAATAACAGTATATTTTTTTCCAAATTATACTGATAACACTTATATTATTTATTTTTCAGCTCTTATCTGTCTGATTGGTCATATATTTCCAATTTGGTTAAAATTCAAAGGAGGCAAAGGAGTTGCTGTTTATCTTGGAATTCTTTTTTCAGCTTCATTTAATTTAGGGTTAATTTTTATAATTAGCTGGATAGTAGTTTTATACGTAACTAAATACTCGTCTCTTTCTTCGTTGGCCTCAACACTAGTAATTTTTTTATACTCATTTTTTTTTTATAATTTTAATGCAAGTTTATTTTTTTTTATAGCTTTTATAATTTTTATATATACCCACAGGGAAAATATATATCGTATTAAAAATAAAACAGAAAATAAAACTAATTTCTAAATAGTTTTTCTGACAAAAAATTAGTTGTATTTGACAAAACTGTTAAGATTTGAAAGTAGATATTTAAATGAATCTTGTAATCGTAGAAAGTCCTGCAAAAGCAAAAACAATAAACAAGTATCTTGGTAAAAATTATTTAGTTTTAGCAAGCTATGGACACATAAGAGATCTCCCCTCAAAAAATGGATCCGTAGATCCTAAAAATGAATTTAAGATGTTGTGGGAAGTAGACTCTTTCTCTAAAAAGTATTTAAAAGAAATTACAGATGCAGCTAAAGATTCAAGTAAAATTATATTAGCAACTGACCCGGATCGTGAAGGTGAAGCAATTGCTTGGCATGTTAAAGAATATTTAATTGAAAAAAAAATACTTAAAAATAAAATTTTAGAGCGAGTTGTTTTTAGCGAAATTACAAAAAATGCAATTCTAAAAGCAATAGATAATCCTCGACAAATTGAAGTCCCTTTGGTTGAGGCTTATCTTGCGCGAAGAGCTTTAGATTATCTTGTTGGATTTAATATTTCTCCTATTTTATGGACTAAACTTCCTGGTTCTAAGTCTGCAGGAAGAGTTCAATCAGTAGCTTTAAAATTAATTACTGAAAGAGAGCATAAAATTGAATTGTTTAAATCTGAAGAATATTGGTCTTTAACATCAAATTTTACAAATATAGATAATAAAAATATATTTTCTAGATTAACTATCTTTAACAAAGAAAAAATTGAAAAATTTTCATTTAGAAATAAAACTGAAATTGATAAAGCTATAAACACAATAAATAAATCAAAATTTAAGATTAAAGATATTAATTCTAAAATACATAAAAGAAATCCCCTAGCACCATTTACTACGTCCACACTTCAGCAGACCGCCTCTAGTAAATTTGGATTTGGTGCTTCTAGAACCATGCAAATTGCACAAAGACTTTATCAAGGAATAGAAATAGAAGGAGAAACAACAGGACTGATTACATATATGAGAACAGATGGCACTCAAATATCTAAAGAAGCTATTACTGAATTTCGTGATTTAATTAAAAATGATTTTGGTAATGATTACCTGCCAGATACTCCTAACACTTATGAGGGTAAAAAAGCAAAAAATGCTCAAGAAGCACACGAGGCAATCAGGCCTACTGAAATAAAAAGAAAACCAAAAGATATTAAAAAATATATTAATTCTGATCAATTTAAACTCTATGAATTAATCTGGACTAGAGCACTATCTTCACAAATGAGGCAAGCAGAATTTAATAGAAATAATATCATTATTTCTTCTGAAGATGGTTCAGTCAATTTTAAGGCAAATGGATCTGTTGCTAAATTTGATGGATTCTTAAGAGTTTATAAAATTCAAGAAACTGATGATGACGCTCAAAATATTTTACCTGAATGCTCTGTGGGTGATAATGTTAGTATTTTAAAACTAATTGATGAACAACATTATACCGATCCACCTCCAAGATATTCTGAGGCTAGTTTAGTAAAAAAAATGGAAGAATTAGGTATTGGTAGGCCGTCTACTTACGCTAGTATTATTTCAGTTTTATCAAGTAGAGGTTATGTTGAGATGATTAATAAAAGATTTTACCCAACAGATAGAGGTAAACTTATATCTGCATTTTTGGAAAAATTATTTACTAAGTATGTAGATTATAATTTTACAGCAGAGCTAGAAAATCAACTAGATGAAATTACAAGTGGCAAAATTAAATGGGTTAAAGTTTTAGAAGGTTTTTGGAAAGATTTTTTTATAAATGTTAATGCTGTTAAAGAAAAAAGAACACGAGAAGTTTTAGATTTACTAAATGATAGTCTTGGAGATTTAATTTTTGAAAGAAATGAAAAAGATGTAGTAGATCGTAATTGTAAGCTATGTAATACAGGTATTTTAAGTCTAAAAAATAGCTTTAGAGGTGGTGCTTTTATTGGGTGCTCGAATTATCCAGAATGTAAATTTACTAGACCTTTATCGAAGACAAAAGCAGCTGCACAATATAATTTAGCAGAACCGAAATTAATTGGACAAAATGAGTTTGATAAGAATATATATTTAAAGATTGGAAGGTTTGGTCCTTATTTACAATATGAAAAAGAATTAGAGCTAGAGAAAGATGTGCTAAAAAAAAAGAAAAAGAAAAAGAAAGTAAAAGAAGAAAATAATACAAAAAATGTCTCAATACCAAAAGGTATAAATATAGATAATATAGAATTAACCCAAGCAAAATTTTTATGTTCCTTGCCTAAAATTTTAGGACAGAACCCCGAAACAGGAAAAAATATAATTCTTAATTCAGGTAGATTTGGTCCTTATTTAAAATGTGAAAATAAATCAGCTCGATTAGAGAATGTTGAAGAAATTTTTTCTATTGGTTTGAATAGAGCGATAATACTTATTGCTGACGCAAAGCCTGGCAGGATGTCATCTTCAATAATTAAAGATTTAGGTGAACATCCAGAAGACAAAAAACCTGTAAGAGTTATGAAAGGTCAATACGGACCATATATTAAGTATAAATCTTTGAACGCAACAATACCTGAGGAAAAAGATCCAAGCGAAATAACAATAGAAGAAGCTCTGATATTTATAGAAAAACGTAAAGAATATGATAAGAATAAAAAAAGTAAAATAAAAAAAACTAAAAAAGGAAAAAAATGAAAACTATTTTTAAAAAATTAATATTTATGTTTTTAGTAATTGGCTTTAGCACTTCACTGTACGCACAAGAAAAAAAATGTAAATCATATAATATTGCATGTAAAGTTGGAAAGTTTGTGTCTGACACAAAGGAATTTCAAAAAGATGAGTGGTCTAAAGAAAAAGGTAAATTAAAGATTCCAAAAATAAAAAAATAAGAGAAAATTAAAAAAAGTAATGTCAGCAGAACAAAATTTAAAAGATTTAAATATCCATCTCCCTAAAGCTCCAAAACCTGTCGGAGCATACGCAGCTTTTAAAAAAATTGGAAAACTAATTTTTATTTCTGGGCAAGTTTCATTTAGAGATACTGGTGAATTAATTAAAGGCAAAGTGGGTTTAGATCTAACTCTTGAACAAGGGCAAGATGCTGCAAAAGCTTGTGCTATAAATATTTTATCACAGATAAAGTCAGCCTGTGATGGAGATTTAAATAAAGTTAAAAATTGTATTAAAATCACTGGCTTTGTAAATTCTATCGATAGTTTTGTAGAACAGCCAAGAATAATTAATGCAGCTTCTGATTTGTTGGTAAAAATTTTCGGAGAAAAAGGAATTCACGCTAGAGCAGCCGTTAGCGTAAATTCACTTCCATTAGGCGCTTCGGTAGAAATTGAAGCTATTTTTGAGCTAGACTAAAGAATTGGTCTTCCTACTGAAAAATATTTAATTCTTTGTTTTTTCATTTCATCAACACTATAAAGATTTCTTAAATCGTATAACTTAAATTTTTTATTTCTAACTATTTTTTTAAAATCAAGAGATTTAAATTCGTCCCACTCAGTATGTAAGATTATAAGGTCAACATTTTTACATGCTAAACTAATTTGATTGTAAAACTTACAATTTTTTAATTTAATAAATTCTTTTTTTTCACCTGTAGGATCGTAATAAGAGATTTTAGCACCTCTTTTGTTCAAATATGGAATCATAGTAAGACTTACAGAGTCCCTCATGTCATCAGTATTTGGTTTAAATGTAACTCCTAAAAAAACAATTTTTTTATTTTTAATATTTTTACCAATAATACTGTGTACTCTATTAAGAAGTAAGTATTTTCTATTTTCATTAGATTTAATTACAGACTTAACCAAAGAAAAATTAATTTTAACTTTCTCACCAATTGAAACAAGGCCTTTGGTATCTTTAGGCAGGCATGAACCACCATAAGCTGGCCCAGCTCTTAAAAACCTACTCCCTATTCTTACATCACTACCCATGCCTAAAGAAATATCTTCAATATTAATCCCTGTCTTCTCACATAAATTAGCAATTTCATTAATAAAAGTAATTTTTGTAGCTAAAAAAGCATTAGATGCATATTTAATTAACTCAGCACCTCTTCTATTGGTGGTAAAAAACTTTGCCCCTTTGTTAATTAATGGAAGATAAAGATTTTTCATTATTATCGATGCATTTGATTGATTTGCGCCGACTACAATTCTGTCTGGATATCTAAAATCTCTTATAGCCTCACCTTCTCTTAAAAATTCAGGATTAGAAACAACCGTAAATTTTTTTTTATTATTAAGAATTTTTTCAATTAAGTCGCCGGTACCAACAGGAACTGTTGATTTAGTCACCAAGAGTTTTTTCTTGTTTGACAATTTTGATATTTCTTTAGCGGCTTTAAAAACATAACTCAAATCAACAGATAAAGAATTTTTTTTATTTGGAGTTCCAACACAAATAAAAATAATGTCAGATTTATATAACGCTTTAGAAAGACTTGATGTAAAGAATAACCTTTTAGCTTTATAATTTTTTTTAATTAATTCATCTAAACCTGGTTCGTATATAGGTGATTTTCCAGAATTTAATTTATTAATCTTATTTATATCTTTATCAACACAATAAACTGTATGTCCTATATCAGCAAAACATGTGCCGCTAACAAGGCCAACATAACCTGTGCCAATCATACATAATTTCATTTTTTTATTTCCTTCGAAATTTCGGTGCTAGATTTAATATACCCATCTAATGTACCACAGTCTAAATACTTACCTTTAAAAATATTTCCATAAAAATTTTCTCCACTATCGATTAATTTTTTTATAGCATCTGTGATATGTATTTCACCACCCTTACCAGGTTTTAAATGTTGTAATTTTTTCATTATTTTTTTTGGTAATATATATCTCCCAATAATAGCATAATTTGATGCAGCTTTTTTTATACTGGGTTTTTCAACAACATCGGTAATCTTAAAATAATTTTTTTTTTTATTTTTAATAGACAAAATTCCCCATCTAGAAACTGTATCTTTTTTAACTATTTTTGTTGCAATAATTGAACTATTGGTTTTTTTGTGTAATGAAATCATTTCTTTTGAACAATTTTTTTTGATAATTAAATCGTCAGGAAATACCATCAAAAAATGTGAAGACTTGATATAGTTTTTACATTTTAAGATTGCATCGCCTGTACCTCTTGGTTTATCTTGATATACAAATTTGATCATTTTTTGATATTTTTTTAATTTCTTGAATGTCGCAAGTATTCTTTTATCTTTTTTTTTAGCCAATATAGATTTATACAATTGGTCATTAAAAAAATATTTTCTAATATTTTCTTTTTTTTTTGATATGATAAAAATAAATTCTTTAATACCAGCATCAATACACTCTTCAAGTATATGTTCTAAATTAGATTTACCATTTATAGGCAATAGTTCTTTTGGAGTAATGCTGGAAAGTGGCAAAAGTCTTGTACCGAGACCTGCCAATGGTATTATAGCTTGTTTTAACATAAGTTTCTTTTACTTTTAAATTACAATTATTACAAATGAAAATATTTAAAAACAAATTAAATTTATTAAAAGAAATATCAAAAATAAAAGATATAGCTTTTGTGCCGACTATGGGATCAATTCATAAGGGTCACTTAAGTCTGATTAATAAAGCTAAGAAAGTATCAAAAAATGTTTTAGTCTCAATATATATAAATCCGAAACAATTTAACTCTAATTTAGATTTTAAAAAATATCCGAGTAATATTAATTTAGATATTAATTTGTTAAAAAAAAATAAAATTAAATACCTATATTTACCAAACTATTTTGATATATATTCATTTAAAACTAAGTATCCTCTTTATTTAGATAAATTTTCTAAAGAACTCTGTGGAAAATTTAGACCAAATCACTTTAAAGGAGTCATTAATGTAATTAATAGATTTCTTGAAATAATTAAACCTAAATCAATTTTTTTAGGAATGAAAGATTACCAACAATTAAAATTGATTAAATCACATATAAAAAAAAATAAAATCAAGACTAAAGTATTTGCGTGCACTACTATAAGAGACAAAGGTGGGGTTGCTCTATCTTCAAGAAATATTAATCTTGATAACAGCCAAATTAACAGAGCAATGCAACTTTATAAGTATTTAAAAAAAAATAAAAAAAAAATAATACTTAAGATATTAGATAAAAAAAAAATTATAGTTATTAATAAAATTAAAAAAATCGGTATAAAAAAAATTGATTATTTAGAATGTATAAATTTAAAAACACTCAAAGTTCCAAAAAATAGTAGTTCTAATTTCAATATATTTATTGCTTATTATATAGAAAAAATAAGACTGATAGATAATTTATAAAAATACTAAAGATCCAATTCCTAAGAAAGATAAAAATCCAATCACATCAGTAACAGTAGTTACAAAAACACTTGAAGCTAATGCAGGATCTATATTCATTTTTTTTAAAGTTACTGGTATTAAAATACCAAATAAACCTGCAACAATCATATTTAATACCATCGAAGCTGCTATAATTATTGAAAGATCTATTTCTTTAAACCACAATTGAACAACTATACCTGTTATAACTGCAAAAATTATTCCATTTAAAACACCTATTAAAAATTCTTTTGCAACAATCTTATTTATATTACTGCTGGATAGCTCCTTCGTTGCTATTGCTCTTATTGTAACAGCTAAAGTTTGCATCCCTGCATTTCCACCCATAGATGCAACGATCGGCATTAAAAATGCAAGTGCAACAACTTTTTCTATTTCAGCGCCGAAAAGACTTATAACCCAAGATGCCAAAAGTGCTGTAGCTAGGTTTATAAGCAGCCAATTAAATCTCCTTTTAGTTTTAACAAAAACTGTATCAGTAATTTCTTCATCTCCTACACCAGCTAATCTTAAAACATCTTCTTCTGCTTCTTCTTGGACTACTGTAACGACATCATCTGCTGTTATCATACCAACTAATTTATTATTTTTATTTACTACGCCTGCAGATACTAAATTATAGTTTTCAAATGCAAGCCCCACTTCTTCTTTGTCCATATTAACAGAGATAAGTACTGGCATTTCTCTCATTATCGTATTCATTTTAGAATCTCTAGGTGCTCTTAAAACTCTTGAAGAAGGAACAATGCCTACTGGTTTAAAGTCATTGTCTACTATAAATATTTCTAGAAACTCTTGTGGAAGATCTTTGCTCTCTCTTAAATAGTCAATCGTTTGGCCTACAGTCCAATCGCTAGGTATAGCTGTAAATTCACGCTGCATAATACGTGCAGCCGAATCCTCAGGATAACTAAGTCCTTCTTCTAAAAGAAATCTATCTTTAGGTGGAAGTTTATCTAAAATTAAGTTTTTTTTATCTAACTCAAGATTTTCTAGTATAGCTACTGCATTATCCGACTCTAATCTTTTTATTATATTGGCAATCGAATTTAATGAAAGTAATTTTAAAACTTCACTTTGAATTGACTCGTTTAATTCAATAAAAATTTCGGGAGCAATGTTAAATGACTCAATTTCTATTAGTTTAGTACGTGTTTGATCGGCTAAATTTTCAATTAAATTAGCTACATCAGATGGATGCAGATTTTTTAACGTTTGATTTATAAATTGGAGATCGCTATTATTAATCTTATCGCTAAACGTTGTTATGAAATTTTTATTGAATTCTAGGTTTACTTTTTTTTCACCTATACTTTTAATTAAACTCATAAAAATTCCTTTTACATTATTTGTGAGACTATTAGTTGATCTAATGATAAAATTCAATTTAAAATGACTTTAAAAGTAAAGATAAGTAAAAAATTAATTCCTTATAAAACAGCTATATCATTTCTTGAAAAGCGTGTTGATTCGCTTAAAAAAGGAAAAAATAACGATTTATTATGGATATTAGAACATCCTCTCACTTTTACAAAAGGTATACGATCTAAAGATAATGAAATACTAGATAAAAAAATAAGAATAATTAAAACTAAAAGAGGTGGAAAAATTACACTTCATAATCCAGGACAAAAAGTAGTTTATATTGCACTAGACCTAAATAGTAAAAAAAAAGATATAAGAAATTTAATTCAAAAAATAGAGTTAAGTATAATCGAATTCTTAAAACTTTATAAGATAAATGCTAAAGCAGATAAAGAAAATATTGGTGTTTGGGTTAAAAAGAAAAAAATTGCTGCTATAGGTTTGCGTGTTACCAGATGGATAGCTTATCATGGCTGTTCAATTAATATTGATAATAATTTAGATTATTATAAAAAAATAATTCCATGTGGTCTAGATAACAATAAAATTACATCTGTAAAAAAAGAAAGTAATATTAAAATTAAAAATATAGAAGTTAAGTTAAAAAATATTTTTTTAAAAAATTTAAAAAATGTTTAGATTTTTTTTAATTAAAAACTCTTTAAATTCACTGTTAAAATTAGCTTGAAAATTATATTTTACATTATTAATCATAAATTTTATTTCATAAGCGTGTAACATCAGATTTTTACTTTTTATAAAATCTTTGCCTCTTTTAACGTAGTATTTATCGTCCCCAATTATTGAGTTACCAATGTTATATAATTGTTTTCTTAGTTGATGTTTCCTTCCAGTTATTGGTCTTAATTCTAATAATGAGTATTCAGGATTGCTTTTTAATATTTTTATATATGAGATGGCTTTTTGTACAATTTTTCTTTCTTTTTCATATAAAATTAAATTTTCTTCTAAAACTCTAATATCTTTAGAAACCTCACCGTATACTACGGCTAAATATGTTTTATGAATTTTTCTTATACGGAATAAAGATGTAAATAATTGTGCATATTCTCTTGTCTTGGCAACTATTAAAATTCCGGAGGTTTCTTTGTCAAGCCTATGTACTATAAAGGGTTTTGTATCTTCAAAATATTTTGTTTTTCTTAAAGTATCGACAATATTTTTAAAAGATTTAGTGCCAGACTGAACTGCAATACCTGAAGGTTTATTTATAACAATAAAGTTTTCATTATTTTCTATAATAAAATCATCATACTTATCTCTCTCTGTATTTGATGGAATATACTGTGTAATTAAATTTTTTTCAGTTTTTTTTACTTTTTCAATATTGAAAATTTCTATTATATCATTTTCTTGTACACGGTAAGAACTTTTGGTTTTTTTTCCGTTAACTTTTGCTTGGTTTTTTCTTATAATTTTTTCTATTAAACCTTGTGGAATATCTAATACTTTATTTTTGAACCAGCGATCAAATCGTGTGTTATGAAAATCTTTTTCTACCTCAAACTTCTTGGTCATAGAAAGGATATATTAAGGTAGTTATTTAGTGGCCGCAACAGGTACGACGTCTTTTTCTTTAGTTTCAACTTTTTTAGGTTTGTCGATTTTTTTAGCCTCAACATTTCTGTCAACGAGTTCAATAATTGCCATCGGGGAATTATCACCATATCTAAACCCAGCTTTTAAAACCCTTGAATATCCACCTTGCCTTTTTAGATATCTAGCTGAAAGAATTTCAAAAACTTTAACAACTGAAGACTTATCTTGTAGTTTTGAAAATAATCTTTTTTTGTTGCTTAAATTATTTTTTTTTCCAATAGTGATTACTTTGTCGATAAGTGGTTTTAATTCTTTGGCCTTGGGTAATGTTGTTGTAATTTGCTCGTACTTAATTAATGAGTTCAGCATATTTTGAAACAAAGCTTTTCGATGCTCAGCTGTTCTGTTTAATTTTCTATGTCCAAAACCGTGTCTCATTATTTAATAATTATTCTCTTCTAATTTCTTAGACATTTCAGCAATATTATCAGGTGGCCAATTTGGTATTTCCATTCCTAAATATAACGACATAGTGCTTAAAACTTCTTTAATCTCGTTAAGAGATTTTCTTCCGAAGTTAGGAGTTCTTAACATTTCTGGTTCTGTTTTTTGAACAAGATCACCAATATAAATTATGTTATCATTCTTTAAGCAATTCATCGAACGGACTGAAAGCTCGAGTTCTTCAACTCTTTTTAATAAGTTTTTGTTAAACTCAGGTTCTGTAGATTTAACTTCACTTACAACTTCTTGTGGGTCCTCAAAATTTACAAACATAGCTAGCTGATCTTGAAAAATTCTTGCTGCGTAAGCTATAGAATCTTCAGCATTTACGGTTCCATTAGTTTCTATATTCATTAACAATTTATCATAATCTAAAGCGCTACCTGCTCTCGTATTTTCCACTGTGTAAGAGACTTTTTTAACCGGGCTAAATAAAGAATCTACAGCTATAAGCCCTAAGGGACTGTCTTCGCCCTTATTTTTCGTTGATGGCACATATCCTTTTCCGGTATTTACTATTAACTCCATGTGAAAGTCAGTTTTTTCATCTAAATTACAAATTACTTGATCCGGATTTAAAATTTCTATCTCTGAAGGTAGAGTTATATCTTTAGCTGTTACTTCTTTAGGACCCTTAACATCTAGTATAATTTTTTTTGGTGAGTTTACTGAAGATTTAATAGCTAAATTTTTTACGTTTAAAACTATATCAGTTACATCTTCTCTTACACCTTTTATAGAAGAAAATTCATGTAAAACTCCGTCAATTTGTATAGCTGTTACAGCGGCACCTTGAATAGACGAAAGTAAAATTCTTCTCAAAGCATTGCCTAAAGTTTGACCAAAACCTTTCTCTAAAGGTTCCGCAACTACTGTAGCAGTAGATTTATCTTCATTATTATTTATTTCTAGTTTATTTGGTTTAATTAAAGCTTTCCAGTTCTTGTCAATAACATTATTTACTGTTTGCATTATACTCTCCTTCTTTTTGGTGGCCTTGTTCCATTATGTGGCATAGGTGTTGTGTCTTTAATAGCAGTAATTTTAAAACCTTTAGACTGAAAAGCTCTTAAAGCTGTTTCTCTTCCAGAACCCGGTCCTTTAACCTCAACAGATAAAGTTCTTAGTCCTTGTTCAAAAGCTTTACCGCCAGCATCATCGGCCGCTACTTGAGCGGCATAAGGAGTAGATTTTCTAGATCCTTTAAAACCTTTAGCACCTGCTGAAGACCAAGCAATAACATTGCCACTTTCATCGGCTATTGAAATAATTGTATTGTTAAATGTTGAATAAACATAAGCAACTCCTGAAGTTATATTTCTTTTAATTTTTTTCTTTTTTTTAAAAGTAGAAATTTTTTTATCTGTGACTTTGTCAGTTTTTTTAACTTCAGACTTTACTGCCTTTGTGTCTTTTTTATCTTCAATTTTTTTATCCATAAAATAATTATTTTTTTAGAGGTGTTAATTTTTTTCCAGCAATTGCTATAGCTTTTCCTTTTCTAGTTCTTGCGTTACTATGAGTTCTTTGTCCTCGTGTTGGTAATTTTTTCTTATGTCGTGTGCCTCTATAGGTAACTAAATCAACTAATCTTTTTATATTAAGTGAAACTTCTCTTCTCAAATCTCCTTCGACTTTATGATTTGTGTTTATATATTCTGTAATCTTTAAAACTTGATCTTCTGTTAAACTGTTTACTCTTACATCATTTGGTATGCTTAATTTTTCACAAATTAATTTAGATGAATGTAATCCTATACCATGTATATAAGTCAAGGCTATACTTATGATTTTATTCGGAGGAATGTTAATTCCGGCTATTCGGGCCATAGTTTATTGGGTATAATTTTTTTAAAAACGTAGTTATATGGCGTTATAATACAAAGTCAACCCTCTATAAGGGTTAAATAATGGCTTATTTTACTATAAATACTCTCAATATCAGTCTCTCCATTTATATCTTTTATTAGATCCATTTTTTTATAATAATCTAGAACTGGTTCCGTTGATTTTTCATAAGTTTCAAATCTTTTTACAGCAACGTCAGTATTATCATCGGCTCGTTTTTCTAAAAATTCTTTTTTACAACAAGATGAGTTAATTTCTGGAGGATTAAAAAATTCGTTATAAGTGTTCCCACATTTGGAGCATATAAGTCTTCCTGTTATTCTCTTCTTAATAATATCAAGCGAAACTTTAAGTCTTATAACTAAATCAATTTTTTGATCGTATTTAAGTAGGAGTTTATTTAAATTTTCTGCTTGTGGTAAATTTCTAGGATAACCATCAAATATTATTTTGTTTTTATAGTTATTATTTGAAACAATATTTTCAATCAACTTATTGATTATTTCGTCTGAAACAAGAGCACCAGAGTTAACAATTGAAGTTATCTTAACGCCTAAAGGTGTTTTTTTATTGATTTCTTCTCTTAATAAATCACCAGTAGATAGTTTAAATAAATTAAATTTTTTAACTATAAATTCAGATTGAGTTCCTTTTCCAGCACCAGGAGGTCCAAAGATAATTATGTTCATTCTAGAATTCTTTACTTACCAAATTTTGTTTTTTTAATTAAAGACTCATATTGTGAACTCATAAGTCTAGTCTGTACTTGAGTTACTGTATCCATAGCAACTACAACAACGATTAAAATTGATGTTCCGCCTAAATAAAAAGGTATAGGGTATTTTGAGATTAAAAATTCTGGCATCAAACAAACAAATGTTAAATAAATAGCACCAATTGTTGTTAGTCTAGTCAGGATAGTTTCAATATATTCTGCAGATCTATCACCAGGTCTGATACCAGGTATGTATCCCCCGTATTTTCTTAAATTTTCAGCAGTTTCTTTAGGATTAAAAACAATTGATGTATAGAAAAAAGAAAAAAAAATAATTCCAGATGCATAAAGCAACATATAAAGTGGTTGACCTTGTGTAAACATTGAAGAAATATTTGTGAATGTTTCAGAATCTGAAAAACCAAAATTAGTTAAAGTAACAGGTAGTAACAACAAAGCCGAAGCAAAAATTGCTGGTATTACCCCAGCTGTATTAATTTTAAGAGGTAAATGTGACGACTCACCACCATAAACTTTATTACCCATTTGTCTTTTGGGATAATTAATTAAAATTTTCCTCATAGCTCTCTCAAAGAAGACTATGAATAAAACCGTAAAAATTACTAGAATGAAAATAAGTATAATCAATGTAGCGGAAAGAGCGCCTGTTCTACCAAGTTCAAAAGTAGAGGCTAAAGCTCTAGGTATCTCGGCAACAATCCCAGAAAAAATTATTAGTGAAATTCCATTTCCCACTCCTCTTAAAGTGATCTGCTCACCTAACCACATCAAAAAAGTGGTTCCTGCAACTAAAGAAATAGTAGTAGTTATTCTAAAAGCCATTCCTGGATCAAGTACTAATGACCCAGCATTTTCTAAACCTACAGAAACACCATATCCCTGAAGAATTGCAATAAATACGGTCCCGTACCTTGTTAGTTGAGTAATTTTTTTTCTACCTACTTCACCTTGTTCTTTTAAATTTTTAAAATAATCTGAAACACCCGTTAGTAGTTGAATTATAATTGAAGCAGATATATATGGCATTATTCCTAGTGCAAAAATTGCCATCCTGTTAACGGCACCACCAGAAAAAACATTAAACATGCCAAGTAAGCCTTTTTGAGAGTCGTTCATTACTTGAGCTAAAGATTGAGGATCTATACCAGCTAAAGGTACGTAAGTACCCAATCTGTACACAATCAAAATAGCAATTGTAAAAAATATTCTATTTTTTAGATCACTAGCTTTTGCAAAAGCTCCTTGATTAAGATTTTCGTTCGACATTATATTTTCTATTTTTTGAGAATATCAGGAGTTTCAATGTTTTTTTTATTTTTAGAGTGAGTAGAGTTTTTTTTAATAATACTAATAGTTCCACCAGCTTTTTCTACTTTAGCCTGTGCTTGTTTAGAAGTAAAATTCACTGTTAAGCTAATTTTATTTTTTACATCACCGTCACCTAATATTTTCAGTTTGAGATATTTTTTATTGATTATTTTTTTATCTTGTAAAATTTTTAGATTTATTGGTGTGTTAAGATCAATTTTTTTATTATCATGAAACTTTTGTAGATGTGAAAGGTTTATAATAGCGGTATTATTTATAGCTAGAGACTTAAACCCTCTTTTTGGTAATCTTCTATATAAAGGAGTTTGACCACCTTCAAAAGCATTGATAGCAACCCCTCTTCTTGATTTTTGACCTTTTATACCTCGACCTCCAGTTTTACCTTTACCAGAACCTATACCTCTGCCAGGCCTAATTTTTTTAACATTAGTTTTAACTAAATTATTTAATTTCATTTTGTGTTTTCTCTTTTTGAAACAATTTCTGATATTTTTTTTCCTCGCATAGCTGAAAGTAATTTTGGAGACGCTTGAGACAACAATGCATTAACAGAAGCTTTAACAACATTGTGAGGATTTGCAGAACCAACAGATTTAGCTACAATATCTTGAATTCCTAAAACATCACAAACTGCTCTTATAGGACCACCTGCTATAATTCCAGTTCCAGCTGGTGCAGATCTTAAAATAACTTTTCCTGAACCATTTCTTCCTTTAACATCATGATGCAAAGTTCTTCCATCTTTTAAAGAAATTTTAATTAAATTTCTAGTGGCGTCTTGTGTTGCTTTTTTTATAGCACTAGGAACTTGCTTAGATTTTCCTGAGCCAATTCCAATTGAACCTTTTTCATTTCCAACAACAACTAATGCAGCAAAA
>MDSY01119704.1_pt1 | contig 17927 bp, 24 predicted proteins | sample 811131 | NCBI WGS metagenome assembly MDSY01 (sample SAMN05326643, study PRJNA326480) | marine metagenome | isolation source: seawater | place: Atlantic Ocean: South West | collected 2010
AGATAAAACTTTACATCCTTGAGATTTATAAAAAACTGCAACTGGTAGGTTTATCATATCTAGCCTGGATAGGATATCAGTGATATTGGTTAAATTTGATACTGTTAAGGATAGTTTATTTACTGTTAAAGCCCTGGTATCTAAATTTAGTTTTTCTTTAATTAAGGATACTTTTAGATTGACATCTAAATATTGATTACCATCAAAGAATTGTTTTGCATCAGATAAGAATACTGCATTTTCATCAGCAACTTTATCATCATCATTCCAACCAATAATAGTCAGGGTTTGTATATTGGTTAATTTACTATCTAAATCTTTTCTAAAGACAGATGTTAAAGGAATAGGCATTTAGGATAAAACCTCCCCACGTCTAATAGATTCTCTTAATTTTTCTACTAAAGTGGATTCTACAAATTCATCCGTCATTACATTACCCTGTACGTTAATCACCATTCCACCTGCACCATCACCTTGATTTATTCTATCTAATCTATCAGCACCTATATTTTCTACAGCCTGCCTGTTCATAATAAACTCTCCTTGTTCTGCCATTACAGGTGTTCCTCCTGCTGAATGTAATGAGCCTCCAATCATACCACCAAGGGCCATAGTAGGTGCTTGCTGTGCATTAACAGTTGCAAGTTGAATAGCACCTTGTGCCAGTGCAAAAGCTGAACCAGGTAAACCAAAGCCCATTGGATTATCTCTTACTGCATTCATAACAGCAGTAGCAGTGGCCATAACTATATTAGCTCTCTCTGCTATTTGTTTTACCTCAAACTGTCTTTTTATAGCTCTATTTGATGATGCTTTTTCTGCTTCTCTTCTTTCTTCAAACTTAGCTTTTAGCTCATCTTCCATTAACTTTCTCTGGTCCGTATTTGCTCTCTGGAATGCAGTAGATTTTTTTAGAGCAAGCATTTCTGCTTTTTCTTCATCATCTATTGCTTTTATAGCAGTTTTATGTTGAGCTCTAATACCATTAATTCTATTCTCTGTAAACTGTCCTACAACATCTCCCATCTGATTCACAAACTCTTGTGTAGTTTCCAGACGTTGAGCCATCTGCTCTAGCTCTGCATCATGAGCTTCATCTGTAAATACCCTTACACCTTCAATACCAGATTCTTCTAGTGCTGTTTGTACAGCTTCAACATATCCTAAACCAGCATCTAATTTTTGTGCTATTAAATCTATTTCATCCCTGGAGAATTGATGGACCTGTTCATTTCCTTTCGCATCCAGGGTTATAATTTTTTCCTGTTGCTCTGCTTCAAAAGCTATAGCCTGTGCTTGTTTAAATAAATCAGCTTCTCTGTCTTGTGCAAACTTTTTCCTTGCATCAGCGACCTCTTTTTCTGCTTGTAATTGTGCTTGCTTTCTATTCTCAATTATTTGTAAATGTATATGACTTTCTTCACTTTCATCTGAGGAAAAAACCTCTTCACTCTCTCCTGTCTGCCTACCAAAATCCTCTACTGATTCACCACCAATCATATCTACATCTTCATTATTTGCATTTAACCTTGCTTGTAAAAAATCTTCAAAAGATGTAATATTATTTTCTATTTCTACTCTTTCATCTTTAAGCCTTTGAATTCTTATTTCCTGAGCTCTAACTAAATTAGCTCTAATTGATTCCTCAGCACCAAAAGTAGTTGCTATTGCATTTAGATGTATTCCTAAATCTGCTAAATTCCCAATTTCAGCAGTATGCAACAAAGCTAGCTCTTCCATCATTTGAGCATCATTTGCATCTAGCTCTTCTTTAAATTTCTGCTGTATAATCCTATCAACTAAGTTTTGATTTGCATCTTCTTGCAGTGAATTTAAATCTCTTAAACTAGCTTTTTCTAAATTTATATTACTAATAAATTCAGGATATGTATCTTGTATATCCTGAATAACTTTTAATCTTGTATGTTCACTAGTGTTTACATTACTTAATACAGATAATAAAAAATTAAGCTCTTGTCTTTGTTCTTCCAGAGATTCACTTAATGGTGTTTCAATAATCCCTGTCATGGCCTGGAAAAATCCTGTTAAAGAATCAGTAGCATCTTTTAGTGGCTGTTCCATGTGCTCAAATATGGCTATTGAAAAACCTTGAAATGCTGAATTTAATATAGTCATTTTACCTTCTAAAGAATCTAGCTGAATATTAGCCATTCTTTCTGCTGAACCTCCAGCATCCTCAAAAGCTTCTCCTAATTCAGTAAGGGTATCTGTACCATCTAATAGAATACTAAATGCTGATACAGCCCTTTTATTGACCATTTTTAGCATTTCTTCTGTAGTTACACCATCATCTTTTAACCTTTGGAATCCTGCTACTAATTCTTCTAAAGAATCTACACCACCTCCCATAGCTTTCTGTAGCTTAGATGATTCATTAGATAATTCCAGGAATATTGTTCTTAATGCAGTACCTGCTAGTGAGCCATCAATACCAGCATTAGCTAACACACCTAAAACTGCTGTAGTTTCTGACATTTCAAAATTAGCCATCTTTGCAATAGGTGCTACAAATTTCATAGAATCTGTAAACTTTCTCATATCAAGTGCTGACCTACTAAAAGATAAAGCCATAATATCTGCAATCTTAGCAGTTTGGTCTGCATCTAATCCAAAACCTCTTACAGTTTGACCTGCTACCTCAGCAGATGTTGCCAGGTCAGCTCCTGTAGCAGATGCTAAAGCTAGAGTTGCTTCAGTAGCATTTTGAATATCTTGAACAGTAAATCCTAATTTAGCAAACTCAGTTTGTAATGCTCCTACCTCAGATGCAGTAAATTTAGTTGAAGCACCTAGCTTTTTAGCAGTGTTTTCTAATTTTAACATCTCAGAATTAGTTGCACCTGAAATAGCTTTTAAATTAGCCATAGATTGTTCAAATTCTTTACCAATCTTAACGACAGTAGTAAAAGCTTTACCTAAAGCAACTATAGCTACTGTTGCACCAGCAATAGCAGTTCCCATAGCAAGCATTCCTGCTTTTGTGCTACCTACTGTGGCATTTAAAGATTTTAATTGTGCTTTGGTAAGAGTTACACCTCTGGCCTTTAATTGTAATATCAGTTTTTGAGTATCATCTGCCATGGTTTTGTTTTCTTGTTAATTCTTCCTTTTTATCCTGGTATAATATACTTAAAGCTTGCTTTATTAAAAAGTGCTTTTCTTTCCATATATTTGTAGTATTTGAATACCCACCACTAAACGGTGGTGTTCCTGTATCACTACAATATAAATATTTACTTATATCTTTTTGACTTTTAGGACAGTAAAAAAAGTTAAGGCAGGTAAAAAAAGGTAGCTGAGCAAAAATTGTTTTAACTGTATTAGTTTCCCCTAAAGACATAGCCTCTGCTTGTAATTTATCAATATAGGACCAAACATCCTCCATATTATAAAATACAATAGAATCAAATTTTTTATCTTTGTTTCTTATAATGCTTTTTGTTTTATAAGGAAACTCATGGTGTTGGCATCCCTCACAATTACTCTTTATCAGGACATTGAACTGGAGCTGGAGGGATTCTCTTCCCCCAGTGCCTGTTTCTCCTGAATTAATGCAACCAACTCATCTTTTTCTAAATCAGATAATTGTTTTATAACATGGTCAGGTGCATTACCTTTTCCTGGTGTATTCCATCCAGAAAAATCTCCACCACCCAATCCTTTTCTTATCCAGTGAGTTTTTTGTTTATTAAGACCATAAACGGTCTGGGCCTGTCCATCTTTAAATACAACTTGTAGCATATCTTTACAAGTATCAATATCATCTATAGACATCTCTCTAATCATAACCTTTCGGCCTGACTTTAAGGTTTCTTCTATCATAATCCCTCTCTAATTATGTTTTAAGTAAGTTTTATAACTGCTAAGTTAGCACCACCATCTTGTGATGATGTAGCTCTAAATGTAATGTCAGCAAAAATACCTTCATTTGCCTGGTCCAGTACATAATCTGTAATTACTACTGTTGGTAAGCTAAAATCAAAATTTGAGCCATCATTTAATGCGATTGCACATTCTCTACTACCACCACTAGCCTGAAATTTATTTACTAAGAAATCTTGTACTGTTTCATCTGCTTTTATACTCATACTACCAGTAATACCTATGTTAGCTGGTCTTACATATCCATCTGTCTCTCCAGCAGAACCCTGGAATCCTATTCTATTTGCAGGGTTATCAATAGTCATTGAAAAAGATTTACAAGTAACTGCACTGCCACCAAATTCAACTGTTGTACAATCAAATAGACCTTTATTAAAATCACTTACTCTACCTGCTGTATCATCACCATCTAAAGTGTTAGCACCTATTACAGGTTTATATCCTGTCATAAATTGACCTGACATATTTAATAATCCAGCATTAGTTGCACTATCCATTGAAAGTGTTAAGTTTTGTAATATAGCTGAGTGCATCATTCTATCACTATCTGCTAAGGCATTTTGTAATACTAAGAAAGCCATTCTATCATCACCTGTATTTGCTCCATGTGAATAATCTTCTGATGTTGGAGCTTCTGGTATAGTTAAGGCTGTTGATACTGCTGTGCTTGTACTTGGATAAATTAATTGTAATAATTGCTGAACACATTGTTCATTATCTACAGGATAATCAAAATCAAAAGTAAAAATACCTGAACCATATTGCTGTACAATGTCCTCTGTTCTAAAAGTAGTATTTCCTGCTCTTTCAATTTCAGATTGCTGAAATCCACCTGTGAAAGCTATATCATTAACAGGGCTGTTTACTCTAAATCTTGATATTGTTGTTGCATTGTCATCCATTGTTGCACTACCAACTGCTCCTGCACTAGAACCTGCATCAATATTTGATATGCCTAGCAATAATCCCCACTGTCTTGCTGAATATGCTCTTCCCATAGTTTAATTCTCCTTTACAATTATTTTATTATTTATCCAACTAATTATAGTTTTATTTTTCATATCCACCTCAACACTTTCACCTTTAGATAATTCTTTATAGTAAGGTTTCATCTCACCATAACTCTCTTTAAATTTTTTAGTGTCCCTGGCTTTATATTTTACTTTATTAACTTTTTTCTTTAAATCTTTTTTGGTTTCTTTCATGTGCCAATAACCTTAATTAGTGTTTAATACTCATCTATAATCTATATCTTTTTAAGCCAAATAAAAATATTTTTTTTATTGAGACCTAAGTACAAAGCAACTAAATGATAATCTAGCTACATTTAGGCCATCTATATTATCTTCATCTCCCTGGAAATCATTTATGTCTATATCAGACACCTCTCCAGCTAATAATGTTAATGATTTAGAATTAACTGTTTTAGTCAATGTTCTATTATTATGTAATACTTGATATAATCTTTCTACATCACCATAAAATTGCTTGTAAAAAGCTTCCCTGGCATTCTTTTCTATCATATATAATGCAATATCTACATTATATTCTCTTTGCCAAAAATCAGCACCTGTCTCTTCTGTAGTAGAGCTAGGTCCCCATAATTTAATTTGGAAATTATCTGCATGAGATATTTCAGGTGCTATATAAACTTTTGCATTACCAAACTCAGATATAAATAAATCTCTGATTCCATCTAATACATAATCATAAAATACACCATCATAAGTTGAACCTTTTACAAGTGGCATTAAAACCTCCTAGTTAATGATACTGAACCCATTTGGCTGGTAGTCACCTCACAATCATAACCTTTTAGCTCTATTTCATACTCATCACCTTCAGTGCATACTGCTGTAGCAACATCATCTCCTGACCATCTTATCTCCATACCTTGTACTAAAAACATAAAATCACCATCTATTACCTCTGATTCAACTATAACATCAGCTTTTAATGTAGTATCGCTTTTTCCAAAAACTGTCATTTTTGCCTGTCCTATTGTACCACCAGCTCCTGTTTCTATTTTAACTTTTAATAATTCATATCCAAAACCATTATAATTACCTTTTAACTCTACTGGCCTTAAATCAGAATTAGCATTTACTGATACCTCTCTTATAACACCTTTAGAGCTTTCAGCAGTTACTGCATTAGGTAATTGAATGGTGCCTGACCTATATCCTTCAATAATATCATTAAATTCATCTGTAAATGAATCTATAATAGGATTCTCTGGGTCCTTTGATGCCATTAACATAAGTATTACTTTTAATCCAACAGCTCTTTGAATAAACTCAGGATAATTACCTTCTCTGTCTTTCATAATTTCCCTGGACATCCTACTATCTAATAATGATTCTACCATTCTTGAAGCTCTCCTAATCATCCTAGTTACTAGTGTGGACCAATCTTCACCAGCCTCAATTATCATATCATTTGGGTTTTTAGTTGAATGAAATACCTGCACAGAATCTGTACTTGTTGAGTAGTTAAATTCAAAATCAGCATTTGGTGAATCTGTAACTGATGTGCCTTTTATACCATCAAAATATAACTCTGTGATTAATCCAGTTCCATTAGATTGGTATTGATTTGTAGTATCAGTTGTATCAAAATTATAGATTCTTTCTTTGGTTGAAAACTCATTTACAGCAGGATAAATGTCCTTTAAATTTCTATGTGTAATGTATTCTTTTGTTGATGTTAAAGCCATAATTTTTTCCTTATTTTTGCAGTGTCATAAATTACCATGTTTTACAAGCCCAATATCTAGCTTTATATTTAGGTCCAGGTGTGCTACATCTATGCCTACTTCTAAAAGATTTTTTAGCACTTGGATTGCTTTTTCTAATCTTCATATTAGGGTCTCCAAACATAACTCTTACTATTCTACCACTTGGCCCTTTTGTGTATACTTGCCTTTTTTTTCTGCCATATCCTGGTTGCCCTTTTTGTATATAAGATGGCTTATTTAATCTAACTGATTTACCTTTATACTTAGCCATTTCACTTTCTAACTCCTACACCTGTCATTCCAAAAGAGCCAACTCTTACACCTTTTTTAGTTTTCTTTCTAACCTTTTTCATTCTTCTTGGTTTAGCAGTTCTACCTCTTTTTCTACCACCACCACCATATCTTCCTTTTCCGTATGCCATAATTTTATCCTTTCACAGTAACTCTTACTTTTGAATTTACTTTTGGACAGGTGCTTTTTGCAAAGACCTGTTCCACAATGTTTGTTTTTGTTGAGCTTGCTCTTCCAGACAAAGCACTAGAATGAGATACTACATAAGTTATATCTGCATTCTTATAGGTTCTTAGGCTGAAAGCTCCAGTTTCATAATTGATAACTCCAGTGCCAAAATCTCCCACTATGTTACCCATTCCATCATCATATAAGAATTGGCTTCTATTAGGCATCTCTTTATAAGTTTTAGAATCAAAAACTGTATCTACTGGTAATTCTGTTGGAACAGCAGATTCTGCTGTAGCAGGGAATACCCCTGTAGCTCCATTTAAAAGTTCAGTAGTAGCATCTGACCCTGTTGTTCCAGCAGATAATGCTATAGTAGAACCCACTTTTCTTTCATGAAATGTCCATCTAACATCTCCATTTACTAAAGATACAGACACTCTTTTATTTAATAATGCAGAGCCTGCTGTATTATGTTGTGTATCTAATACATCTTGTATCTTTCTTAAAATACCTGTACTACCACCTATCTTAACAGAATCAACAGTGAAGGCTACCTCAAAAGCAGTACCAGAATTTACAGCAACTTTGATATAATATGTCAGCCCAGATGTAAGGCCAGAATCTGATGTCTGTGTTAAGTTAGAACATCCCATTTCTTGATATGGCTCTGAATAAAATTTAAAAGCTACTGAACCAGGTAAGATTCCACTATTTCCTATAGTTAATCCTCTCCCTAGCCCAAAAAAGTTAGAAGCCTGAAAAACTCCAGATTCATCTGTGCAAGTAGAGCTAAAGGCATCAAATTTTCTAGTCATATTAAAAAAAGCTAACCTTACATCATCCCCATCATCAGTATTTGTAGTAGCTGTGCTTCCATAAACACCTCTTTTGACAGTTAATGTATTATTAGCTAAATCTGCTTTTGTTCCTATGGCAGTAACCTCCATAATTTCATCTCTAATCCGAATAAGGTCACCTACTCTAAATAAATTGGCTGTGCAATTAGTTGCACTTGTATATGGTTCTAAATAAACTGTAGTATTAGAATCACTATTATCTACATTATCAGTTCCTGTAACATCATCTGTATTTGCTGTAGAATCTATATATAAATCTGTGCTAGGAGTAGTAAAGCTAGCAATAACTGTACCATCATTTAAACTATCATTAGCAGATTTTATGATTCGAGTTGTAGGTAATACTAACCTTTCTCCTTGCCCTAAAACCATCTGGATATGTGTGCTTCCAGATTGTGTAATATCATCTGACCATGTTGGAACCTTTAAAACTAAACCTAAGCCTGCATCACCAGTATTTTCTATTTCTATTTCTTTAGGTGCTTCTATAACAGCCCTTCTATCTGTAGCTGATGCTACCTCTGCTGTTTTGAAGATTTCTATATCATCAAGATTATTCACCTCCTGGTCCACCTCATATATAACATTTCCTTTTGACCTATTAGCTCCAAAAGTTCTTACTGATAATCCTGAATTGGACCCTGATGCCTCATATTGTAGTGGATAAATTTCTGTTAAGTTTTTCATTTAAATTCCTTCCTAAGTTAGATAGTATTTCATAATTAAATTTGCTGTAATATCACTTGTATCTGTTTCAGCTTCCACAAACCCTAAAACAACTCTACTTGCTGGAATCCTTTGATTATCCAGGGTCAAGGTGTCTGTTTTTATAGTTGATGATGTTGCACTGATAGATGATGAATATGCTATTCTTGTACCATTAGATAAGTCACCATGATTTGATGATACATCCATATCAAAATAATACAAGTTAAATTTCATACTTTGGCTTCCATCTGCTGTAGCTAAAGCTCTTACCTCTGTAACCTCAACAGTATATGGAGCATACCACATACAAGCTAAAATTGTTTTAGGTGTTCCATCTGTGCTTAAATCTAAAGTTGTTGCAGGATTAGCACCATTTCCAAAAGCACTTGTATCTTCTACCATCACTGCATCACCTCCAGACATTACAGGATTACATATCATTGGATTGTGCACTCCTGCTGTAGGTGAAAAATCAAATAATGAAAATTCTTTTACCAAAGTATTTACATCATTCCCTAAAGCTTTTACTCTATCATTTACTGAATCACATTCAAGTAATACATTTCCATTTTTATCCTGAACATTAAAAACTGCAACATTATCTAAAGCTGGTTTTACCAGGGTCCTGGTAGTAGATAAAGCTAAAGAAGAGCTATTATCTTTACCTGTCTTAATAGTTTTTAGACCTGTACTTAGGCCAGCATTATTATTATCTGTATGAAGAATATCTCCATAAGTATTTTTAATTTTTTTTCCTGCAAAGCTAGCCATATTTATAAAATCCTTTAGTTTTTCCTATGGTAAATATATTACTAATACTTTTGATTTACAAATCACTTTGTTGTGATTAAGTGTATTCACCTGCTACTGTAATACTTACATATTGTAATGTGCTTGTTGGGTCTATTTCTATTTGCATAACTTCACCTGCACTATAAGTATTGGTTTCACCACTAAAATCCCAAGTATATACTGTATGTATATTTGTTAAATCAAATCCAACACTTGATAAATTTACTGTAACTGCTCCTGAATATGCACTTCCATCTTTGTATAATTGAAGAGATGTATTTCCAGGATTTACTGTACTTGAGGTTGCTTTTGCAACATTAGCATATATTGTATTTATTTTTAAATTATATGGTACTATAAAATTTGAATCATCAACAGTAAAATCATTTAAACTAGTTACCTCTATTGTTGAACCTCCTGCAAGTGGTATAAATTCATCATTTGTGCTTCCATGAAAAAAAGCTGATTTAATAAAGAATTTTTGATTTGCAATAACACCATTATTAGTTATAGGTATATCAGTTCCTGCATCATTTGTAAAATATAAATTATTAGGTGTATCATTTTTTACCCAAAGCTGTCCATAACCTCCTGCATCAGAATGTGCATTTGATTGCTCTATTAAATTAAATGAACCTCCTCTGATAAAATTATTTGATGTAGTACCTTGATTAAAGAAGAATCTGCCTGAATTTGCATCTAATAATATATCTCCTCCTGATTCAAAATTAATTACTCCAGTTCCCTGTGCTTCAAAACCTAAATCATAATCAGTAGATGTTTGAAATTTTGCTGTGTCAGATGTATTCATATCTAGCTGTATAAATTGTGCATCATCTTTAGAAAAAGCTACAAATCCAGATGCTGGGTCAAAGTCAATATTACCTTTAATATCAAAATTTAAATGAGATGTATTTCCTCCTGCATCATCACTATTTGTGCTTATTGTGGTCTGCCTATCTGATGCACTATGAGAAATCTTAAAAAAATCATCATCTGGGTCTAGTATATGGGCCATTTTAAGGTAGCAACCCACAGAAGATTCATAGCCTATAGAAACCATTTCATACGGACCTCCTACAGCTTGATAAAACCATCTCCAATCTCCACCTGATAGATTAGCTTGTACATCTCCTCCAATCTCAAAAGTTAAATCTCCAGATGTAATTAATTTATCTAAAGATGATATTGTTAAATCACCACTAGAATATGTGACATCTGATAAGTCATTTAAGGCAGATACACTGGACCCTGTTCCTGTTTGTACAGGAGAACCATTAACATTAATAGCATCAGCATTAATAGTTCCCCTGACCTTTAATTCAGTTTCTGAAAGTTCTACTATAGTAATCTTATTACCAACTTTTATTGCTTTTAATTCTCTATCTACAGGTGAATCATTTAAAAGAGATATTAAATTTTTCTTTTTAGTTTCAAAAAACTTTTGGAGTTTTACTATAGTATTTTTAATTGACATTAGTTATCTGAACGTAGTCCTTTAATAAAACCATTAACAAAAGCACCACAGGTATTATCTACTAAATCAATAAACCATGGCTCTACTGTTGAGGCCCAAACTCCTTTTGTCATCTTCCATTTACTTAGTCCTAGGGTTACTAAAGTCCCTAACCAGTAAGAACCTGTTTCTACCCATCCATAAATATCTTCATTTGGTATTCTTTTTAGTATCCATAAAGCTATAGCTCCTGAACCACCTCCAAAAAGCATTCCTAAATTATTTGTTAAAAAATCCATTTTCACCTCCTAGGTATTTATTATCTATGTTAAAAAAAACATTATTAGTATCATTATAAATTTATCCAAAAACCACAAAAAAACCAATAAAGAGAATTTCTTATCAACTGAGTTAATTATTCTTGTCGTTCTTGCCATTGTTTTGTAATTTTTGAATTATTTGTTGTAATGCCCTATAACTACCTTCTAATCTAGCTATTTCTTTGCCTGTATCAACTTGCATCTTTTTGATGGAATTGATAAGCCCAATTATAATAGATTCAATTCTAACAGATTGTTTCTCTAAATCTTTTCTTAAATCATCCTGCAACCAGTGCTGTTGTCGCCAGATGAAGTAAGAGAGACAAACACAACCAAGTATTGGCAAGCCAAACGTCTCCAATATGGAGAAAAAATCCATTACTTGCCTCTCATTTTTCTTCTGACACTTTTAGAATAGCTTGCTCTTTGTTTACCTGCTTTGGTAGCCCTTCTTTTCTTTCTATTTTCATAGGCTTTTTGTGCAGGTGTTAATGAAGCTCTTACAGATTTAGGTAAGTATCTACCTCTTTTACTTTTAGGTTTCTTTTTGTCTCCAGGGCTAACATAGTCCCATTTTTGTTTGGTCCATTTTTTTAATGATTTCTGTGATTTTTTTAATGCCATTATTTATAACCACCACCTTTTGCTTTATATTGTCTAGCAAGCATCTGGGCCTTCCTGGCTGACCATTGGCCTGCTCTACCACCTTTATTACCAGCTTTAATTTTATTAAATAGCCTTCTTCTCATGGTAGGTTTTGTATAATTACCAGCCTTATTAACTGTGCTTTTTCTTTTTTTAGTATGTCTTGGCATTATTTTTTAATCCCCATATAGCTTAAAAATACTGTAATTAGAAATGCAAAAGTTGAACCTATAGAAATAATTTTACCAACCATTCTTTCATTTGCTCTAACTCTGCCATTTATTTTATCTAAATGGTTCTCACATTTATCTACTTTTTCTTTAATGTATAAAATATGGGTCATTAATATATCTTGCTTCTCATTCATTTTTTTTTCATTTTTAATTCAAAATGAGGATAATCCCTGAATCCTGTATCTTTTGTATCAAAATCTCCATCCCAATCATTTCCCCAAATTAGGTCAATTTCCATGGATTCTGCTATTCCTAATACATAACCTGCAAACAATGTAAATCTCTCCAAATTGTCCCATTCTATAGGATATGGAGCTACATCTACTGCATTTGATGGTATAGCATTGTGCCTTCCATTAGGGTATTTAACTTTAGAGTTACCTTTTTCATAAGCTTCATTCTGGGCCTCTTCACCTCTGTGGCCACATAAAATTGAACAATCTACTTTCTCTATAACTTTATTAAATACTTTTTGTAAATCTGGATGGCAGGAGCTTAATCTTTTTTTGCTTCTGGTTCCGAATCTAGGCATTACTTTTTCTTTTTGGTTTTTTTCTTTGCTGTTTTTTTAGGTTTTACTTTTTTAGGTCTTTCTTTTACCACCTCAACCCAACCATCATCCATCCATTTTTTCATATCTGCATCATGTGGTATTTCTTTTGTAATCACTATAGTTTTTTTTATAATCATTATTCCTCCAATTTTAAGGGGGGAGTTTCCTCCCCCCTTCATTATTAAGATTACTAGTTATTAAGCATCTTTGAGAGCCCAAACTTTTTTATTGTTTGAGTTATCAGATGTAAGTAAGCAACCATAAACAGTATCTGCAACAAATCTTGTAGATAGTGTTGGTAAGTCATAATCACTTTGCACTCTTGCTTTCATACCATTAGCATAAGCTATGTGCATAGCATCTTTATGAATCATGTATCCAGCTAAGTTGTCAGCTTCTCCAGATTCTCCATTTGTAGCATTATAAAGTGGAGCTGTTGTTTGTGCATAAGATGAAGAATCAATAGCACAAACTATATTGTTAGAAATAACAACTGGAACACCACCAAGCTTACCAGCAAATCCACTAATTAATGGATTAGCATCACCAGCTAAACCAGTACCATCATATCTAGCAAAATCACCTAGCTTGAATAATGAGCTGTAAGTTGCAGGAGCTAATACTAAAGTATAATCCTCTACATTTGAATCAGATTCATATATAGCTTTTATCATATTAGCAACTCCAAGTGTAGTGATATCATAAGTGCCTGCTCCTGTGAAAACAATATTGTTTCCTGAAGAGCCACCATCTGCATCACTATTGCCTTGGTCATTAAAAGTAACTTCTTGAAACAGCTTTTGAGCAAGGTAGAAATCTACCTTTTTTGCTAAAGCATAGCCAAGCTTCTGTGTGTAAATATTCATTACATCAAAGCTTGATTGTGCTCTTGCTATATCAGTTATTGATACTGCTGATAAAGCTGATTGGTCTATTGATAAAGTATGCTCACCTTCTGATGATGTGCCAGCACTAAAACTAATTGCTGAAGAAGCTAAAGCATTATTGTCACCACCATATAAAGATGTGGCTGTGATTTCACTGTGTTTTGGTAGATGAATCATGTCTCCACCACCTGCTACCATGCCAGATAAATCATTAGCTAAGCTACCAAATACAAGAGTTTTTTCAAAATAATCTTGTATAGCAACTCCCCAAATTTCTGGAATAAATTTATCCAGTACGGCATTTGTGGAATCTTGCAATCCACCTGATAATATTTTCTTACTATCCATTTCTATATTTCTCCTTAGTTAAGAATCACTTGATTCTACTCATAGCAACAGCCTCATAATATGCACGTTTTTCTTTTTCTGTCATTTCTGAATATGGCTTTTCTGGTTGTTTAACACCAACTTGGCCAGGTACAGCTTTCATAGAAACAGATTTTTTCTGTGCAGAAAATTCTTCAACTATTGCTTGTAGTGCATCAAATTTAAGATTCATGTTTTCAAATTTTTCACGTTTGTCTTCAGGAAGAGATTCTAATAATTTAGCTCTTTGAGTTTTTTTGAAACCCCTAGCCCATTCTGCATCTGTTTTATCTTTTTCCCAAAGCTCTTTATATTTATTTTGTTCAATAAGAGAATCTTCTTCAATTTTCTTATTTCTTGCTTTGAGTTTTTGTAATTCAGCTTCAGCTTGTTGTGCTCTGGACCTCATTTTTTGACTATAAGCTTTTTCCTGATTAAAACTTTCTCTGTAATCTGTGCCATCTACTGATGATTCAGTTTGAGCATCCTGCTCCATTACTTGTGATTCACTACCACTATTTTCTTCTAACATCTGTTAGTTTCCTCCCAATTTATTAAATTAATTGTAAATTACTATCTATAATATATAAATTAACCATAACGATATACAAAGGTTTTTATGAATTTAGATGTCCAGGAATATAAAAAAGAATGGTTTGATTTTTCTAATTATAAGCCACATAAGGGCCAGGAAATGTTGCATAATGCACCATCAAATAAAAGATTTATTGTAGCTTGTTGTGGTAGAAGATTTGGTAAATCTTATGCAAGTGCTAGAGAAGCTGAGGTAGTTCTTACTCAGCCTGGAAAAGTTGTTTGGATAGTTGCACCAAGTTATCAAACAAGTGAAAAAATTTTTAGACAGGTATATGAAAATTTAGTTGTAAATCTAGGATATAAACCTTCTAAATATTCTTCAAAGGAACAAATCTTAAAGTTTGATTGGGATGGTGGCAGTTCTATCCTACAAGGTAAATCTGCTGAACATCCTTCAGGTTTGATTGGTGAGGGCTGTGATTTAGTAATAATTGATGAGGCCAGTAAAGTGCCTAATTTTAAAAGAGTATGGGAGATGTATGTTAGACCAACATTATCAGATAGAAAAGGTAAAGCTATAATGATTTCAACCCCAGATGGATACTCTTACTTTTATGAATTATATTTATTAGGACAAAATGATAAAAACTGGTATAGCTTCAATAGCCCTTCCTGGGAGAATCAATATGCCTTTCCAAAAGGATTAGAAGATGAGGACCTCATAGAAGCTAGAAGGACATTGTCTAAAAATATTTATGACCAGGAATATGGTGCTAAATTTACATCATTATCTGGAAAAGTTTATGATGACTTTGATACAAGTTTAAATGTTGGTAACTTTCCCTATGACCCAAATTTACCAGTTTATATAGGTGTTGATTTTGGTTATAGAATGCCAGCTTGCTTATTTTTTCAATGCTATAAAATAGGTTTAAAACAAGAATGGCATATAAACATTTTTGATGAAATAATCCATCAGAAAAATTTAAAAGTTAGTGATTTTGCCAAACTGATTATGGATAAAAAATATAATATCATAAGAGCTTTTGGTGACCCTGCTGGTTATCAAGTTCAATCATCAGTTGGAATGGGAGAAGCAGAATTATTTTATCAAGCAACTAGATTAAGAATCTTTGCATTGAGAGACAAAACAAGCAGGTCCATAGCTTCTGGAATATCCCATGTTAGAAATTTTGTATGTAATGTTGAAGGCCAAAGAAGATTGCATATCAATAAAAAGTGTAAAGGAATAATACAAGACATTGAGACATATAGATACCATGATGAGAAAGAAGGCCATGCCTTGAAAGATGTGCCAGTTAAAGATGGTTTAAGTGACCATGGATGTGATGCACTAAGGTATTTCTTGGTAAATATGTTTCCTATAAAACAATACAAATACAGGACATATAGATGATTACATCAGACCAATCAAATGAATTAATTAGAGAAAGTGTATCTAATTTTAAACTAGAACAATCTAAGAAAAGAAGAAAAATGGTTCAGAAAATGTTAGATTATTATGCTGGAGCATCCACATTCCAGTACATAGAAAAATATTATTCTGATAATTCTAAACGTACAGTTCCATTCTCTAATTTTAATATGACTAAAAGATTTATTGATAGGATGGCCAGGACATATACTTTAGGTGCTAGTAGAAATATGGGTCCAGCATATGACCAACTAACTGTTTATAAAAACTTTAAAATGAAGCACATTGAAAAAATGACTACCCTATTAGGAACCTTAGCAACCCAGGTAATCTTTAAGGAAGAAAATGGTATGCAGTTTTTTGATTATCAACCTATTTATTCTTTTGATGTACACATGGGAGATGACCCATTCAATCCTGTAGCTATACAATATCCACTTGTACAAAATGTAGATGATGTTTCTTATGAAAGTGTAAATGATTTATTATTTGCATATTGGGATGATACTATGCACAAGATATTTAATAGTGATGGTGAGGTGATAGAAGCTTTTGAGCATAACCTAGGAGTTTTACCTTTTGTATTTACTCATAGAGAGCATCAATTAGATAGTTTTTTTACACCAGGAGCTGAGGATATTGTAAACTGTAATGAGCTTATAAATATAGCATATACAAATGGTGATATTGGAATGACATTCCAGGCATTTTCTCAGGCTGTGATTACTGGATTCTATAGTGATGAAAAAATACAAAGAGCTGGAGCTGATGAGGTAATTGTTTTACCAGAAGGTTCTAATTATGATTTAGTAGCTCCAAAGATTAATATGAGTGATTATATTGATTGGATAAAAGTTAGAATAGACACCTGTGCTCAAGATAATCATCTCTATGTACAGTTTGCTCAGGATGGTGGAGAAACACCATCAGGTGTAGCATTAAAAATTAAGGACCTAAATAGATATGAAGATTGGCAGGATGATTTAGATTTATATAAAATTTATGAGCATAAATTTTATCAACTAGAAAGACAAATGGCATCTATGTTTGGAATTAATTTACCAGAAGCATTACAGATAAATTTTGTTGAACCTGAATATCCTATGAGTGTTGATGACCAGATTAAAATAGAATCCCATCAACTAAAAAATAATCTTACTACTGAATGGAAATTATTACAAAGACATAATAAAGATTTATCAGACCAGGAAGCAAAAGATATTGTAGAAGAAAACAAAGAAACAAATAAAGCTAATAATCCAAATGAATCAACAAGACCACAATCAATTTTTGACAGAGTTCGTACAGCACCTCAAAACACTGAATGAAAAAATAGACATTAAACTGCCAGATGTAAGTATTGAGGATATATTAAAAGACCCTAGGCAGTTTGCTTTAGATTTTATTGAGTTAGAATTTGCAAAAGCTATACCTAGTTTTGTAGATGCCTATAATAGAGGATTAGATTTTTCAAATGCTAATAGAGGAATTGCTATAAAAAAAAGTAAAAGATTTTATATAAAAGGTGGTGAAATTGATAGTAATTTTCCAGATAGTTACCAGTTAGGTGATTCATTAAATCATAAAAATCAAGAGTGCCAAAGGTGTAGATTTTATACAAAAACAAAAGCTGGAGATTACTGCTCAAACTGGGATGCTGATACTAAAAAAAATTATTGGTGTAATAAATGGCAAAAACTAAAGTAAAAACAAATTTTGATTATAATAAATTAGCAAGAAAAATTCCTGAAATAATAGAAGATAATTTAAATATTTTAGGAGCTCATATAAATAGAGCAATCCAGGATGGCATTGATAATGGTACGGATATAACTGGTAAGCCCTTTGCAAAATTAAGCACAGATTCAACTACAAAATTAAGGAGTGGGTCCTCACCATTATTATCTGAAGGTGTGCTTAGAAAAACAAAGCTTACAAAAGCAACAAGTTCAAATCCAGTATTTACAATAAAAATGAACGGTAAAAGTAAAAAAACATTACCTATGTTAAATGGTAAAAAAGTTAAAAGAAAAAA
>MDSY01077157.1_pt1 | contig 17921 bp, 15 predicted proteins | sample 811131 | NCBI WGS metagenome assembly MDSY01 (sample SAMN05326643, study PRJNA326480) | marine metagenome | isolation source: seawater | place: Atlantic Ocean: South West | collected 2010
AAACCTACTGTAATATAAGCATATAAGGGGATTAGAGCTTTGAAGATACTAAGAATAATACTAACGTTACTTTTAATACCAGCATATGCTATTGCTGATGAAGATGCTGTAAAAGCAAAAGAAGAAAAAACAGAAGTTAAAGAAGAGAAAACAGACGATAACTCAGAAAAAGTAGAAAATTCTTCAGGCGGACTTAATGCAAGTGATATTGCAAGTCTATTAGCTTTAGCCTTTGGTGCTGCAGTGTCTGCAGATGAGGAAGATGGGGGTTCATCAGAACAATCTGGACCTTTTACACCTCCACCAGACCCTACACCAGCGCCAACACCAGCGCCAACACCAGCGCCAACACCAGCGCCAACACCAGCGCCTACACCAGCGCCAACACCAGCGCCAACACCAGCGCCTACACCTGATCCAGGTACTGGCACAGGAACAGGGACTGGCACAGGAACAGATACTGGTACAGGAACTTAGTTGGTATAATTTTTAATAGATTCTAGATCTCTGTATTTGATCTCTTAGATTTATTGATTTCACTAATATTGCACCTGGATCTTTAGTTAAAGGGTGCCACTCATATGATTGAATAGTTCTATTATTTGAACTAAAGAAACTGAATGGAACTTTTATTCTTATACCTTTATCAAATGAACCTTCGCCATAAACATCAATTGGCACATCAGTTCTAGTGAAAAAAGCAGCATATTCAATCCCATTATCAAATCTTCTTGCAATCTCAAAGGTATATCCCTCATCTCCAGCTAGATACTCGCCTACAGATAACCTTAGATTAATTTTTGTTTTAGGCTCAACTAACTGAGCATTAACTCTAAAAAGAGTATTTTTATAACCAAGTAAACCAAAACCCCAATCATAATCTCTCTTTCTCACATGGTATGCTTCTGCTCCAAAACTAATTAAGGACCCTTCAGGATAATAAAGGTATTCAAGTCCTATGCCAGAAAACATATCTTCATAGATACCAATTGAGTTTCTAAAAAAATGTTTCTTGTCAAAAGATTTAAAATGATTTAATTCCAGCCTCCCAATACCAATCCCATTATCAATATTCCTTAAATAATCTTTAATATCTGATCTTACAACATTCTTATAAGGCTCATCAGCAGGAAAAATAAGCTTGTCAAAATTATCAGCTAATGAGAACTTAAAATTAGCCAGTAAGGTAAGATTCTCCTGAAAAACTATTTCTGTACTATTCTCAACAAGTAAAGCTGCATGAAAGAATCCTTCTCTTCCAGCTATAAAGGGCTTTATTACAGGATTAAACTGAGTATGCACTGATGGGTATTTACCTAATACCTGATAATCAACTTCATCAGAATGTGTATCTATATAATATTCATTCCTAATATTTATAGAGTCTTTTACGGGATATACTACTTCTATAGTTTCCATATCAAGATATTCTTGAATTATTACAACTGAATCGAAACCTTCCGCTATATCAGAGCTTGCTTGTTTTACTATTCTATTAGCAGAATATTGATTCTGATAAGAATTCTGTTTAACCCGAAGAATTAACTCATTATCATTTTTAACAACACTCTTTAGACCTATTTCATTTAAAGCAAGAATTCTTTGAAGTTCTTGATAAGTATCAATGTGTCCATTGGAAAATTTATTTTTAGAATTTCTGCCATAGTTTAAGAAATTTCTATTGTAAGCCAATTGAACTGAAACTTTATTACCTCTTAAAAAAGAGGTCTTTAAGCTTATATCATTAAAGTCTCTTAGATATGCAATGTTAATCTTACTTTTTGACTCAGCATAAGGAATGTTTGGATTTGAGTAATTAGTTGGGTCAAGCTCAAAAAGAATTTTATTTTTATTATTTATCATGTAAGAGCCACCAAAAAATAAAGAAGCCTTTTCTCCAGAAAAGTAATTATTAAAATCAGGTGTACCGCCTCTATCTTTAGTCAATAATGAGCGAGCTTCGAAATCTTCATCAATTTTGATAAACGGATTACTAAAACTGATGCCATCATTCATTGTGCCCCAACCTAATCCAATTGAATATTCAAACTTTTGTATTCTATTTGTTAAAACAATATATTCAGAACTATAAAAACCTGTCCCAGCTAAGTCATTTACACCAAGCGCAAAAATAAGATTTTTATTAAGAGGGATAGAAATTTTTGTTGAAAAACCCTTATCCTTATAGGATTGCTTATATAGCTCATTTGGCCCATATGGAAGGCCGCCAATATCTACATAAAACAAACTTGCATCTAGCCAATTAAATGGACTAGCTAGTAAGGAAAACTTTCTATCTGGATCACTCCTATCAAGCATTATCATTAAATCTGCTTCTTTAGAATTAATAGCTGATGGAGTATTTATATAGCCGATTTGGCCCATAGAATTATAAGAGCCAAATAATAATTGAGTTTTAAATAAAAAAACTATTAAGAAAAATCTTAAAGAGAGTTTAGTTTTGTATTGCATTTAAGGATGCTGCTGCAAAAGCGATATCTGAAATTATTTTTGTTGCAACAGATATCAAAGGAAGTGCTTTAAGCTTATCGAGATCTCTAGGAATAACTAATGTATCTCCAGGTTCTAAATAATATTGAGCACTAAAAAATGAATTATCTATAGGTATAGATGTGCCATTTGAGCGGATGACATACATATTATTCTTATCAGAAAATTCAGTAAAAGAGCCTGCCGCTTCAACATAATCATATATATCAAAATCTTCATCTAATGGAAGAGTAATTGGATTTAAAACTTCACCAATAATTGAAACAGTTCTTGAGCTTGCAGGCACAAATATTGAATCTCCCTTTTCAAGTAAAAGGCTTCTTGCAAGCATTGAATCTGGAGATAAATTACCGCTAATTCTTCCTGAAACTTCAACATCACCTACAAATTCAAGTAGTGAAGCAACTTCTGTAAAATTTACAGAACTATCATTTGATGGATTTGAGACATTAGATAATACTGAATCAAGAAGTACTTTTTTTGCTGCATCAAATGCCTTTCTTTCTTTTTCCTTTACAGTTTCTCGTGAAAAGAATATCCCACTATTAGAAGCATTTTCGGATATTCCTCCAACAATCCCATATAGATCATCAAGTGTAGTTTTTGAGCTTACAGTATAAGATCCTGGATATTTAACTTGTCCACTTATTGTTACTACAAATGAATCAATATACTCCTCAGGAAAAGTTATTTGCAATACTTCAGAAGATTCAAACTCATTTAAAAATGCTCCGTCAACTAGGCCATCTAATGTAAAAACTTTAACTTGATCTATATTTACAAGAGATCCTTCATTAAAGAAATCAAGAAGCTGTTGAGGTCTAAATTTACCAACAACTGGTATTTCAAATGTTTCTTCTGCCAAAGTGAGAAGCTTCATATGTAAATCTGGCACTTCATTTTCTAATATTAGTGCTTCTTTGTAATCAATTATTGTTGATGAATTTTTCTTAGAGACATCTCTTATGTATTCCTTTAATAAGATATTGCTTTCTCTTATTTGTTTTTTTCTTTCATCAGTTGGAAATATTGAATTTAGCTCGGAAACTAGATAATCATTAAGATCTTTTAACTCAGTTCCAGTTGGCTCTAAGTCATCAAGCATATTTTCAATCCTTCTTTTTTTATTGCGAATATTATTTCTATCAAAAAACATAATCTCTACATTATTTTGTAGCACTACGTTTTTATAAGTTTCTGGATCTGCTAAAGAAAAATATTTCTTTTCTTTCTTCAACCCAGATTTGGATGACTGTTGCAATGTAAAATAAAAGGGGTAGATTTCTGAAGAAAATTCTAATTTGCTAAGTAGCTCAGGCAATGTCTTAAATTTATTTTTATCGAAGAAACCGGAACTAACAGCATTGCCTACAACTTTAATATCTTTGTTGTTGGATACTAGTTTCTTAGTGATCTCTATCTCAGTTATTTTTCTATTCCCAATTTCAGCATTCAAGTCTATAGAAGTTGAAATAAGAGAGTTTTCAACAACTTCCTGAATATAAAGATTACGCTGATCAGCATTACTAGAAAAACCCATTGAAAAATCTATTAGGTCAGAGAATTTATCATCTGCAAGATATTCATATTCCATAGGCCTTAGAACTTCTCCAGTAATTCTTACAAAACTATCTGTTGCTTTAACAACAACTGTATCTCCAGAATTAATTACATAATCTTTAGATCTATCTCCAAATATAAGAAAATCATATAAATCAAAAATTGTCTTTTCACCTTGAAAGGAAATTATTTCTATATTTCGTAATGAAGCAAAATCTTCTAATCCCCCAGCATAAGCCATAGAACTAGAAACAGTCGTAAATGGATTTACTAAATAAACACCTGGGTTCTCAACTGCACCGATAATGCTTATCTTTTTTAGGCTCAATTTATTGAACGATATATCTACTCTTGTTCCAACAAATGAATTATCAACAATGTTTGTAAGTTTTTGCTTAACTTGTTCAAATGTTTCTCCAACTACTGATATTGCTCCAATATCTGGGAAAAAAATTGCTCCATCTAGCTCAACTTTTAAATCAATAATATCTTTTTTAGAGCCAGATAAGATAACCTTTAATTCATCCCCCAAAGAAATCCTGTAATCATTTGTAAGTGGTAAATTAGGCTCTATGGTTGATGAAATTGGCAAGTTATTGACAAAATTATGTCCAAATTTCAATGAATTTTTTTGATCTAATATAGTTGCTTTGCTTTCACTCTTTTCAAGTGAATCAAAATCACCCTTATCTTCATCATCTATGTCAAAATTTGATAATTCTTCTAATTGCTCTGATGAAAGGGTTTTTAATAGCTCTGGGTCAATTTTTTTAAGTAAATCTCTATCAATTTCTTGTGAGAAAATTTTTGCACAAAAGGCTATTAAAAATATTAATAAAACTCTATAAATCATATGACAAAAGATTATAACACTTTCTACCTGTTTCTTATCATCCTAAGAAAACTACCTATACCGTACTTTGGGCTCGGATCAAAGAAATGTGCTAATAGAGTGAGTCTATATTTTTTACATTTAAAATCTACTGGATAGTTTGTATGTAGAAAAGTGTTACCTAAAAAAAGAAGTGGTTCTAGCTTTTCAAAATTTTCTATTTTCATTTTAGCTTTTTTGCTCAATTGTTTAAGTCCGTTTTTACTAGCAAACTTCTTGTAGTATATCTTGCTTAGAATGTTAGAAATTTCATTACTTGGATGTTCTCTTAAGTTTGGGAAAAATGCTAATTGACCATTATTACAATCCTCGTCTTCTTTCTTTGGAATGCTAATTGGGAAAACAATGGTAAACAAGTGGGAATCAAAATGACCCCGAAACATTTCTTTAGAATTTCCAGGCTCAACTTTTCTCGCAATATGATATTGATCTTCTTGAGATCCCGTGAAATTAAATTTATTCTTTGCTAATAGATGTAGTTTCGGTACCAAATATTCATTTATCTGTAATAAATCTATAAATTCTTTATGTGCTTGCCCTAATTCTTGGAAAGTTGCATCTCCAATTTCTTCATAAATATTATCTGCAAACTTTTCTAATTCTAGGAAACTCAAAGAGGGAAGTTTTACATAGCCATTAGTTTGCAAAAAATCCAATCTTTCATCAATGTCAGACCAAAAATTTTTTATTAGCGCTTCATTCATCAATTGGTATTATATCTTCAGGTTGGTAAGAGGGAAATATGACCACTAATAAGGTTTTAATGATTACTTTAAAGTACACAATAATAGATCTTTCTTTGATATATTTCTTCTCAAGTTTTGCTTTGATTGGTGTGATTTTCTCTCTATAGATTTGATCTGGATCAACACCAGAAGATAATATCTTCTCTTCATTTCTAAAATAAATAGATCCATAGCCAGACAATCCAGGACTTACAGAAGAAATTACATTCTGATCTGCTTTATCATAAAAATTAAACTGTTTAGAGTGTAATGGTCTTGGACCAACTACCGACATATCTCCTTTTAAGATATTAAATAATTGTGGTAGTTCATTGATCTTAGTTTTTCTTAGAAATCTGCCAAATGGTAGAACCCTTGGGTCATTTTTTACAGTTATTGTTCCGGCGCCTATTTTTTCACTATTCTTGACCATAGTTGCAAATTTCATGAGATTAAACGGTTTTTTATTAATACCTACCCTTTCTTGAAGATAAAATACCTCACCTTCACCAGTTATTCTTAAAATTAAAATGCAGGTGATAATCAAAGGAGATAGCACTAATAAAGCTAATGATGAAAATAAAATATCAAAAAAGCGTTCCATAATTGTCTCAATAAATCATAACTCTATCTATCTGGATTATATTCAAATTTATATCCATTAATTACAATATACGGAGCTGGAGCATCAGGATAATATGTACATCTTATAGTTTTTTCAAATTCTTCTTTAGACATTTTTAAATCTAATAAACATAATTTTTCTAGATCAGATCTTTTAAAAGGAGTTCTTTTCCATTCTAAATTTAAAAATTTTAATTTCTCTTCTTTTATAATCACTTTAATTAGATTTTCATAAAGTCTAAATAAACTGTTATATGTCTTAATACTGAGTGATTCGACACTTTCATCCTTAGCTATCTTAAAACGATCTACGTCAATTATTTTTCCAGTATCTACTTTTGGTTGCATTAAGTGTGCGGTTGTTCCAAAAGAATTTTCATTGTTATGAAGTGCAAAATTAAAACATCCTATACCAGGGTATTCTGGAGGACCTGGATGAAAATTTATATTCCATTTTTTTGTTTTATTTAAGACATTTTCAGGAATAATCCATGGGCCTATATAAGAAATAATAAGATCATAAGTATCTTCTTCTAATTTTTTAGGAAAAGGGTCCAATCTATGTCCGCTAAAAACTGTCACATCAGAGAATGCATTATTAGCTAACTCTATTACATTATTGACATGTAATTTTTCTTTTTTTGTAACTAATGCAACTTTCATGCTGGAATACTAGATGGAATATTCACTACTCTTTCTGCTAACCATTTTGAGTTTTTAAGACTATCTCTTTGACACTCAGAAAACATTGGTAAATCAGACATTAATTTCCATATTGGTCTAGTCATAACATTGTTTTTATTAGTATATTCTATGAAAATATCCCTTTCCTTTTTTGAATTTAATAAAATCGCATGGAGCCAATTATTTGATTTAGCACCCTTAATAGGAGTGCAAAAATCAACATTATGTTCACCAAAATAATTTTTCCAATGATTTGATAAATCTTTTTTTATTTCTAAAAAGTTCTTAATTTTTAACATTTGAGCACACCCAAGTGCAGCATTAATATTCGGAAGTCTATAATTGTAGCCAACCATATCATGCGAATATTCATATGGATGGGTAATCTTAGCTGTAGTAGACATATGTTTAGCTTTAATTGCTAGTTTTTCATCATTTGTAATAATCATTCCCCCTCCACCAGTGGTGATTATTTTATTACCATTGAAGCTCAACGTTCCCAACTCTCCAAAGGTTCCAGTATGTTTTTTTTCAAAAAAACTACCAAGTGATTCAGCAGCATCTTCTACAACACTTATTCCCCAATCATTACATATAGCAGATATTTCTTTTATTCTTAATGGCATTCCAAATGTATGCATTGGAACACAAGCTGATATTCTCTTTCCGGTTTTATTATTGTAAGTTTTTCCATCTTTTATTTTTGCATTCTCTTTTAAAAAACACTCTAAAGCATCAGGACTCATTCCCATTGTGTCTTTATTAACATCAATGAAAACTGGAATAGCATTTGCATAAGCTATGGCATTGCAAGTTGCAACAAAAGTTAAAGACTGTGTTATTACCTCATCACCAGCTTTAACACCAGCTAGTAACATTGCCAAATGAAGTGCTGAGGTTCCATTTACTGTTGCAATTGCATATTTTGCTCCAGTAAAGTCAATTATTGAATTTTCAAAATCTTTAACTTTTTGTCCAACTGAAGACACAAAATTACTGTCAATACATTCTATTAAGTAATCTTTTTCATTTTGATCAAATACTGGTCTATGAAGTGGAGTATATGGCTCTTTGTATATTTTTTTAACTTCATCAATAAAAGAGTCTAAGAATTTTAATTCCATGCACTTATCATTATATGTCAATGTCAAGGATTTCTAATAATCTATTATTAATGATTTTGTCATCAAAATTTTCTTCAATAATTTTTCTGCTTTCATCGCCAAAATTCTGAATCCTAGACCTGTCAACAAGTATTTTTTCAACAGCCTTTAAAAGCGAATCTGTTGATTTTGGTTCACAAAAAAATCCATTCTTATCCTCTTTTATCAATTTTTTTGTACCCGGTATTTTTGATAGAATCATAGCCTTTGACATTGACATTGCTTCCAAGGCTGATCTTGGCATGCCTTCATGATAAGAAGGAAGTACAAAAACATCACATTCATCAATACATTTCCTTACATCCTCCTTATAGCCTACAAAATTTATAAAACCCTTATCTATATAATCTTGAATAAAATTTTTGCTTATGGAATTTTTTGATTTCTGGAACCAGCCAAGAAGCATGAATTGAACATTTTCATACTTATGTTTAATCAATCTAGCCACTTCAAGATATTCAACTATTCCTTTATCCTTCAATATTCTTGCTGAACATAAAAAAGTCACTTTTTTTCTATTCTTAACATCATTATTTTTTTTAGTTTTATAGAAATTTATATCTAGTCCTGATCCATTAACAATAGTTGCTTGCGAATGATTACATACCCCCATTTCTAAAAGCGTTTCCATGTTCCCAGAGTTATAAAAAATTATTTTTTTAGCTTTTTTGAGTCCGAACCTTAAAACTTTATTGAATATAAATCTTAGATTGCTATTTTTTTCCTCAAAAAAAGTTCCGAGACCAGTGAACATTGGGTAGAAATCTATTTTTTGAAATCTTGCTGCTATGCTTCCATAAAAATTTGGTTTTAATGTATATGAAAGTATTTTTTTCGGTTTAACTCTTAGCATTATTAAATTTAGTTTAATAAATATATAAAGATCTCTAAAAGGGGTAATTTGAAAGTTTATAAGAGGTAATTCTAAATGGATAATATTGAGTTTTTTAAACTCTTTTTTCATATCTTTAGATAATTTGGGGCATGCTACATAAACATTATATTTCTGTGAAATTAATTTAATTAGATTTCCTCTAAAAGCCAGAATGGTTTCTGGATAAGATGGCAAAAGAAGGAAGTTTTCTGATTTTTTCAATTTATGATATTTAAAATATTATTGTTAAAAATGTTATCATAATCCAACATTTTTTATTCAAAGAATTAATGATCGAACAAGCTCAAAATAAAAAAATACTGGTAACTGGACATTTAGGTTTCATAGGCTTTCATTGTGTAAAAAAGCTGCTCGATAACGGCTTAAATGTCATTGGCATTGACTCTCTAAATGATTATTACGATGTTTCTTTAAAGGAATCTAGATTGACTGAATTAAATAGTCATAAAAATAAAAACTTTAAATCTATAATTCATAATCTTGCCAAAAAAGATACAAAAGAGCTTCTCAAAGAAATAAGTCCAAATATTGTAATAAATCTGGCAGCTCAAGCAGGTGTAAGACATTCTCTTGAACATCCTGAGGATTATATTGAGAATAATATTTATAGTTACTTAAATATTCTTGAATATGCTAAAGATAATGATGTTGAAAAAATAGTCTATGCATCAACTAGTTCAGTTTATGGCGGTAATGAAAAGCTACCATTCTCCGAAACAGATGAAGTAATAAAGCCACTTCAGTTTTATGCAGTAACCAAAAGAACTAATGAGCTAATGTCTGAGGCATACTCTTCTTTATATGGGATTAAATCGATTGGATTGAGATTTTTTACTGTTTATGGACCTTTTGGACGACCAGATATGGCTCTATTTTTATTTACTAAAAATATTTTAGATGATTTGCCTATAAATGTTTTTAACAATGGGGAACACATGAGAAATTTTACATATGTTGATGATATTGTTGAGGGTGTTGTTTCTGCAGCAATAAAAGAGCCTAACTTTCCAATGAAAAACCATGAGATATTGAATCTTGCCAGTAAGGAGCAAATAGATCTGATGGATTTCATTAAAGAGATAGAAGCTAACTTAGGGAAAAAAGCAAAAATGAATTTTATGCCTCTGCAAAAAGGTGATGTACCAAGTACAGCGTCAGATATCTCAAAGATGGAAAAGTTTTTTGATTATTCCCCACAAACAAGTATGAAAGAGGGAGTAAAGAATTTTATTGATTGGTACCTAGAGTACTATAAGAAAAATTAAGATAAGTTTTTGTCAATTTTCCAAGTTAAATAAGAAAATATATTCCATAAAATAGAACTTCTTGGATTGCCAGCTAAGTGTTCATTATATAGTCTGTCAACTTCATCAGCGTTCAAGTAATTGTCTTTTTGAAGGGCATCAGAACTTATAAGATCTTGGCACCATTCCTTAAGATCTTCTCTTAACCAAATATCTATTGGAATACCAAAGCCCATTTTAGGTCTTTCAAAATACTCTTTTGGTACATACTTCTCTAGAATTTTTCTAAGCGGCCATTTTAATTTATTGTCTTTATATTTGATGTTTAGCGGCATAATTTTACTAAGCTCTAATACATCTTTATCTAAAAATGGAACTCTTGATTCAAGAGAAACAGCCATTGAAGCTCTATCTACTTTGGTTAAAATATCATCTGGAAGATATGTAAGAATATCTAAGTGCATCATCCTCTCAAGGTGGTCCCTTTTATCTGTAGAAATTAAGTTTATATATTCTGAAAAGGTATCTGGCTTATAATCTAGTGAAAGTAAATTGTCAGTAGAATTTATGTGAGTTAGTAGACCGTAGCTTAGTTCATCGAGCGATGACTCAGAATTCTTTAATAATTTAGATACCTTATGCATTTTATTACCAATGTTAGTAGGAAGCAGCTTCCTAGGAAGTATTTTATATAGATTGTTCCATTGTTCTTCTGAAAAGAATTCTATAAATTTAGATGATGATTTTCTTATGAAGTTAGGTATATTATTTAATCTAGATATATATTTTTTTGCAAATTCATATCTCGTATACCCACAAAAAAGCTCATCTCCAGCATCACCAGATAATGACACAGTCACATGCTCACGAGCTAATTTTGACACTAAGTAAGTGGGAATCTGCGATGAATCTGCAAAAGGCTCATCATAAAATTTAGGTAATGATGGTATTACATTAAGGGCATCTTGAGATGTCAAATATAATTCAGTATGGTCGGTGCCTAAGTGATTTGCAATTTTCTTTGCATATTCAGCCTCATTGAAAGAAGCTTCTTTAAAACCAATAGTAAAAGTCTTTATAGGTTTAGAGGAAGATTTCTGCATTAAAGAAACTATTGTCGATGAATCTATTCCTCCCGACAGAAAAGCTCCCAATGGAACATCAGATATCATACTTCTTTGAACGGCTTTAGTTAACCTGCTATCTAATTCATCAACATATTCTTCTTGGGAACTAAAATTATTTTTATCTTCAGACTCATCTTCATAGCTCCAGTAAGTCTTGGAATAATGCTCAAAATTTATTAGAGAAAGACTAAGATATGTCCCAGGTATCAACTTATTAATATTTTTATATATGCTATGTGGTGCTTTGATATAATTATGCTTCAATAAGTATTCAATAGCATTTGGATTAATTTCTTTATTAAAACCTGTAAGTTTTGTAAGAGAATTTAATGAAGAACCAAACCAAAATGTATTACCAATCCATCCATAAAATAGAGGCTTTTCTCCAACTCGATCTCTTGATAAATATAATTTTTTTTCTTTTTTATCATATAAAGCAAAAGAAAACATGCCACTAGACTTTTTTAAAGCTTTATCTAAACCATAGAATTTAATAAAATTTAAAAAAACTTCGGTATCTGAAGTTCCCCTCCAATCAATATTGTGACTTTTATTGAGCTCTTCTCTTAAATCTAAGAAATTATAAATTTCACCATTAAAAGATATTACCCATCTTTGGCAATTACTTAACATTGGCTGGCTGCCTGCATTTGAAGTATCAATTATAGATAGTCTTGTGTGTCCTAAACATAAATTGTCCTCTGTAGAAAACCATACATCATTTGCGTCTGGACCTCTTTTTTCAATAGCTTTAAGCATATGAGTCATATCTGTTTTCCAGCTATCACTCAATTTATTTTTATCTACAAAACCTACAATCCCACACATGAATAAATAATTATATTTTCCAACTTTTTCGATAGCAATTGAGCATGTTCATTCTTGAATATTTTGAATAAATATAATTTCTATCAAATGCTATATTTTTAGTATTTTTTGAAGCCAGCAAAATCTTATTCTTTAAGTCTACTGGATTTGATGTTTCACAAATTAAGCCTAGCTTTCCATCTTCTAATAATTCAGAATTACCACCCGCATTTGTTGCAACTATTTTAAGTTCATATATCAAAGCCTCAATTATTGAATTTGATATTCCTTCAGTTAAAGATGGGCAAACATATATATCAGCTAATTGATAGAAGACATCTAGCTCCTTTTTATTACAGTAACCAAGATATCTGACTCTATCTCGAAGATCTTTTTTTGATATATATTTATGCAGATCATCTCCAATCCCATCATCTCTACCAGCAAAAATTAATTTAAAATTCTTAGGTAACATCGTCATGGACATTAAAAGGTCAGAATACCCTTTATAGGGAATTAAATTTGAAACACAAAGTAATAAGATATCATCTTTATCAATATTTATTTTTTTCCTTTCATTGACTTTCTTGTTTTCAGAGATATTAAAAAAATTTTCTTTGGGTATATAATTTTTTATCACAGTTGACTTTTTAAAAGACATAAACCGTTCTTTTAAATCCTTATCCTCAAGGATAGTTCTAGCATTAGCATTTATGCCATTTGATAGAAGGTTGCTTATAGAATCAAAAATTTTGAGATATGGTTTTTTTATTTGATGGTAAGTCATACCTCTCCATCCAGTCCAAACTCTGTGACAAGTTAATCTCCCAGCTATAACAGCAAAAAAATTAACCATTGGAAGGTAGGATTGGATAAGATAGAATCTATTAAATATTAGAATCCAAAATAAATAAAAAAAGCATTTAAAAAAACTAAAATAAGAAAAAGGCCTGAATTTATTTGGCTTAAAATTTCCCTCATATAAAGTTATATCTAATGATTTTAGCTCATCCATTAATTGTCCTTTAGACTGCATTAAGAATACTGAAATATCAAATTCATTCTTATCTAAATTTTTTATTAGATGCAGAAGCTGGCTTTCAGTACCTCCATGGCCCATTGAACCTATAGCAAAAAGTATCTTTTTCACGTTACCTTATTATTTAAAGCAGAGGCAATGGCAAGGATTGCAACTGGCTGGAAGTCAATAAAAAAAGTATGGCTAAATAATCCACCAAATATCAGAAAAAGAGCAATAAAAAAATTAAATTTTCTTAAAGACTCTTCATTTTGTGCAAAAGAATTGTAAAGGAATACCATACAAACTGAAATATAGAAAATAAATCCAAGTAAACCAAACTCTACAAAAAAATAAAGATACATATTGTGTGGCCCAACATCATTATTCCAGATGTATGTATGCCCTATTCCGTTCCCAAAAAAAACATTTTTTTCTATTTCAGAAAGGCTATAGAAAATTAATTGGAATCTACTATCATCTGTATAACTTCTTGTACCATCATCAAATAGCGCCGCAAAATCAAGCCTCGAAAGTATGTTTTCAAAAGCAAATGCAGCGCTATTAAGATCTAGAAGATTATCTGTATTTAAAAAATAATTTATTCCAAAAGCAAAAAAGATAGCTATTGTACCTAGACTAATTACCAAGGTAGAAATATTTAATTTTCCTCTATAAATAAAAAACATCAAAATACTAAGAAACCAACTAGATCTAGAAAATGTAATTACTATTGCAGGAATAAAAAAAATAAGACAAATTTGAACAGTCCGTTTGGAGCAGAATGAGAAAATAAAAGACATAAATAATATCAAGGCATATCCAGCTTGATTTGCATTCATAAAAAGACCTGCAGCCCTACCTGGATTTGCTTCAGGAAACCAATACGGTACTAAAAGACCTGGATTCAAAAAATCATAAAACTGCATGAAACAAGATACTAAAAGTAAAATAGGAAAAATTTTTTTAAGTGTTTCTTTTGTATCTCTAGCAATTAGATAAACTGATGCAAAAAATAAGACTCCTGTAAAAGTTGCCACAAAAACTTGCCAGATCTGAGAACTATATGATGAAAAAATAAAATATAAGATTAGCAGAATAAGATAAACTGATACCACAATGGTAGTTTTTGTTAAAAATAGTGATTGATCTGGCTTATTAAAAAAAATATCAGCAATAAATATTAAAAAAAATATTGTAAATAAATGATAAATATTTAAACCAATCGATGAAATTGTTGCTTGATAAGAATACAATCCTGATAAAAAAATTAATCCAATTAATATTAAACAGAAATTTTTAATTGCTAGCATATTCCACTCGCTGAGCTCTTATAATATACAAAGTCAAAATTAAAAAAGATATAAAATACATTGCTGAAGTAGCTAAATTAATTCCCTTTAAGCCGAAATTTTCTAAGAGAACTATGTTTAGGGGAATCTTAATCAAAAAGGCAATAATGCCTGACAATGCTACTACATATATATATTTTTTTACTAGATAATATTGCACTAAAACTAATGAAGAAAAATAAAAAGGTATTTGAATTAATCCAAATTGGAAAACTGGGACAATTGATTTTAAATTCTGCTCAGAAAAATCTCCCCTTACGAACAATAATCCTAAAATAACTTCTGCAAACTCAGATAGAAAATAAATCAATAAAACTGATAAAAGAAATATTGCAATAAACCAGTAAAATGCATCTTTGATAGTTAAATCATTATTTCTGTGCATAATTGAAAAATCAGGTAGAAAAGTTCTTTGAATTACTAACCCTCCAAGAGCAAAAATAACGATTATTAGTTTATTTGCATAATTAAGTATTGAAACTGACTCTGCACTCAGGTTCACAGAGAAGAATTGATCTATTAGTGTTACTGTGGAAAGTAAAATCGTTGATATGAGAATAATTGTAAAATTACGTATAGCATCACTCCAGGCTGCAGATGAAAAACTAAATTTTATGGTAATAGCTTTATTTTTAAACTTCCAAAAAAGCAATAAACTCCCTATTTGAAATATAAAAGCAAAAATTGTCATGCATATTAGGGCATTGAGGTCTTTTGTGGGGATAAAAATAAAATATATTAAAAGAATTAGCGCAGGAATAGCTTCAAATAGAGTATTTATTTTATCTCCAGTAGACATTATTAGAATTGAAAATAATGAGATTAATAGAAATATTGGGACCATAAAAATAAGCGATCCATAAGATACTGAAATATCATCTAATTGTGATTTATATGGAAATAAATCGATAAAAAAATTCCCAAAGATAAAAGCAATAATGAAAAGTAAAACACTAAAAATAAATGTAATGCCTGTTAGTTCAGCAACAAAAAGTTTTCTTTCACCTCTTTCTAAATTTGCAATTACAGGAATAAAAATCGCAGAAAAAACTGTTAGGACAATTGCTGCTGGCCAACCAAACAATGACAAAAAGAAAAAATAAAAATCTACATCAATGCTTACACCATAGTTTTTAGCAAAGAATATTTCTTTGAAGAGCCCTAAGAATTTTCCAATACCAACAAATAAAGCTAGTACAAAAAAACTTTTTATGATCCCTTGATATCTAGTTAACATAATTGCAGAGAAATTTATAAATTTTCAATTATCTTCTTCTGGAGTAATTGACTGTAAGAACTAAGAGTAGAGAAATTAGAAAGGCGAGGAAGCCAAAAATACAAATTAAAGCTCTAGATGGCCCACTCTTTAATTCAGGAATTATAGGATAATTAATATATTCATATGCAAAATCTTTATTTACTTCTGCAAACATTGCAGATTGAATATTTTGAGTGATAAGAAGGTTAAGACTATCTTGAACATCAATAATAGTATTATTTTGAATCTGCTCTTGAAGATATCTAATTGATTTTTCTGACTCCTCTTTTGTTTTTTCCCGTAAATACGCATTCAAACTATCTACCACTTTTTCAACAACTAGCTGAGCAACGATTGGACTGATATGGGTATAACTAACCTCTACTAGAAAATTTTGTTTATTTACATTGACTGTGAATTTCTTATGAAATGCCTCATGCGCTTCCTGAATTGAAGGTTTTAAATTGAAATATGGGCCACTTAATTTTCTTACCCAAATTTTATTTTCTTCATCATATATTTTTGGATCAATGACAATCTCTTTTGTTTCATGGTTATACTTTTTAGCCGCAAAAAGATAAATTAGTAATTCGTCATCAACAAATTTCTCAAAAAAACTTACAGAATTAAGCGTGCCTATAAATATCTCTTTATCATCGACTGCACTACCTCCAAGTAGCCGAGAAATATCTGTGCCTCCAATTAAAGAGCCCAAACCTGAGAATGATGAAGGAATATTTGCCGCTTCTGATTTCTTAACAGGAGCAAGTAAGGCGCTTGAAGTATATTGATTTGGTAGCAAAAGAGTATAGGTGACTATGGTAATTGAAAAGATCGTGGAAAGTACTACTATCAATAGCCTCTTAGACCAAAAGTACTTTAATAGATCAGCAATATTTAGTTTATTTTCATTAATCATCTAGAGTTCTCATGGTGCCCAGGGCCGGACTTGAACCGGCACGAAGTTTCCTTCGAGGGATTTTAAGTCCCTTGTGTCTACCAATTTCACCACCTGGGCAAAACGAATCTTATTCAATTACTGCTCTTCCTTTTAATTTCTCCCAGTCCTTTTCAGGCCTGACTTTTAAATTTGTTTTCCAGACACCCTCAAGCGTACTTGCTTCTAAGCCATTATTTTTAAAGAATTCTATCATTGCTTGAACATCCTTTGGGAAGCAACTCCCTCCAAAGCCAAATTTACCATCAGGTCCTGGTACATTTATATGCGAATGTCCAACTCTTCCATCTCTTACAAAACCTTCAACTACCGTATCCCAGTCAGCTCCAACTTTATCCGATATTTGTCTCATCTCATTCATAAAAGATACTTTTGTGGCAAAAAAACAGTTACATAAATATTTTATTAATTCTGCTGACTCAAAATCAGTTTCAATTATTGAAATTGTTTTACCAAATCTATCTCTATATAGCTCTGCAACTTTGCTCGTATTTTTTTCTTCACCTCCAAGAACATATCGTGTCTGAGAAAGGAAATCAAAAACTGCACTTCTCTCTGTTAAAAACTCTGGATTAAAAACTATTCTTGTATTTGGGTATTTTCCTTGAAATATTCTTGAAGTACCAGGAACAATGGTAGACCTAAGAAGTATGATTGGATTATTTTCTGATGATATATTGTTAATGTTATTAATTACATCATCAACTATGTCTAAGTTTATGCTGCCATCTTTATTTGAAGGAGTAGGAACAGATACAAAAATAAAATCTGCATTATTGACAACATCTTTAAGTGTATTTTGGGATTTTGATGGATCCTTGTCATGAATCAGAATATCTGCATCGTACCCAACACCTTGAGAAAAACCATGGGCTACTGCTGTACCAACAAAACCCTTACCAATAATACCTATAATGTACTTTTTATTCATGGTTCAAAATAATATCATTCAATTTGATTATAAGATAGTTTGGCCCTTAAAACTGGAGGCTGAGAACGGAATCGAACCGATGTTAACGGAGTTGCAGTCCGCTGCATAACCACTCTGCCACTCAGCCATTCTGATATATTTTAAACTAATAGGTGTAAGAATCATCCTTAAA
>MDSY01001482.1_pt1 | contig 17920 bp, 16 predicted proteins | sample 811131 | NCBI WGS metagenome assembly MDSY01 (sample SAMN05326643, study PRJNA326480) | marine metagenome | isolation source: seawater | place: Atlantic Ocean: South West | collected 2010
GAAGAAGAGGAACTAAGTCATGTTCCACAAATTTACAAAATTGCGAGTCGACGTCCAGGCCATGACGTGAGACAAAATCGACCTTCATTATTCTGCCCCGATTGGTGCCTCATCATCTTGCCCATCAGCATTTAAATCAACTAACTGCCTTTGAAAGGCTTTAAAATCCCCCCATAGTATCGACATATCTTTATCAGTTTCCATTTCTTCGCGATAATTTAATCTCATTTTTATTACCTATTTAGTGAATTGCTCTTCTTCAGTACTTCCATCCATCGCAGTGGTGGAAGACTGACCCGCCATAATCGTATTCTGTACTGCATCAAAATAACCAGCACCTACAAAAGACTGATGTTTTGCAGCACGAAAACCATACTTTTCATCTTCAAATTCTTGCTCTTGTAACTTTGAATATGCATACATCCCATTTTCCTTATAAGCTCTGCTCAAATTGAACATACTTGAGTTAAGAGCATGCCAACCTGCAAGTGTTATAAACTGAAATTTATAACCCATTTCTCCAAGCTTCTCTCGGAAATGTTTCATTGTTTGTTCGTCTAAATTTGATTTCCAATTAAATGAAGGAGAACAATTGTAGGCAAGTAATTGATTTGGAAATTTTGCGTGAATTGCATCTGCAAATCGTTTTGCTTGAGCTAAATCAGGTTTTGATGTCTCACACCATAACAAATCAACATATGGTGCGTAAGACAAACCCCTAGCTATTGCTTGGTCAATTCCTGCATGAGTTCTATAAAATCCCTCTGCAGTTCTCTCTCCAGTCAGAAAAGCATGATCAATTTCATCGATATCTGAAGTAATGAGATTGGCAGCATCTGCATCTGTTCTGGCAATTAAAACGGTTGGGACATCCATTACATCTGCCGCCAACCTAGCAGCAGCAAGTTTTGAGATGGCTTCTTTAGTTGGTACCAGGACTTTTCCACCCATATGACCGCATTTTTTTGCTGACGACAATTGATCTTCAAAGTGCACGCCAGATGCTCCAGCTTTAATCATACTTTTCATCAATTCAAACGCATTAAGATTGCCGCCAAATCCTGCTTCTGCATCAGCAATTATAGGGGCAAACCAATCGATACTATAATCATCGTTAAGTGTATGAATTTCATCAGTTCTTATGAATGCTTTATTTATTCTTTCAATCATTTTAGGAACAGAATCAACAGAATAAAGGCTCTGATCCGGATACATCTCTCCCCCACTATTTCCATCACCAGCAACCTGCCATCCCGAACAATAAATTGCTTTTAATCCTGCTTGAATTTCCTGAATAGCTTGGTTACCTGTAAGAGCACCTAAGGCGCATAACGGTTCATCCTGGTTAACTAATTCCCAAAGTTTTTTTGCACCTTTTTTAGCGATTGTTGATTCAATAATAATACTACCTCGAAGATTAACCACATCTGCTGCAGAATAATCTCTGGTAACCCCCTTCCATCTTGAATTGCTTTGCCATTCACTTTCTAATTTTTTAATTTGTTCTTGTTTGTTCATAAAAACCTCTAAAAGGATAATGATCTTGGGTGCTCTGCTACCTATTTAAACTCTGATGAATAAAAAATAAACTCATTTGTTTCATATGAAACAAGGTGCTATATTAATTGAAAAATTAAAAAAAATTCACAGTAAAAATTTCACAGTGTAAATTTTACAAAATCTTTTAGGTTAACTTCGATGTATCAAAGTATTTTAAGAAAATCACATTTTTTAGGTACGAAAATAAAATCATTACGGAAAAGAAACAATTTAACACTGGAAGATTTATCAATAAGATGCATTCAAGTTGATTCGTCGTCCGCACCTTCAGTTTCTTATCTATCCATGATTGAAAACGGAAAGAGAGTACCTTCTGAAGAACTCGTTAATGCAATTTCACAAATTTTTCAAAAAAACAAAAAATGGTTCTATGATGAGTCTCTAGAAGATGATGCAATTGACCCAACTCCCATAAGTAATGCTGTGAAAGGTATGCCACTAGAGCCTGGTTTTTTGTTTTCAGAAAATTTACTGCAATCGGCCATTCCTGAATTACTCGCTCAAACCGGAACAACTGGAAGACAATTTGCTCATCTTCTAATTCGCGCTCATCAAGAATCCAATCAAAATCGATTTCCTGACATAGAACGGGCAGCTGAAACTATTGGTCAGAAGCAATTCCCCTTATCATTGGATAATATCCTTCTAATAACAAAAAAACTTGGTATGGAGATTCGTTGGTTCAATATGACCTCTTTCAAGGATAAAGGTGATGCAGATAAACCGCTCGATACATTAGTAAGATCATTTTTTGATGCCCCAAATATCGTCTACTTAAATGAAGAGTTAAAAAAAGTCCCCGCACGTTTGAAATTCGACCTAGCAAATCATATTGGACATATGGTTCTGCATGGTGGAGACGGCGCTAGAGCTCATCGAGTTTCAGGTGGAAGAACATCAGGAAGAAGGCATGAAGCAGACTCGCCCAATATGGATGCTAAAGATGTCTTGTTTGCTTGGCGTGATTTTGAGTGCAGTTATTTTGCTTCAGCATTACTATGCCCAAAAACGGCATTTCGCCAATTCCTAGCTAAGCATGCTTATTCAATAAATATAGGTGACAAGATTGATCTTACTACTACGCTCATCATGCGACGCATGTCATCTGTTTCTCCCTATCCACATTGGCATTACTTTGATGCATACCCACCTGGTAATTTAAGGGCAGTTTATAGAGGAAATGGAATACCTATGCCCTGGGGAAATATGACTATGCTCTCTGATCCATGCCAGCATTGGGCTGTATTTAGAATGCTAGATACAAAAGATCCACAACCATCTGCACAAATCTCAATCCTAATAACCGATCAAGAAAAAAAATTATACTGTTGTCAATCAATTCGAAGTAAAGATGCGGCAGGAAACCCCCATGTTTTATGCACAGGAATTGATCTCGGTCCAGCACTTCAAGCTCAAGGAATAGATACAAATTCCACCATCAATCTTATAGAAGAACAATGCAATAAAAATAATGGTGCTGGTCATATTCCTGATAATATAAAATCACAATTAGTGAGTATTAGTAAAATTCTTAATATTGGTTGGATTGCTGAAGGGACCAAAAGAGAGGCTATTATCATCTGTTCAAGAAGTTCAAGTTGCCCGAGAAAACGACATTGTCTCGGAACTTCACCTAAACCTAAACTTATTTCGCAGATCGACAAAATAAGAGAATCACTAACTATATAAATTCGAATAAATGTTAATTAATAGTATAAAACTGATTAATCTTTTGAATAAATAAAACCTACTTCACGCCCTGTCTCTGAAATTGAAAATATTTCATACCCGATATTTTGTAAATTTTTAATCGCGATTTTCGTCATCACTATACTTTTAGATTCAAAACGGTGATGAAATTCAATGAGTAACTGTTTTGGTGTAATTTTGTTTTGCAAAAGATAATCAATAATCTCATATTCTGTCCCCTCCACATCCACTTTCATTAAATCGATTTTATTATGGTTCAATTTTCTCATGATGCTACCAATGCTGAAGCTTGGAACGGTGATAATGTTATCAGAGTGCTCATTAGGTAATAACTCAGTCCACATAATTTCTGATTTATGACCTTTGGGATTGACGCGTTGAGTCATATTAAATTCACCATCTTTCCCAGAAACCGCCCATGGATAAAATTTTAATCTTTTCGGAATTACCTGATTATCTATCCATTTCATTGCATAAGGTGTTGGATCAAATGCAAAAACAAATGCATTTGAATGCTTAATAATTTCAATATCAAAATCAATAGAATCTCCAACACCCAAGGAATAGACTATTCCATTTTCATTCAAATATTGTAGGCTAAACTCCCATTCCCCTAGAATAACCGTCTTAATATCTAATTCTTTTTTTAGCCATAATTCACGACCAACCAATCTCTTTAAAAATAACTTAATTAACCAAAAAAAGGAGTGTTTTTTTAAACTTTTGAATAATCTCATTGAAAAAATACCTACCAGAATTTCAAAAAGCCTATAGCTACTTCACCATAGTTCTTATTAAATTGACTGCTACTTTTTCGGTTATACGCAATAGGTTCATAACCAAGGGTATTATTTTTGGTAGCGAAACCTTTTATATAAAAGGCGCTACTTGCAGTAGCGGCCCAGATTAAAGATATATCTAATCTAGCATTTTCAGTAATTTCATTTCTCAAAGGGTGCTCTAAGTATTCATTTCGAGCGATTTTTGTTAATGCCAAGCCAGCTTCAAGGCTTAACGTCTTATTAAACGATTTGGCACCCTTAATGCCTATAGATATATTATGTTCATACCATGGGTGAGTTTGAGGTAATTCAGCACTAAACTCATCGCGTAATTGTCTTAAGGACTTCCCGTTAACTATAAAGCCCAATAATACAGGGGATCTCATTGTAAATAATGGCGAACTTATGTCATGCTCAATACGCGTACTTTGCAGCCTAATCTGAGTAGCCAAGCGGACACTCTCCATCTTGACTAATACTTTCCTTAATTCAAAACCAATCACATTGGCTTTTACCTTAGTTTTTAAAACAGGAACAGTATTTAAACTCCCATCATCGTTATTGGTTTTATCTGGATTTAAAAATCTAAATTCAGCATCATCACAATTTCCACCCACAACCCTAGACGCCATGGTATAGCATTGCAGTTGTAATAAATCAGTAGTTTGATAATTATAATAACCTCGCCATTGCCAATCCTGCCATGGTTTTGAGCCTACCCATAAACGATAATTTTGTGCTCTTGTATCAAGATTTTTAGGGTGGCTATTTCTCTCTATTCCTGTTTCTCCAGCCCTTAGAGAAAATCCAATATTAAGATTATTATTAAGATTGGCACTAATAAAGAATTCCTGATTAATAATTTTATTTAGAGTTGTGCTACTTGTTATTTGTTTACTTTTCAACATTCCAGCACTACCAAATTGATATGCTGTCATTATTTTCGTTCCTTTTGGAAATATCGATAAATCAAATTCATCGCCAAAATATCCATAACTATTCGGTATCCAAAAAATAGTTAAACTGAGAATATAAAGTAGTTGAGTTTGGATGAAATTCATTAGTGATCTATTACGTTTTCTTTGATTGTGAAGGTTCATTTATTATTAAAAACTATCCTATTTTAAAGCTCTTCATTATCTTTAACGAAAACATAGTTTCGATGCTGAACAGACGGTCTGCAGTACTCGTATTCCGCATATTTGCTGAAATGAATATATTTGCCAATATTTCTCCTAAAGATACTTGCATGATCCTTAGGTTCAACATGATAAAAAAAACCGGTGTAACCTATTTCTGATAAAAATGAGAAAAGCTCACCTTTTTCTTCTTCGGACCGATGACACTCAAAAAGAAGTATTGGCATATCCCTTATCAAAGTCTGCTTCGCTCCATAAAAAACATCGGCTTCATGCCCTTCCACGTCACACTTAATGAAATCAATTGGCTTCTCAGCTCTAATGGCTAGAAAATCATCTAATGTCGTTACTGTTACATCGATGGAGTCTAAATCTTGGTCACTTTTATCATAGAAATTAAAACTAGCCGCACCTGAGCCAACAAATTCTCTTTGAAGTGTCATTGATCCTACACTTGAAGATAAAGCTGTATTGATAATTTCCAAATTATCTAAGTTAAAAGATTTTTTTAACTTAGATAAAGATTTCTTAAGCTCTGGTTGAGCTTCAAAAGCAATGACTTTTCCTTTCTTTCCTGCTACCCGAGACATATAAATCGAATAAATTCCCCTATTAGCACCGATATCCAGCATAGTCATATCTTTTAACTTAAGAGATCGAACGTAGTTTATCGAATGAACTTCAGATTTAAAACGATAACGCCAGCAGCGTAAAATCATATGTATTTTTTCAAGTATTGTCATATTCTATTCAAGTCTCAAGTTGATGATTTTTTAACAATCTCATTAATTGCATGATAGGAAGATAATATAGCACCTTCCTGCCAACCCTTAATGATACTTAAATGCTCGCCAGCAAATAAAATATTTTCATCTGGCGTCAAGAGAACAGAAGCTGAAGATAGGCCATATGCTCCTAGTTGATAAGGAATATTTTTCCAAGCAACACTAATACCTCTAGAAGCCTGACTTTGGTATTCAGAATGCAAATTATTGCCTTGTTGCAATACAGACAAAATACGTTCTTGAGGGGATTGGTCGCTAAATGTATTTGCTGCCGAAGAACTCCAAATATAAGCGCCTATAATAATTCCTGAGCTGGACCCCAAATCATTACTCGGGTACCACATCTGCCTCATAGGTTGATCAGTCCAAGAAATACCTCCATAGATATTGTATTTTTGCTCCCAAAAACGTCTTGATTGAAAAGCGATTTTGCTGGCCGAGGAATATTGAAATTGCTCAATTTCTTGCTGATGATTTACAGAAAAATCATTTGGAATATTTTTTAAAACAGTGGTCGGTATGGTGCATATGCAATAATCTGCAACAATCTCTGATAATACTCCATTTTTTTCATAATGAATCTTTACACCATTTGTTGTTTTACGTATCTGCTTCACGACTGCCCCAAGACTTAAGTATGACGATATTTTTGAGGCAAAGGCAATACCTATTTTATCCATACCACCTTTGGGTTGAAGCATTGCCGGTTGTTGATTGATACCGTGAGAAAAAGACAATGCAGATTGCCAACCACTTTGTGAGATATAATCTTGTAATTTATTGGGCGTAATAGCTGTTCCTCTTTCTCTACTGCCTGAAGTTTCTTGCCCAGAATAACCTGCACGACTTGTTCCTAGATAGTTATAAGAATTATCGAGATCCCCCGTGATTTTTAATGCATTTAAAATATTTTTCTTATCGTCACTAGTTAAATATTGATCCAGAGAGTTTTGATTTATTGCCAGCGCGAGAAGCTCTGAGATGTCACCTCTAGTATCTGCTAAAATAGTTTTTGCTACCTGTGGCTTGCCATTAAAGGCATAGCTAGAATGCAATAACGCAGCACGGTTGTCATTCGTAAAATTCTCCAAGGCAACTCCAAATTCACGGCAATAACCTAATAAAAATTCATGGTGATGTGCAATTCTTGCCGGGCCTGGATTAAAGTAAAGTTCGGCATTATTATCGAATAAGCATGTTTGTGTTGAAGTTAATTCAGTAACAGTATCACCGCTACGAATGGTAATATTTCTTCCCCCTGCCCTATTTGTAGCTTCTAGAATAGATACTGTATAACCTAATTTTTGAAGCTCATAGGCACTGGTCATTCCTGCAATTCCAGCGCCAAGAATAATTACAGATTTACCTATACCAACCCTTGAATCCCAGTCACCTGGTCGAGGAGATTTTAACTGACTGCTGTTACTATCATCCACGCTTACAGGATTTGTAATAGCCATTAATTCTGCTGCAGGCCCTGCTGAGGATGAACCACATCCACTTAAGCCTAGGCCCATAACCGCCATCGTTCGCAGCATTGCAGCGCTTCCAGCAGCTTTTCCTATGCTTTCGAGAAATTTTCGACGTGCTATATTTTTCTTATCATTCATCTTGGCTTTTAAAAACTAAACTCTCAATCTATACCCTGTTTTAAAAATAAACCAAACAAGCATCAAACAAATCAATAAAAATAATCCAATCATCCCCACACTAACATAAACACTAACGTCAGCATTTTCATAGAAGCTCCAACGAAAACCGCTAATAAGATATACAACAGGATTTAATAATGTAATTTTTTGCCAAAATGGCGGTAACATAGTGATGGAATAAAAGCTCCCACCGAGAAACGCCAAAGGTGTGATAATCAAGGTAGGGGCAATTGCTAACTTCTCCCAATTATCAGCCCAGATACCTAAAATAAAACCCAATAAACTAAAACTGATTGCAGTGAGTATTAAAAAAGTGAGCATCCAGACTGGATGAGCAATTTGAATTGGCACAAATAAGTTTGCTGTTAATAATATTATGGATCCAACAATAATAGATTTTGAGGCTGCAGCACCAACATATCCAATGGTAATTTCAACACATGATATCGGGGCAGACAGAACTTCATATATTGATCCTGAAAATTTTGGAAAATAGATTCCAAATGATGCATTTGAAACGCTCTCAGTAAGGATCGATAGCATAATCAGCCCGGGTACAATAAACGAACCATAACTCACGCCATCAATTTCCGTTATTCTTGAGCCTATAGCGGCCCCAAAAACTACAAAATATAAAGTAGTCGAGATTACTGGCGAGACAATACTTTGAAATAAAGTTCTCCGCATACGAGACATTTCAAAAATGTAGATCGCTTTGATTGCTGGGTAATTCATACCAATTTCCTATTTACCAGATCAACAAAGATTTCTTCTAGTGAGCTTTCCTTAGTATCAAGGTCATGATAAGAAATACCCAAAGAAGACAGCAAATCCAATATTGAAGATACACCAAAATTATCACTTTTATCATAGGTATATATTAGTATTTTATTGCAAGCAGATAGCTCAACCCGAAAATCCATCAGACTTGCTGGAATGACTTTCAGAGGATTTACTAAATTTATTTGAAGATGTTTTTGACCCAATTCAAGCATCAAACTATTTTTTTCTTGGACAAGAATTAATTCACCATGATTGATGACCCCAACTCTATCGGCAATCTGTTCGGCTTCCTCGATATAATGAGTAGTCAATATAATAGTTACGCCTTCCTCTTTTAGTTGCCTAACGACTTCCCACATATCTTGCCTTAACTCCACATCGACACCAGCAGTTGGTTCATCTAAAAAGATTATTTCTGGTTGGTGAGCTAGTGCCTTAGCAATCAAGACACGACGTTTCATACCGCCCGATAATGTTAGAATTTTATTATCTTTTTTATCCCATAATGACAGTGCTTTTAATATTTTTTCAACATAAAGATTATCTTGCTGTTTTCCAAACAGACCGCGACTAAAACTGACCGTACCCCACACAGTTTCAAATGTCTCAGAGGTAAGCTCTTGCGGCACAAGACCAATCATTGATCGTGTCTTTCGAAAGTCTTTAACAACATCATGACCTGCAACACTAATCATCCCATCTTGAGCATTCACAATTCCACATATCATATTGATTAAAGTAGTCTTACCAGCTCCATTGGGCCCTAATAAAGCAAATATCTCCCCTTCATTTATATCCAAATTTATTGAATTCAACGCCTGAAAGCCATCTGCGTAAGTTTTTGAAAGATTTTTTATTTTTATAATAGAACTCATGATCGACATAATACGCCAAATTTATTTTATTCATAAGAAAAACTACAAAGAATTGGCAATTGATCATTATTTTAATATGATGCTTGTTAAACTAAATGAACACAAAAAAGTAATGTCAAAAAATATTGGAGTATATATGTTCCTCAGGTCTATTTTTATACTGTTCGTATCTATAATTTTAAGCTTTTCTTCTCAGTCATCTTTTTCAGCTGAACAAGACTATGATATTAAACTTACGTTTCTGGGGACAGGTGCACCAAGGCCTTCTCCTACTCGATATGGGCCATCGATTTTACTTGAAGCTGGGGAAACAAAAATTCTTGTAGATGCAGGCCCTGGAATGAGGCAGAGAATATTTCAGGCAGGAGGTTTTGAACTACTTACCGACATAAATACTGTGTTAATCACACATTTACATTTTGATCACACGATAGAGTTACCAAGCCTATGGTTAACAGGATGGTTATTTGGTCGAAAAACTAATATGAAAGTTTATGGGCCTGACGGTACTGCAGCATTTATGGATCATTTTGAAAGAGCATTTGATTGGGATCTAAGATATCGATATTTAACCGATGTTCACAGAGAAGGCTCTGATCTTATTACTGAGGATGTTGAACCGGGAGTATTTTACAATCAAAATGGTGTAAAAATAACAGCATTTGATGTGGCGCATTTACCCTTAAATCCTGAAACAGAGGAATTACTTGGTCTTGAAGGAGCTACATTTGGTTATCGCGTTGATTACAAAGGAAGATCGGTTATATTTTCAGGTGACACCCGATCTCTTCCTGGTAGTAAAATTATCGAAATGAGCAAAGGTGTTGACGTACTTATTCATGAGACACAAATTCCCTATCCAGGAGAATCAAAAGAGGCAAAGCTCGCCAATGTGAGCATGATCGTACATTCTACTCCAGCCCAAGTTGCCCATGTTTTTAATGAGGCTCGGCCAAGACTTGGAATATATTCCCATATTATCCCCCCAGAAACGACAAGGGATGAGTTATTATCAATGACTGATTATGACGGAAGAATGGAAGTCGCTGAAGATCTTATGACATTAATGATTGGCGATGAAATCACGATAGGTAAAGCTAAAAACCTTGATAATCAAACTTTTCTTGAGTCAGATGCAGTTGATAATTAACTTTAAAAGATAATGGTTCAGTTTTGAGTAACAACTCTAATTTTGAAATTCCAGTCATAGATGTAAAAAATCTTTTTTCCGAAAAATCATCTGCTATTGAAAAAATTGCTAATGAGTTTATTGATGCTTATTCAACAATTGGTTTTAGTTATATAACCAATCATGGGATTGATGATGCGATAATTTCAGATGTATTTAATGCATCTAGAGAATTTCATACCCTATCAATAAATGAAAAAAACAAAATTGCACTCAATGAATTGCATCGTGGTTATATCGCAATAAATACCTCTACTGACGTAAATTCAGATTTAGCTGAAGTCAAGAAACCCAATCAGAGTGAATCATTCATGATGATGAGAGAGGCTGGACCAGATGATCCAGACGTAAAAAATGGATCGTATTTAACCGGTCCAAATAGATGGCCAATTAACCCGTCGAGATTTAAAGAAAGGGTGACTAAATACGCTGATAAAATGACACAACTCTGCGATCGATTGACTTTTATTATTATGCAAGCTCTCGGAGTTAAGGAAATCGATTATCAAAATCTATTTGAAAGACCAACTATTTGGTTAAGATTATTATATTATCCACCTCAAATATTACCTGATAATGATTTGTACGGATCAGCTCCTCATAGAGATTTCGGTGCCTTAACTGTATTAGCACAGGATCAAGTTGGTGGACTGCAAGTCCAGTCTCCTCATGGTGATTGGTTAGACGTTCCTGAGTTACCAAATAGTTTTGTTGTTAATGTTGGAAATATGCTTCATAGAATCACTAATGGCCTATTAATTTCTACTCCACACAGAGTTATAAATAAATCAAGTAAGGAAAGATACTCATGTCCTTTTTTTTATGACCCAAATATTAATGCTGTGATAAAACCTCAAGGAAATAGTGTTTCTGCAGATAACCCTGAAAATTTTGAACCAATCATATATGGTGATTATTTAAAACACGAGCTTACATCAACATACAATCAGCACAAATCAAATACATGAAAAATGAATCATATACCACTTGGTCAAACAGACCTGCTTTTCTATTAGCGACAGTTGGTGGTGCAGTGGGATTAGGAAATCTATGGAGATTTCCTTATATTGCAGGAGAGAATGGTGGTGGTGGTTTTGTATTAATCTATCTGGCTTTTGTGTTCTTATTAGGACTGCCAATTCTATCTAGTGAGCTCCTCATCGGGAGAAAATCGCATAAAAGTCCGTTAAATTCTATGCGAGAACTGGTTAATTCTCATAATGCGAATTCATTATGGAAATCTATTGGCTGGATGAGCGTCTTATTGCCTTTCTTGGGGTTTAGTTACTATGTGGTTGTTTGTGCCTGGGCGATTGATTATCTTTACCTTGCGATAATAAATTCATTCGAAACGATTGATGGTAATACCTCGGCTCAACTCTTTAGCGAACGCACCAGTCACTCCTCACTGCAAATCTTTCTTAGTGGTATCTTCATCTCAATGACTATTTGGGTCATCTCTAAAGGTGTAAATAATGGCATCGCTAAAATGTCAAAAATCTTGATGCCAATGCTTTTTGTGCTAATCATAATTTTGGTGATCTACGGTATGATTCAGGGCGAATTCATACAAGCAGTAGAATTTCTCTTTAAACCTGATTTCAGCAAAATTAATGGTCAGTCAGTCATAATGGCTCTTGGTCAGGCATTATTTTCCTTGGCTATTGGAACGGGTTTAATTATGACATACGGCTCATATATGCCAGATCATTACTCAATCAAAGAATCTGCTGCTATTGTTTGTATCGGAGATACTCTTGTTGCGTTACTAGCTGGTTTAGCTATATTTCCAATAGTATTTGCAAATGATCTAAATCCAGGTGAAGGTCCAAGCTTGATTTTTATAACATTACCAATAGCATTTGGCTCTATGCCTGGCGGCCATTTAATTGGTATTTTGTTTTTTATTTTATTAATCTTTGCCGCATTCACGTCTACGATGGGAATGCTAGAACCAATAGTCGCATGGCTAGAAGAAAAATACCCAGGTAAGAGAAGAATCCTAAGCATTATTGCTGGCTTTGCAATATGGTTGTTTGCTCTTGGTTCAATATTGTCATTTAGCACTATGACAGACATCAAACCACTGTCTTTTCTGAATATAGACCGAAATTTCTTTGGAATTATTGATTTTACAGTTGCTAATCTATTACTCCCAATAAATGCTTTATTGATTGCTGCTTTTTCTGGATGGGTGATAAAAGATTCGGTATTAAAAGAACAGTTCTCTAAAGATACATCTAATTGGAGAATTTACTGGCGCTTCACAAATCGTTTTATTGCACCTATTGCAATAGGCATAGTTTTAATTGACTTGACTCTTGCTTAATAAAAAAGTTCATTAAGCCAATCATTTTTTTAATTCCCAGGTAATACAACCTCAAGTAATTCAAGATCATGAGATAAACTCACAAAGCGAAACTGCGTATTAATCGGGATTGAGCATGTATCACCTTCACTTAGATCCATGAGCTGATCTTTTATTGTTATAGACATAATTCCAACAAGAACGACTAAAAATAAAAATTCAGCATCATGTTGCCTAGCTTGATATTCAAAACCATCAGTGGGGGTTAACACATTCACTGTCGCTTCGCCATCAGTAGCAAAATCAATACCAGTATCCCTAACATTAAAGCCATCCTTGCGGGAGAATATATCCATTGCTTCAGTTTTTTTATGAAAAACAAACTTTTGACCATTATATTTACGGTCCTGCTGAATAGTCGGTGTTGGTAATAACATATCATGATCAACTAATGTTTTATGCTCCGCTGGACAACCAATCTCAATTACTTCAAAATTATCCGAACACTCTAATACTTGATGTCTAATATGAGGTGGCTGAAGTACACAGTCACCAGCATTCATTATAAATGGCTCTCCTTGGTCCTCATATACAACTTTTACCCAGCCCTTATAGCAATAGATCATTTGAAAGCGCACATGGTGATAGTGAACATAGTCAGGTACTGGCCCTCCTTTGATGATCCTAATATGAGAAGCAATAAAGCGCCCCCCTAGACGATTAGGTATAAGATCTCGATATTGCATGCCAGCTCGACCATTAATCCAGTTATCGCCATCCTTTAAGCGCTGAATAACCATTTTTTCATAAAGAGGTGGCATGATTAGTTCATCCTGACACTTAGTATCATCTCGCTTAAAATATAGTTTAACTCCACTGGGAGTTTTTAATACAGCTTTATTCTTCGATAAAAAATAATCATCATCACTGATCAAATAAATCGAAAGATCCGTATCAATTTCACTTTTTATTAAACGGATTGATAATCCATAGCCACTTAAGATTGCCGTATGAGGTGAATCCGCAGGATAAATCATGCCCAGTTTTAAATAAACTTTGTCGATTAAAAACTTCAGATTTTCATTAAAATCTTTACAATTCAAAACAATCTCGGTCGATAAATTTATACTTTTATCGATCATAGAAACATCAAGTTGCACATACATTTTAATAAATTTATATTCATCAAACTATAATCTAGGTGCTTCCTGCTACCTCTATTTCTGTATTAATTTCTTCAATTTTCAAAATACGACCAGTTATAACACCGGCCATCATCGAGCCATTCACATTTAATGCAGTTCGTGCCATATCAATAAGTGGTTCTATTGAAATTAATAATGCTACTAAAGCTACTGGAAAACCCATTGCTGGCAATACAACCAAAGCAGCAAATGTTGCTCCACCCCCTACTCCTGCTATACCAAATGAGCTAATAGTAACAATCATTACTAACGATAATATAAACATTGGATCCATGGGATTAATGCCCATAGAGGGGGCAATCATCGCTGCCAACATTGCAGGATATATTCCAGCACATCCATTTTGACCAATTGTTGATCCGAGTGTTGCTGAAAGATTAGCAATAGATTGTGGAACATTTAATTTATCTACCTGAGTTTCAACATTAAGAGGAATAGTCGCTGCAGAGCTTCTCGATGTAAATGCAAATGTCAAAACAGGCCAAATATCCTTAAAATATTGTGAAACGCTAACACCATTCAATTTCAATATAAGAGCATGAATCACAAACATAAGTGCAATTGCTACATAAGATGCCAATACAAAATTAATCAGATCAAGGATATCACTCGCATTAGAACCAGCAACCACTTTAGTCATTAAAGCCAAGATGCCATATGGAGTTAATAACATGATCATCCGAACAAGTTTCATAATAATGGCTTGAGTTGTTTCAATAAAGGCAACAATAGATGTCGCTTTTTCCTTATCTTCTTTTGCCACCATTAGTGCGGCTATCCCAAATAGAATTCCAAAAATAACTACTGCGATTACCGATGTTGGTCTTGCTCCAGCCAGATCAGAGAAAATATTAGAAGGTATAAATCGAACGAGCATATCAGCCAATCCTAAACTAGCAATCGACTCTTGCCGAGACTCTAAAGAGCCGGCTCTTGAAAGTTCCCTTGCTCCTTCCGTTAAGCCATCCATGGATAAACCAAATAGATTTGAAATTCCAACACCCACAAGAGCAGCAAGCATGGTTGTTCCTAATAATATCAATACTACTGAAAAACCAACCTTTCCTAGCGAGGCTACGTCTCGCATTTTAACAACCGCTGCAATCATCATTGTCAATACTAAAGGCATAATCACCATACGTAGAAGATTTACATAGCTTGAGCCAATTACATTAGTCCATGTAAGGGTATCTTGTATAATTTCATTTTTATCTACATATAAGAATTGCAAAGCCAGACCAAAAAATATTCCAAAAAATAACCCTATAAGTATTTGTTTTGATAAGGTTAGTCCAGATTTCATCTGACGAGCAATGAAAAGAATTAATAGTGCAAAAACAAAAATATTGAAGATAACTGCGAACATAATTGTACTCCTTGTTTAAAGCTTATCTAAACACGTTATAAGCAGTAGTTAAAGTATATGATCTAGTTTTTTCATATTACGATACAGCTATTAAAAAATAGTGATAAAATTTAGTTACTTTATATAAGTGTTATTTACTGGAGAAAATATATATGTCTGTCTTACCTGATTTTAAACTAGAAACATTTTTCTCAGAATGGGAATTTAATGCTAAGTATCATATGTGTGCCTCAGATATGGAATCCATGACACTTGAAGAATTACTAAATTTAGGTAGCGATCAAGACAAAGAAAATTGGAATAAACTAAACTTTAAATATATTGAAACCTATGGATCACCAGAATTAAGATCAGCAGTTGCAGGCTCTTATGACAAGCTGACATCAAAAAATATATTGGCATTCGCTGGAGCTGAAGAGGGTCTTTATGTAGCTATGCATTGTATTCTCAATGACGATGATCATGCCATTATTATTACACCCAATTATCAATCTGCAGAAACAATTCCAGCTTCAATCTGTCAAGTATCAGGAATAAGCTTAGATGCTAGAAATAATTGGAACTTAGATTTGCAAAAAATTAAAGATGCAATTAGACCGAATACACGTTTAATTTCAATTAATTTTCCTCACAATCCGACTGGTAAAGTTATTTCAAAAGAGACTCTTAATGATCTAATTGATATTGCTAGAGAACGAGATATTTATTTATTTAGTGATGAGGTATATAGATTAATGGAGCGTAGTGAAGATATTAGATTACCTCAAATTGCTGATATTTATGAAAAAGGTTTATCTTTAAATGTAATGTCTAAATCATACGGCCTACCTGGTTTGAGAATTGGTTGGATTGCTTCACAAGATCTAAAGTTATTAGATAAAATGGAAAAAATGAAACATTATTTATCTATTTGTAATTCATCACCTAGTGAATTTCTATCAGTAATTGCCCTTAAATCAAGCGCTTATATTTTAAAACGTAATCGTAAAATTATTAAAAACAACTTAAAATTACTTAATCCATTTTTCGCTCAACATAAGGACTTATTTGAATGGAACGAACCTGATGGAGGATGCATTGGTTTTCCAAAATATCTTGGCTCTGAAGGTGTTATAAAGTTTTGCGGCCGCTTAATAAAAAAACACAGTATTATGTTGTTACCCGGAAGTATCTATAAATCAGCTATAGGGCCATCACCGAGTAATCATTTTAGAGTTGGTTATGGACGTATTGCTATGCAAGATGGCCTTATAAAACTTCAAGAAGCCCTTGATCATCATAAAAGTTCTTTTTAACAATTGATTATCGTTACTTTTTCACAAAACCTATTATGAAGCTACTGTTTACGGTAGCATTCATGACAGAACTTTGGATCTTTATGCCATGAATACAATCACAATCATCCAACCTGACGACTGGCATCTCCATTTAAGAGATAAACAGGCATTAGCGACAACGGTCCCTGCTGCCACAAGGGGATTTGGTCGTGGCATTATAATGCCCAACCTTAATCCGCCCATAACTAATGTTAGGCTGGCAAATGATTACCGAAAACGTATTCTTGCTCAGCGACCAGATGGCTCAGACTGGCAACCGTTGATGGTCTTGTATCTTACCGATAATACTAGTCCCGATGAAATTCATGCAGCTTCTGAAAGTGGCTTTATCTATGGTTGTAAGTATTATCCTGCAGGAGCTACAACTAATTCTGATTTTGGAGTGACCAACCTAAACAATATGCATGCAGTTTTTGAGGCGATGCAGAGTGTAGGTATGGTTCTTCAAATGCATGGCGAGGTTACGTCTAATGAGATTGATATCTTTGATCGCGAAGCGGTATTCATTGAACGACATTTAAAGTCACTGGTAGCTGAGTATCCAAATCTAAAAATTGTATTGGAGCACATTACAACGCAGCAGGGTGCAGATTTTGTAATCGATGCTGGTGATAATGTTGGGGCTTCTATTACACCGCAGCATCTACTTTACAATCGTAATCATATGCTAGCTGGAGGTATTCGTCCCCACCTGTTTTGCCTGCCTATATTGAAACGAGATATTCACCAACAGGCTCTAATAAATGTCGCCACGAGTGGAAGTCACAAAGTTTTTCTAGGTACTGACTCCGCCCCCCATACTAAAGATGCAAAAGAGAGCGCATGCGGATGTGCTGGGTGCTTCAGTCATCATGCGGCTATCGAGTTGTACGCTGAGGTTTTTGACAAAGCCGGCGCTTTGGATAAGTTAGAAGCATTTGCAAGCACTAATGGTCCAGATTTTTATGGACTACCCCATAATCAATCAACTATTGAACTTCAAAAGCAACAGTGGCAACTCCCTGAAAGTCTACCCTATGAAAACACCCAGTTAATACCCCTAGGTGCAGGGACGACACTAAACTGGAAGCTTGCTGAATAATCAAAAACCTCCATAAGACATCTGATACATTTATGGCTCAACGTTTTTGTGGATTATATAGCTGCGGTTTTGTTGATATTAGTTATTCCGGGGAATCCTTATTCGATCAACTAAATCAAATACGTCTTGAGGCGGTTTCTCAGTAGCA
>MDSY01121991.1_pt1 | contig 17910 bp, 12 predicted proteins | sample 811131 | NCBI WGS metagenome assembly MDSY01 (sample SAMN05326643, study PRJNA326480) | marine metagenome | isolation source: seawater | place: Atlantic Ocean: South West | collected 2010
CGGGATGTCCGGCGCGACACCCGCGCACGACGGCTTGATCGTACCTGGTGGCTCCCTAGCCAACATGTACTCCATGATTCTCGCCCGGGACAGAGCCGAGCCCGACGCGCGGAATAAAGGCCACAGCGGTAAGCTCGTGGCGTTTTGCTCGGAGCAGAGTCACTACTCATACCGCAAGTCCGCGCTGGTGATGGGCATCGGCATGGACAACATGATCAAAGTCAAGTGCGACGAGAGCGGGGCGATGATCGCGGTGGAGCTGGAGAAGGAAGTCGAAGCCGCGAAGGCCAGGGGGATGGTTCCCTTCTACGCCGGCACCACCGCCGGGTCCACCGTCCTCGGCGCCTTCGACGACTTCCACGGCGCCGCCGACGTGTGCGAGCGGCACGACATGTGGATGCACGTTGACGGCGCGTGGGGCGGCGCCGCAGCTTTGTCGCAAGCACAAAGAAAACATCTCGACGGGTTCGAACGCGCGGACTCGTTCTGCTGGAACCCGCACAAAATGCTCGGCCTGCCTCTTCAGTGCTCCATCTTCACCACCAAGCACGAAGGCGCTTTGGCGAAGGCTAACGGTGTGCAAGCCGATTACCTGTTCCAGCCGGACAAGAACAACGCGGGCGCTGATTTGGGTGACCGCACGATCCAGTGCGGCCGCAAAGCGGACGCGCTCAAGATCTGGCTCGCGTGGAAAGCGCGTGGGGATGACGGGTTCTCTGACTTGGTCGACAGAGCCTTCGGCTTGGCGCAAACTGTCGAAGGGTTCGTTCGCGAAAAGCAAGAAACCGACGGGTCGTTTGTTTTAGCCGCAAATGCGCAGTGCGCCAACGTCGGGTTCTGGTACGTCCCCCCCCGTATGCGGCCGTTCGACCCAGCAAGTGCCACTGCAAATGAGCTCACCGAAATCGGCTTCGTAGCACCCAAGCTGAAGGACCGCATGCAACGCGAAGGCGACGCTATGATCGGCTTCCAACCGATCGACTCGATGAACAAGCCCAACTTTTTCCGCCTCGTCCTGCCCAACCCAAGGCACCTGTCAAAGGACAACCTGCACGACATGCTCGAACGAATGGACGAGCTCGGGAAGGACCTATAAGGAAGGAAAAGATACGCTTTGCTTGAAAGTATATTGCTACATATATTGCTACATACTACCAGAAAATCACAAGCGAAGCCGGGAGTGTTCTCGATCACACCTACGAGCCCGAGCCAAAGCTCTCGGGCGTGGGAAAAAGTACCCCCGTACCTCTTCAAAGTTTTAGTTCTCAATGCGCGCGAGACCGCTAAGACGAGTTGAGCCGCAGTACAAAGTTTAATACATCTCACAACATTAGTTTCAATTATAGGTCATGGATACTACTGATACCTGTGCTACCGTTACCTATGCGGGACTTCCTCATTCTTCAGTCTAACGCTGTCCCAACTGAAATTTCTCTTGGAATCAACGAAACGTCACGTCGCAAAGCTACGACTCTTCTCTTCGTGTGTTCGAGCACACGTCGTAGCGCACGGCACACGACGACTGACTGATCATGATGGGACGGAAGCGGTGCTCGCACGGGAGGCAGAAACACGCGTGTAGGGAGTGTAACCCGTGTCCGCACGGCAAGATAAAACACAAGTGCGCGGAGTGCAACCCCTGCCCCCACGGGAAGCTGAAACAGAAGTGCGCGAAGTGCACACCCTGTCCCCACGGGAAGGTGAAATACGACTGCGCGGCGTGCAGCCCTTGCCCCCATGGCAAGCTGAAAACTGACTGCACGGAATGCACCCCCTGCCCTCACGGCAAGCAGAAAAGCAACTGTGTGGCGTGCACCCCCTGCCCTCACGGCAAGCGGAAACACTTCTGCGTGGTTTGCAAGCCCTGCCCTCACGGCAAGGTGAAAAACAACTGCACGGAGTGCAACCCCTGCCCCAACGGCAAACGGAATGACAGCTGCGCGGTTTGCAAAGTGGCACGCGCGGCTCCGCCGAGTTCGAAGAGGATCAAGTGCGAGCCGGAGAGTTTGCCCGAGATCAAGCAAGAGCCCGAGATCAAGCAAGAACCCAACATCAAACGAGAACCCTTCACCATTCAAGGCTACTTCGGCTTTGACAAGTAACACTCATGGCATTGCTAAACGTTCTTGTTATGACAGACAAAAGCACAAATCCATGCTATAGTCTATAGCTTCGACACGTCTCCTCTTCACGAAAAGCGTCTCCAAAATCACGAAAATATTTCTCGCAGTTTTTCGCAACCCTTCGGCACATCGATGGCGGCGACGGCGAGTCGTGCGTTCGACGCGGATGACGAGCGTTTCATGCGCGCGGCGCTCGTTAAAGCCACGGGCGCTTTGAACAGGTGGGAAGTCCCGGTAGGCTGTGTGGTGGTTAGGGACGGCGAGGTCATCGCGACAGGGTCGAACCGAACGAACGAGTTACGGAACGGCACGCGACACGCCGAGTTTGAAGCCATTGATGCGATTTTAGCGCGGCCAGAGGTACGTGGTGACCCATCCGCCGCGGGGTTCGACAGGTGCTCACTGTACGTCACGTGCGAGCCGTGTATTATGTGCGCCGGGGCGTTGTCGTTGTTGGGGTTCCACAGCGTCGTGTTCGGGTGCGGCAACGACAAGTTCGGCGGCAATGGATCCATACTCTCCGTGCACGAATTTGGATGCTCTCCGTGCGGCGAGCAAGGGGGGGTTGAAGGGGATGAGAGTAGTGGTCAGGGGGGAGCGGAACCGCGGAGCACAGGTGACACGAGCATATCAGAAGACAACAGCACACAGGACACCTCATCCCATAACCACCAATATCCATCCTACGGCGGTTTGTTCGCCGCTGATGCGATTCAGTTGTTACAAGACTTTTACATTCGAGGAAACCCGAAAGCGCCGAAACCGCATCGCGCGCTGGCGTCCGAAGCGATAGCCAGAAAGAAGGCTGAACATGAGTTACGATGAGTTGTTCATCATAGGTTAGCTATAGCTTTGTAGTTTTACGTACTATTACTATTACAAGCGATCCTATTAAGCATCAATCTATCTGCCGTCTGTCTCGCTTCGATTACGCAATCATGCTTTTCTCAGATCGATTTCTATGGTTGATTTCTGCGACCGCGCGTCCGGGTCTTGTTCGTCCACGTGCATCACGGTTCCCGTGTGTATTCGTGTCACGCGCACGGTGCCTTTCTGTTTCAGTATCTCGCTCACGGACGCCGCGGACGCCACGGCGGCGCCGATGCCGCACAGCGTGACCACATCAGCCTTGGCCAAGAATTTCTCGCAAAGACGCACGTAGTGGAACAAAGGCTTCTTCGTGTTGCTCACCATGATCCGTGATCCGTGCTCGTCAGTGGAGGTGGTTGCAACCTCATCGATGGCCTCCATGTCCATCGACACGATGAGCGAGTCCGCGAACGACCCACGGTCGCCTGCACGTACGTCACTGACGCGGTCCTGCAACGCGAGTCTCGTGAAACACGAAACAATGAATTCGTTCAGTCCCATAAACCGAATTCATCAGTCGCGGCGATTCATTGCGGTTGGCGGTCCTCGCGATGCCGCGCAAGAAAAGCGGGCGGTCGGGGACGCCGGACGGGTACTCGCCGTCGCCTTTGGGCGATGAGCCACGCGGCCGGTCTCGGTCACCGCGGGTCGGCGACTCTCCACGGGACTCCCCAAGAGATAACCGCACAATGGACGCGGCGGTGCCCTCTCTAAATCTCGCGCCAGTGCCGTCGTGGCTCGGCCTCCTGGGGTGTCTGCCCACGGGCTCCGAGCCTCGCCCAGGCGAGCTGGAGCAGGAGCCCGTGGTGACTGGCTTCGGCGCACACGCGCACGTCCTTCTGTCGCCTCGCATGATGACCAACGCCGGCCTGGGGCCTGGGGACTGGGTCGCCCTCGCGGTGCGCGGCGAGATTCCCGGCGGCGGCAATCTCGTTTCGTTACGTGATGATAGTGTAAACGTGCGCTGTTCTTTAACGTCCGCACTGCTCGCACAAACGGTCACCCTGGATACCGTTCCAGAGCACGACCCAAATGACGATACTAATACGATAGGCAGCCACGTCGTGCTCGCCAGAGCGCACCCAAACGCAAAGGCGTCGTCGCCCACCGCGGTCGCGCTGGCTCGAAAAACGTGGATGTCCCTCGGCCGACCAACCGCGGGCGACGTCGTGCTGGTGTGTCCTCTGGACGTGTCTGGATCCAACAAAAATAAAAATGAAAGTGTAATTATATCTTCTCCGTCACCGGGAGAGACGAGTGACACCACGACGCTCCGATTGTGGGCGCTGGAGGGTGATTCGCCGTCAGTCGGGTCGGGAGGCGACTGGCTCGCACGCGGGTTGGCGTCGTCGCAAACGCAATCGAAAAACGAATACGGGTCGCGACAACTTTCTGTGTTGGAGTCACTCGCTCGCAGGGCGCTTGATGGTCGGTGTTTGCTTAGGGGTAACTTGGTGCGTCTGCCCCTGTTAGGCGCGAGCGCGTACTTCAAGGTGGAGCACGCGGAGCGGGGAGTGGTGGACGCGGCGACATCCGTTAAGCTGCTCGGGCGAACTGACGAATCACGCGACGAAAAAACGAAAGCGAAAACAAACGCCGACGAAATCGATGATAGTGAAGATGAGGATGGCGACTCGGATGACCCGGGCGCAGCCGCGGCGCGAAGAGCGGAACGCGCGGGTCGTCGCTTCGCTTCCGCATCGGACGCAACAGGGGGGTACGCGTCGCTGGGAGGCGTAGACCAACACGTCGCGTCTCTTAAAGAGCTCGTCGAGCTTCCGTTGCGCAAGCCCGAGCTTTTCGAACTGTGCGGCGTTCGCCCGCCGCGCGGGGTGTTGCTTTGGGGACCTCCTGGTACGGGTAAGACGAGGTTAGCGAGAGCTGCGGCAGCCGAAGCTGGGGCGTCTCTTCTCGTCGTGCGCGGCCCCGAGCTCGTCACCGCGGCGGTTGGCGAATCCGAGCGCGCGCTGAGGGGCGTGTTTGAGCAAGCGGCGAAGCAAGCGCCGTGCGTGGTGCTTCTCGATGAGCTTGATGCCATCGCACCCGCGCGCTCGGGTGGTGACGGGTTGGGTGGTAGAGGCGACGCTGGTGAAAACGGAGGGGACGAGCAAATGTCCGCCCGCGTCGTCGCCGCGCTTCTCAGCGTGTTGGACGGCGCCGACGAAAGTACTTTACACCGAGTGGTAGTCGTCGCCACTACGAACCGGCCTGACGCGATCGACCGGGCGTTGCGCAGACCAGGTCGGTTCGACCGGGAAATCGAATTGGACGTGCCCACGCCGTCCGCGCGGCTCGAGATTCTTCAAACGCACTTGCGACGAATCAAACACGAAATGACCGACGCGCAGGTGGAAGCGTTGGCGAAAAGCGCGCACGGGTTCGTCGGCGCCGACGTCGCCGCGCTGTGCGCCGGGGCGGCGATGCAGGCGCTACGGCGCCGCGTGGTTGAGCGTGAACACCCGACCAGAACATCACCTGATGACCTGCAGTCATCCTTGGCTCACGTTTCCATCGATACGAAAGAACATGCGCAACCGTGTGTTGGAACTCCTGAAAAGCAATCAGTGACGTACTTTGATTTCCTCGCCGCGCGGCGCCGGGTGAAGCCGAGCGGTTTGCGAGAGCTTTCCGTGGAGTACCCCAGGGTTGCGTGGGACGACGTCGGCGGCTTGTCTGATGTCAAACAGCGACTGAAAGAAGCCGTGGAGTGGAGCGAGGTTCACGGCGAGTCCATGAAACGAGTCGGCGCCGTTCCGCCCGCGGGGACACTCCTGTACGGCCCACCCGGGTGTAGTAAAACCATGCTCGCGCGTGCAGTTGCGTCGGCGAGCGGCCGCAACTTCGTCACCGTCAAGGGACCTGAGCTGCACAGCAAGTACGTCGGGGAGAGCGAAAAGGCGGTGCGAGCGCTGTTCACGCGCGCCAGACAGTCCGCTCCGTCCGTGATATTTCTTGACGAGTTGGACGGGTTGGTTGGCGCCAGGGGCGGTAGAGGTGGAGGCGGGCCGAGCGCCAACGACCGCGTGCTGACGCAACTGTTGCGCGAGATGGATGGGCTTTCGAGTGGTGGCGGTGGAAAGTCTAGTGTCGCCGTTATCGCAGCCACGAACAGACCAGACTTAGTGGACAAGGCGTTGTTACGTCCCGGGCGGTTCGACCGGCTGTTGTTCGTGCCGCCTCCTGACAGATGGGAGGATCGGTGGGAGATTATTACTCGACGCGCGTGGAAAACGCCGTTAGCGAGCGACGTCGATTTGAAATTATTAGCGCTTTCCACGCAAGGGTACACCGGGGCTGACTTGAATGCGCTTGTACGGGAAGCGGCGATGGCAGCGCTGGAAGAGAGCCTGGAGGCAAAGGAAGTCAACGCGAGGCACTTCGCGACGGCGGCGCTCCGAGTCAAAGCGTCGCCGGCGCCGACGAAGGAACTTTCGGAAATTTATGAAAACTTTCAACGCGGCGGGAGTTAGGGACGGGGTTGTAGAAAGGTTTAAGGTTTAGAATATCCGATATGACTCTTCGCAACTATATCACATGCATTTACACTACCACAAATACCCCTACAATCACGACTAGCCCACTAGCGCCACGGCTACCACCACCGAGCCTCCGTCCTTCGGCGTCCACTCCGCGCGCAACGATTTCGTATCTGCGTTTTCTGGTAAATCCACCTCCCAGCGCTCGGGCGTCGCGTCTTCCGGGGCGTTGGTGGACACGGCGACCTGGTGTGGGGGTTTCACTTGCTCCGTGATCTCCGCCTTGAGCTCGTGCATCTCCAGCCCGCCCACCTCTCTTGGGCCCAGGGACAGAACCTCCACTCGCACTAGCCCGTCTTCGGGGTCGGGATCTAATCGAGACTGGGGGCGACGCGCGTTGACGCGAATCAATCGTAGCTCCCTTGGGGGTCTTGTAGGCGTAGTGGCTATCGACTGCAACCCATCAAGAACCATGTGGCTCAAATCCAAGTTCGTGTGGACGAGCTCCTCGAACTGCGCTAAAGGGGGGTCATCATGGTGACTCGCCATGCCCGCGCCACGAAGACTGGAGCGTTTCGAGATGGATTGTTTTCACGCACAGCGCGGAGACAGCGCTCGTTCAGGTTGACAAACATTGTTGGATTATTGGGTTTCGCTGCCCAGGGTGTCTGCACTTCTCAAGGCGCTCCAAGGCTCACCTGGTCCGTCGCGCTTGTCGCCAACGCGCGCGTACCTTTGATCCCCTTTGATCGCGTGTACGCCGCGCGTTCGCGGAACCGTCGTGTTTGCCCACGCGGGCGTTCAACGTCGGATTGTATTTTTTGTATCATCGGCAACCTTTCCCCGAGACCTGTGATTCCACAATGATGGGGTACCTCGGTGATTTGCGCGACGACCCTGAACACGAAGTGCCTGTGAAGCGGAAACGCGGGCGTCCGCTGGGTAGCACCGGGAAGAAGAAACGGCAGATGACTGAGGGGACACCGGGGTCGCCTGTGTTAATGAACGCACAACAGAAACGCGGTCGTCCGCGAAAATCGATGACCCCGTCATCCGCGATTCGCGGAGGCCCGACGCAAACGCAACAATCGCCCGCAGTCGGGAGGGTGTCCTCGCCGGTGAGGCGCTCCTCGCCGCTCCGCGCGCCTCCGACTGCGATGACGCCTACGATGCAAAACCCGGACGAACCGACAGCCCCGAGAGGCAGGGGACGGCCAAGGAAGCACCCGCTCGTGGCTCCTCGATTTGCACCGCCTCATGGTAGCAAGTCAACAGAGGTGCAGACACCGCCGATGCCGCCGATGCCGCGTCAACCGGTTGCCGAAAAACGAGGACGAGGGCGACCGCGTAAATCTATCGCTGAAGAGAACACCGTGCGGCGCGTGCCTGCTGTCAACGCGGCGCCCGCTCGGGTAACGAAGGCGCCCGCGGTTGCCAGGGTAACGTCAGCGCCGGCAGTTGCGAGGGTAACGTCACCCCCGGCGGCGGGCGGGAAAAGGCCCGTGGGGCACCCGCGCAAGCACCCTGTCAAACATCCAGTCAAAACATCGACGCACAAGTCTCCTACGCGACGCGTACCCGCGGCGGCGACGCACTCCACCGCCCATGTTACGCACGACATGATGGGACACGGTGCGCCCCCGAACCCGCCGAAGCAGAAGAAAAACAATAACGCGAACAAAGTCCGGGTTGTGAAGCTGATCCACCCGAAACTGAAGCGCCAGAAAATCGCGCCTGGATCGCTGATTCAAGCCCTGACCGCGTCTGATTCGGACAACTCACGGGAATTCAGTTCCTCGGACTCGGAAGATGAACGGGACGCGTTCAGAATGCAAACCAGCCCCGCGCGCAGAATCGTCCGCGGCGACGCTTCAAACGCCGCCGGTCCGTCCAACGCCGCGCCCTCGCCTACATCTGTGCGCCCGCCCCCAAACGCCCCCCACTCTTCACGCCAGCACCACCTTGATTACCAAATGGACGACTACATGGGCGCGGATGTTGTGAGGGATGAACCGCAGATGGACGCGGTGGTGAAGGTGTTCTGCACGCACACGGAGCCTAATTATTCTCTTCCTTGGCAGAAGAAAAGACAGACGCCGAGCACCTCAAGCGGGTTCATCATCGAAGGCAACCGTGTTTTAACCAACGCGCATAGTGTGGAGCACCACACGCAAGTCAAGTTGAAGAAAAGAGGTGAGGATAAAAAGTACGTCGCGCGCGTGTTGGCCATAGGCGTGGAGTGCGACCTCGCGCTGCTCACGGTGGACGACGAGAGCTTCTTTGCTGGCGTCGAGCCGGTGGTGATCGGGCACTTGCCCGGTTTGCAAGATTCAGTCACCGTAGTAGGGTACCCTATTGGGGGCGTCGCGATAAGCGTCACGCAAGGCGTGGTGAGCCGAATAGAGGTAACCGCGTACTCGCACGGCAGTTCTGAACTGTTAGGATTACAAATCGATGCCGCGATCAACTCCGGTAATAGCGGCGGCCCGGCGTTCAACGCGGAAGGCGAGTGCGTGGGCGTTGCGTTTCAATCCCTAAAGCATGACGACGCCGAGAACATCGGGTACGTCATTCCCTCACCCGTGATTATGCATTTCCTTCAGGACTATTTCAGGAACGGCCGGTACACAGGGTTCCCCACGCTCGGACTGGAGTGGCAAAAACTCGAGAACCCAGATATGAGGAAGTACTTGAGGATGCGCTCGCTTAATGAAAACACGTCTCACGGTGTGTACGTCCGGCGAGTGAGCCCAATGGCGGCGGCGGGTAAGTTGATTCAATCAACCGACGTGCTTCTCTCCTTCGACGGCGTGCCGATCGCGAACGACGGAACCGTGCCGTTTCGCACCGGCGAGCGGATCTCGTTTCACTATTTGGTGAGTGAAAAATACGTGGGGGAACGCGCAGAAGTGAGTTTCCTGCGAGACGGGAAGGTGCACAATATAAGTCTTCAAATGAACTCCGTCCCGCGGTTAGTGCCGATCCACATCCACGGCAAACCGCCGACGTACTTCATCGTCGCCGGACTAGTGTTCACCACGGTGTGCGTCCCATACCTAAAATCTGAGTACGGCAAGGACTACGATTACGACGCGCCCGTGAAGCTGTTGGATTCGATGATGCACGAACACGTCAACTTTCCGGGGCAGAACGTGGTGGTCCTGGCGCAAGTTCTGGCGAGCGACGTCAACATCGGGTACGAAGACATCGTCAACACCGTGGTCAAGGGGTTCAACGGCGTCGCCGTGAACGACTTGAAACAGTTAGCGTGGATGGTGGAAACGTGCGGTGAAGAATTTTTGCGGTTCCAGCTGGAGCATGATCTACTCGTGGTGCTGAAGCGAACTTTGGCGCAGAAGGAAACGAAGAACATCCTGAAAACGCACTGCATACCGAACGCGAAGAGCGAGGATTTGAGATAAAAATAATTTTGTGATAATTTATCCAACTTTTTGAAATATTTTGTTGCTACGTGTTTGCTTTTTACAATCCCTTCTACCTATTTAAGGTCCCTTTGCCACCGCGCCAGCAGAAAGTCGCCCAGCACTGAGTTGTTTTCGCTGGAGGCGAATTTCGTGTCAGGTTCGTGCGTCCCATTCGCGCTATCACTCGCGCTGCCGAACACTCTCAATCCCGTCTCCGCCGCGTTCCGAATCTCGGAATCACCGTCTCCAGAACTCGTCACCTTCGAAAGCATCTCAATTGACTCGTTGAGAAACCGCGCGCACGCCCCCGGAGATGCGGACTCCAGCTCAGCGAACGCGGCGGCGACTCGAGACGCAGCTGAGTCAGCTCGCCCATCGTTAGGGCCTCCACGACTTGCCTGCGAGAGCGCGGGGGAAAGCACGCAAGCCAACACGGCGCTTTGATGAGGATCAATTTTTGTAAGAGACGCAGTCGGAGGAGCAGTTGTGTTTGTAGTTGTAGTGCTCTTTTGCACAGAGCCTTGTGTTGTTTGCACAGACCCAGCACCGTTCACACCACTACTACCTCGCCGAATCGGGTGCGACGGCATGCGCGGCTTGGTTTGCGTTTGCGACGAACCGGCGGGAGAGCAGTCCTTTCCGTTGCCCGGTGAAGTTTCCGTCGGCGATAGCTCGCTTTGTCGTGGGTTCGATGTTGGAATCGTAACAGGCGTGGGGGGTTTCCCGAACCGCCGCCCGATGGTCCCGTCCCCAAAATCCCACGAAGGCGCACTGCTACCCTTCGGAGGCGTAGGGATCAATGTAGAGTCTCGTGGAGAGTCTCGTGTTTGAGAGTCTTGTACAAGTGACTCGGTAGATGACGAGGGCGGACTTTTCGTCTCCGCGTCGTACGGTTCCCTCTCCGACACGCGGCGCGCGGTGGAGTTTAAACTCTCATTTCTTGAGTTAAGTTCCTCACCGTCCCTTTCGCGAATACGTTCGTGTATCCTCAAAACGAGCATGTCTCGGTTTTCAGGCGCGTTCAGGATGAACGGCGCGTTCGATAAATCCCGCGCGCGCGGTCGGCGCGCAGATTCTTTCTGCAAACACAGCTGCACGAATTGTTTGAATTCATCCGAGAAGGTTGGGCCTTCCAACTTCGGGGGTGGATTTTTGGGGATGAAAAACAGAACGCGCATGGGGTGCATGTCCGCGTACGGGGGCGACCCCGTTGCGATTTCAATCGCGGTGATACCGAGGCTCCAGATGTCCGCTTTCGCGTCATATCCTTCCGGTCTCTGTGAAATCACCTCCGGCGCCATCCAGAATGGCGTCCCCGTGAATGTTTTGCGTTTGCCAGCGCCGACGGTGTGCGTCATCTGGCCCGCGACGCCGAAGTCCGCTAAACGTACCGAGCCTTCCGCACTCAACAACACATTCGCCGCTTTGACATCCCTGTGGATCTTGCCCGTCCCGTGCAGGTACTCCAGCGCCATTAAAAGATCTCGTAAAACCACCGCGCACGCTTCTTCGGGAAGCGGTTTGTGTCTCACTAAATCTGCGACGCTACCACCGGCCATGTACTCCATCGCGATCGCTAAGCGTGTGCTGCCCGCGTCGAGCCAGCTCCCTAAGTACTTAGTGACGAACGGGGAGTCGATCTGCGCCAACGTCGCGATCTCCCGCTGAATGTCCTCCACCTCATCCTCCGCATCTTCCAAATCAACAAGCTTCACCGCGACCGTATCACCGGTCAACCGGTCCACCGCCCGGTGCACGTCGCCTGATGTGCCTCGGCCGATACGCGCGCCTAAATCGAAACGTTCGCCCGTCAGCGCCATGGCGCCGCGAACGGGCGGCAGAGCCGAGACGGAGGGGGCGGGGAAGGTGTGCGAGTGTTAGCGACGAGGCGTCAGATCCAAGCTTCTAGAGAAAATAATGGGGCGGTCCGAAAAGACGAGAAAAACGTCACCTCACAAAGCTAAACTCCGGTATTCGCACGTCGTGGCTCGCGGTGCGCAGACGTAAGTGCGCCGGAGGTGAATAATGAAGGAACGTAAGCGGTGCTCGCACGGAAGGCAGTAACACCAGTGCAAGGATTGTAACCCGTGTCCCCACGGTAAGGTGAAATACTGGTGCGTGGACTGCAACCCTTGCCCGCACGGGAAGCTGAAACACAGCTGCGCGGTGTGCAAGCCCTGTCCGCACGGCAAGGTGAAAAGCAACTGCGCAGAGTGCAACCTCTGCCCTCACGGGAAGCGGAAAAACGACTGCGCGGACTGCAACGGCTGTTCGCAGGGCAAGGTGGAAAGCAACTGCCCTGAGTGCAAGCCCTGCCCTCACGGCAAGTTGAAACACTTCTGCGCGACGTGTAACCCCTGCCCCGACGGGAAGCTCAAACAAAACTGCGCTGTGTTGCAAGCGGCGTGCGCGGGTCCGCCGAGTTCGAAGAGGGTCAAGCGCGAGCCGCAGAGTTCGCCGGAAATCAAGCAAGAGCCCAAGATCAAGCTCGAGCCCGAGATCAAACAAGAGCCGTTCACCATCCGCGGGAACTTCGGCATCGGCGAGTAGAGCGAACAGATATCGAGATGATGTTTTTAGTACGAGCGTATTCATTCGCGTTTAAAGTCTCCCTCTCCGCGTCACCGCATCACCGTTCGTCGGTTAGGGTTCCCGCGACTACTCGCTCACCAGTCGAACCGTTTCAGCGTGGTTTCCGCCTCGAGCAAATCCTTCTGCACCTTCTTGCGCCTGTAGAAAATCGGACAGTCCCTCGAGGTGCACAGCACGTCCTGGTGCAGCGACCCCTGGCACCGCTGGCACTGCGTCCATAGTCGGTTGAAGTCGCGTTCCAGGCCGTTCACCGCATCTAACGCTTTCTGCAAGTGCTCCGGTTCCTTCGCCAGGCAGTGCGTGCACAGCGACCGCGACGCTTTCTCATCCGTGATCGAGGCGCGACATCCGACGCACGACAACCGAACCTTTGCGAACTGCATGATCCCCCCCGCTTTCGCAGTAGGTGTGGGCTGCGCAATTGATAGTGTGTGGTCCCCTCTTAACAGCTTGCTCTTCGCGTCCTTCATGATCGGGTCAAAGATCCTGCACAGCGGCTTCTCTAAATAGTGGTCCAGGTAGTGCTGGTAGTCGATGGGCAGGTTGTTCTCGAGGGCGTAAATCGGGTCTTCGCTTTTGTCAAAGCCTTTCGCGTTCTTCGCGGCTTTGATTATGACGTACGCCACGCGGTCGCCGACGACTGGTGCGGTCGCCGGGTCACGTTCCTTCATCCTTTTCGCCAGCTCAACGTGCGCGGCTTTGTTGTCGTACTTTTCAGGGTCCTGAGTGAGACCTTTTGTGACGACCAACAACGATAAGTCCATTCTGTTCATCAACAAATCAGCAACCTGAGATTTAACAAACTCAACCGCGCCGTTGACGTCGCGTTCGATTAGGATTTTTCTCAAGCAGGTTTCGATGACTTGTCTGACCAACAAACAGTTATCACGTCGCACCGTCTCAATGCCCTTGGTGTCCATATAATCGTACTTCTCGGGTTTTGTCCACAACAACCCAGCATATCTCTTTTTCGAAATCAGCAAATAAGGGTAGTACACCTTTTCAAACTCCAGCTTGATCGGTTTCACGAACGTCGCGCTCACGTACTCGGCGGCTTCTGAGATTTTTGGAATGAAGTTTGTATGGGCAAACAGTCAGGGGATGTAATGGGACTTATTGGGTGCGTTCTTCGTATCGGGATGATGAGGAATCCCTCACAGGACGTCGTGAAACACGAGCCAAGTGGTACACGAACTACGCGTTAAAAGGCGAGCAGGATTTTCAGGGGATAAAAAAGAAAAGAAAAACGTACCTTCACCTAACCGCATGGCTTCCGTTAAGTCAGTGACGTTGAACTTGATCATCACCGAGTCGGTGTCTCCGTAGATGACATCAGCGTTCGCGGCGTATCCATTGGATGTGTTGTACTTGGCAATCACTAAATCACGTGTCTGATCGATCATGTCGCGGCCGAAAGAAGTAGTACTGCTCGAAATTTCTAAACACGGCAACGCACCGACCGTGGCGCCCGTGAACCCGTACACCGAGTTCGCGCTCACTTTCAGCGCGAGCTGCCTGCCGTCCAGCACCGCCTTCTCTAAAGGATCTTGTGCTTTCTTTAAATCCGCCTTCGCGCGTTTCCGCGCCCCGAGCAACTCCTCCAGAATCTCGGGAAGGATGCCTTTAGTTTTGTTTGACTTGACGAAGACGTCGCCGCTTGGTGACTTGGTGACGTCGTCCGCCGCGAGCTTACCCACCATGTCCTTCGGCACCAGTGTCGAATAACACAGGTTGTGCGCCATCATGATTGAGGGGTATAACGAGGCGAAATCAAGAGTCGCGATAGGGACCTCGTAGTACCCAGCCTTGGCGTCGAGAACAGTAGCGCCTTCGTACGCCACGCCGCCTTCCGCTTGGTCGCCTTGGCCTTTCTTGGGCATGTGAGGCACTAATAAACCTCGTTGCGCCGCTTTCCTCAAAATCTGGCTCATAACCTTAATAGATTGGCCTCTTGAGAGTAAAAAACTCAAAGGCACCCCAGTCACACGCGCCATCTCGATGTAGTTGTACATGTACATCAGCTTGTCTAACAGGCGCTGGGGGAGGTACGCGTCCTTGAGGCAATAGACGGCAAGCCTCCGTCGTGTCTCCGCATTGCCCGCCTGTAACTCACTAATCGCGCTGTGGTGCACATCCTCCTTCTGCTCACCAAGGAAGTGCGCGGAGACGCTGTTCAGTGAGTACGATGACAGCTTGTGGTCCCGCTGAACCGCTTGCATCAAGTCGAACTGTACCCTTCCCTCAATTGTGATTTCCTTCGAATCACGCGTGCCATACGCTTTCGACGAAAACGTCGTGTCCTTCATTCGAAGTTTCGAGCCGATCATTCTTCCCCAGTACGGGAAGTCGTCCACTTTGAGTTTTTCCGCGCGATTGATTAGATACGGGAAGTCGAAATTAACGATATTATACCCGATGAGTAAGTCTGGATCCGCGGAACGGAAGAACTTTCCCCACGAACGTAACAACTCGCGTTCGTCGCTGAAACACAAAACGTCAGATCCGACAATCGGCGCGCACGTGTCTAACGTCCAAATCGCGCGTATAATGGGCTTGTCGTCGCCTTGACACGTCACCATCGTGGCGATTTGAATCACCGGGTCGTACTCCGCGTCAGGGAAGTGGCCCTTCCTGCCCGCGCACTCAATGTCCACTGACAAGATTCTGAAAGGTGCCAACTTTGAGTATTGTCCCTCCGGCGCGTGCGAAATTACCGAGTCATACTTCACGTCACACTCGTACTGACACATGCTTTGCTTCTTCTCTCTGTGCGTGTACCCGTTCTTGGGGAGCTCGACCCAGTTCCCGCCCACCACGCCGCGATCGACCATGAACCTTAAGGTGTATAACACATTAGATTCGAACGTCTGAAAACACAACGCGGTGTGGTGCAGCCCGGGGACGTGAAGGCCTTGCTTTTCCAAAATGCCTCTGGCGGTCGCGACCATGTTGGGCAGCGTACACGTGATTTTGACGAACGTTGAAGTCTTACCTTCTTGGTAGAACATCAACGACTGTTTACCTGTGATTATCTCGACGTTCGAGATGAACACGCTGCTTCGGTTGCCGCCGCCGCCGCGCTGTTGCTGGCTCACAAGCTCATTCAAATTCTTACAGAACTGCTCGCAATACCCATCCTGAAACGAATCCGGAACCTTGGCGTAGAAGTAGGGCTCGAAGCCGTGCACGTGCACGCAGACGGAATTTCCCCCGGCGGTGACACCGAAAATGCGCAACATCGCGGCGGGGCCCATGGCTTTGCGCTCCGGGCCCAGCATTGAATGAGGTTCACTAATGACGTAGTCGATATCGAGCTGCTGGAACACGATCGCATCTTTAGAAGGGTCCATAGCGGGGGGGGGCTTGCGCTTCCAGTGCTCGCGCTCGGCGTCAGCGACGATAATCTATAGTTACGGGAGGGAGGGGAATATGAAAGGTCAGCGTGATGTTGGATGGGGCATGTTGGATGGGATACATGCACATGTCTCTCTCCACAACCGTGTGTCTCTTGTTCAAAAACGCGCGCGTCAGATGTGCCAACTTGAAAGCCACGACGCGATCAATCACGTACCTTCTGGTCCATCACGTCGTTGAGAAACACGTCTTCGTCATCCGGGTCCTCGTACTCCTCGGGGAGCATTGGTTCACTGTCCATGAACTCCTGGCCTGGGCCGACGTACGCGCGCTTGGCGCCATCGGGACCAGACCCCTCGCCAGGCCTTTTGCTCATGGTTTGAAATATGCAGCTCGGCCTGTCCAAGAGGTTCCTTTCTCTCGCGAGTCACACACGGTCCAACACAAGGCGCAGACAGGTGAAAAACACTGACCGTCGCACGCTTCCCGACTACGAAACGAAGTCGCTTCCTTTCGCAGCGTTTCCACCGAAGACGCGTGGCGAAGGGTATGGACCCGATCGCGCGTCTTTCTTCCTCTTTTTCAGATGCCAAAAGTTCGCAAAACAATTTTTTTTTCGAGCTCGCTCTTCTCGGGCGGACCGACACGGACAGCGCACAGCCCAGCCGCAAAGGCCGCCGATTGGTCTGCCTCGCCACGTCGACTACTCTGCACTTTTTGTGCCCTCACGTACGAAGGTGGAGTCTACAAAAAATCCAAATGAAGAGGCACGAACATTTCGCAACAGGCCAAGAAAATAAGAAAAAATCTCGCCTCGCTGTCGCAATCTCTTGGATTCGACAGCACACACGCATCGCACACTCTTCGGCGCCGGGACACGGGAACGGGTTGGAGTGAATAGCTGTCCAGTTGGGGACATAGTTGCACAAAGGGGTGGTGCAGGAATTGGGGTAGTCGTTTTTTTTTCGGGTTCGAATTCGCCCATAGTAAGGGGGCCGGTCTTCGTACGGTGCGTACCGACATATTCCCTTCCCGCCTTTCGGGGCTCCATCGCGGGCCCGAGTTTCCCGCCCACGCTGTGTGCGCGCGTGTGTTTTGCGATGCTTGAATGACCTGTGGGATGCAGTCAAGTATTGCTCAACACTCCAACGCACCACTGCGTGTTCGTTTTTGGCATCAAAGGGAACCGCGAACCCTCACTTTAGCCCTCTTTCGCGTTCCGTCGTCTCGACCGATGGCGAGTTTTATTACGGAAGCGATGCCATGGTTTCTCGGAAGTCCATCGAAGGGTGTGTTCGCGGTGCCGTGCATGGCGGGTTCATGCCCTATACATCGCGTACGCATCACACAGAGATGGCTACATACCGCACGTGACCCCCCCTGCCACGAACCAAACGAAACACATCGCGAAACCCTGCCTACGCCGTAGGTCCGGCACCGACCACTCGTCTGACTTACCGCCTCTGTCTCCACTTTGACGGTTCAGCAGTTTGCAAAAAGTGCTCTTTGCGAATCGAAAATCGAACAGCGACCTTTCGTGGGTTGCGGACGCCAGGTACGTATGCGCTGCACGACGGGCCTTGACCCGCTTTCACGCCCTACATACTTGATCTGTGTCGTGCAGAAGCACGTGGTGCGATTGGAACCGCAATTGGGCCCGGCGTTCGACCACCACAGGCGTGTTCCGGCGCGCAAGCCAACAGATTTTCCGACGCTGACAAACTCTCCCTCCCGCCTCTGCTTTCTGTCTGTACAGCTCAGAGTCACGACGGAAGGCCAGCGTGCCACCAGCGTGGCGAGGGCTACACGCGCGCTCGTCGGGAAATCGACGTAGGCGCGTGCGTGCGTAACGAACACGGCCACGGTAAGTTTTAAATTACGGAGCTCAAAGCACACTAGTACAATACCCGTACATACTACCGCGCAAAGGGTCGAGGCGCGCGTCGTCGCACCTCCGACGCGCGACACCACGACACGCGATTGCGTTCGATTCTTCGGAACTTTCCAAAGATTTTTATTGGACACCTGAATTTTTGTGAGATATGTTTTTTTCTGTGGCCCTCTCTATAG
>MDSY01124716.1_pt1 | contig 17906 bp, 10 predicted proteins | sample 811131 | NCBI WGS metagenome assembly MDSY01 (sample SAMN05326643, study PRJNA326480) | marine metagenome | isolation source: seawater | place: Atlantic Ocean: South West | collected 2010
CGGCGGCGGAATCTGCCGCCGCCGCTTTCGCCACCGCTTCAGTCGCAGTTTCCTCGCGCGTCGTAGCCGTAGCCACCGCCGCCGCCGAGCGCATCTCCGCCACGGCGAGCCTCTCGCGCCACGCGCGTTCGCTCGCCAGCATTTCGCGTCGGCTCTCTAACAAGCGCACCTCCAAGTCGCGTACACGCTCCGCCACCGCTTCAGCTACTTCGTCCCTGTGCACTCGTGAAGTGTTGGTGGCTTCGCGCGCGGCAAGTTCCGCGGCGTCCTTGTCCAGACGCACAGCTTCCAGTTCCTTTTCGAGGGTTTCGTTTTCGGCGCGCGTTTTGTCTCGCAAAGCCTCAAGCTCGTCGTTCGTAACACGCGACGTCTCCCTCAGCTCGACGTGTGCCTTCTCCAGCGCACATCGCGCGTTCTGCTCTTGCCCGAGCTTTTCGCGCCACGCAATTTCACGTTGTTCCGCTTCCAAGCGTAGCGTCTGTACGTCTAACTCCAGCGCGACGCGTTTCGCCGTTTCAACCGAATCGTCCTCTTCCCTTTGTTTCTTGTCAACTTGCAGCGCGTTCAGTTTTTCCCGGAGACTTTTCACTTCGTCAGTCTCCATGATTGCGGCTGCGGCTGCGAGTCTCGCTGACTCCCTCGCTGCGTCCCGCGTGCTCATCTGCAGCCCACGTAATTCACCCTCCACTTGTTCCCGTGCGGATTCCGTTTCCTTCAACCTCTGCGCGAGCTTTTCCCGGTTCTTTATTTCCAGAGACACTTTTTCAATATGCGCCGTTGTCTCCAGTTCAAGCCTCTGTTTGTGTTTTAACTCAGCGTTATGGACCCTGTTTCGCAACGCCTCTATTTCACCCCTCAACACCTCTTCAGCTTCCGCGGTTTTGGAACGCGTTAAACGTTCCTCTCGCCGCCGCCGACGCAACGCTTCCTCCGCTTCGAAGCGCGCGGCGGACATTTGTTCAAGCTCAGCCGCGGCGGACGCGGCGCGTTCGCGCCACGCCAGCACCGCCTCAGATCCGACACCCCCTAGTGACGGAGGAGGGGGCGCATGTGCGAGCTGCGCCAAATCAGCCGCGCGTAACCCGGGAGCCGCGGTAGGGGCGGTGGAGTACGATCGCTTGTTTTTTCTATCACCCGGTGTTTTCAACGCCGCGAACAGCGAGCCGTGGCCTTCGTCGGCGGAAACCACGGAGGACGTGTCATTGTCATTTCCATCGCCGTCGAATGCAGTGGAGGCAAGCGTGCTGTACGACATTATCGATTCGTCGTCATCGTCGTCGTCTCGCCGTGTGCTTCGACTCAACACCGAATCCGTATCTGATTCGGAAGGAGCGATCCCGGAAGATTTTCGTCGTTTCTTTTTCTTTGCGCTCCGCCACCGGTGCGTGCCGGGCTCGCCGTCGTCGCTGCTGGAGCCAGGCTCATCGTCCGAAAGCGTGTTATCAGGGTTTTGAACTGCGTTTCCGTGATTTTTTGAGACGACATGTCTGTCAGGCGTGTGCGTGTCTTTTGTACCCGTATGGCCCCCAACCGCTCTTCCCTCCATCCTTCGCCGCCGGCGCACCGCGTCGAGCCACGTTTTCATCGCGAGTTTTGAGTTCTTACCCAGCTCAATTTCCAACCGAAGCCTGCCCATCAACCGCCACAGCCCGAGTTTACGTAAACGCTCGCGCACGCGGTCGTCCTTCTCGGTGCTTTCGCGCTCGCGGCGGGACGATTCGCGTTGGTAATGTGCAGCGCGTTCTCGCTGCGCCATCAAATCTCGCCGCAACCAAACAAGCTCTGCGTGCGATTCCATGCCTGACAACGCCACGGCTCGCGCGTCGATGAGTTCGTCTCTTGCGGCGCGAAGCTCCCTTCCCAGACGCGTGGCATTGCTTCCGCTTGATACCGTGGGTGGGGGATGGCCGGGGTCGTTTGAAGGGATGGATGGGGACGCGCTGGGCGTGTCAATCCTCTCGGCAACAACGTCGGACGGCACAAAAGAATGTCGCGGCGCGCTTCGCCCCGCATTTGGCATCGGACCTAGGGTCGCCCCGAGCCCAACGTCCCGTGTCCCGTCCCCGGAACCGCCCCGCCTATTCGACATAGATGTGCGACCGTCCATCGCGAGGCGCGCCGGGAGCCACGCCAGCTCCCGCGCTGCGCGCCACGCGGTCTCCCTGACAAATTGAATTTATTGGAGTCAGAGAAAACGGAAGAGTGCACAAGCAAACCATCCCCGCTTCGCCTCACTGCCGCTGAAAGGAAGAAAAGTGGATTTTCGCGATGGGGGCTTCTGGAAGCGCAATCTGACCGGGCGCTGTGCAGATTTTTTCGGTTTGGAAGCTTTCCAAGTGCAATTTTGGACGCTTGTCGAGTCATTCCAGTCGACGGTCAATTTCTCTTTCTTGAGTTAAATGACTGAGCATCTCCCGAAAAAAAATCGCGTGCACTTTATTTTATCTAAATATCTGCAGCTCGCGGGCGCCCGCAACCTCACAACGGCGACGGCGCCGACGAGGACACACGCGCACAGGCCGAGGGGTATAGGCGCGAGCGTGCTCTGAGGCACGGACATTTCATTCGTCCGGGGTTACGAACACAAAGTCGGGGAAGGGGTTCGTCTTTCCGACTTCGCCCAACTGGGGCGCACGGGGACTTTCGTCTCGTGCGCACGTGCTCGAACCGTCGTCGATTGGCGCGGCAACACGCGTTGGTCTTGCTTGTGAGGCATCGAAACGCGCGATGGGACCGACGTCACGAACCTCCAATAGGGTGGCTAAAAAGACGGTACGTGTGTAGTTGGAAACGGGGGTCGATGGAGACGTGAGGGGCGGCATCCGGACCAGAGGGGGGATGCGCTTTTTCTCTTTCGCTCGTTTTTCTTTGATGAATCGATTCTCGTCCCTGTGGCTGACCCTCCCTTTCCCCACCCAGGCACCTCCCGCGGCCCAAAAGAGAACGACTCCGGTGAGTCCAAGCGCGTTAAAGGTACGTCGTAGTGACCATCGTGTTTTTCATTGATCGCATCCCTGCCTAGCTCGTTTCACCCGACGCTAACCTTCGTGCGTTTTCCAAATCCATTGTTTTCCTCAATTCAGCCTTCCAACAAATCGCAACGGGAAGGCCGGACGACACGTGCGGTGAGCTTCGCGAGGATCACCGCGGCGAACGCGGAGCGACAGGCGAGTGACGACCGAAGAAACGTTAGGTCGGCGGGCCGAATCACGCGAACGCGGGGCGCAGCGGTCGTGGAAGCCGGACCTACGGGAAACAGGGCTTCGCAAAATATCCCCAACGCGCGTCCCGGGGTTTGTCCCGCGGGGACGGGTTTCACGAATAACCAACAACAACAAGAGTTAGAATTCGCGCGATTCGTCGCCGCGTCGAGTCGGTTCCCTCACAGAAGACAGTGGCCCGATACCCTGGCAGGACCGCACCCCGGCATGGGCGCGGTATCCTCGGGAAGAGGGTCTTTGGCGTCGAACATGTCGGAGATGACCAACGACACGCAGGAGCGACGGGGCGGGGCGCAAATTCCGCTGGGCATGACGAATGACCAATTTCAACATCATCAGTTCGCTCGACCCGGCGCGAACAACTCCATCCCGCTGTTGCACCAGCTGCAGCAAATGCAAGGCATGCAGGTGTCGAATAGGTTCCCTGCGCATAATTTTCATCAAAACGGCCAAGGGTACGTCAACCCCCCTCCTCCTTTTGGGTATCATTTGATGCCTCACGGAATTGTGAAACATGTAAATTATGCCGACCGATTTTACGTCGAACGCCAAGCGTCGCCCGGGGATAACTCCGGGGACGGATCTGGCGGCTCTGCTGGTAGAAGTGCCGAGGCAGGGTCTGGAGGTGGATCGAAAGTCGCTACTCGCAAAACGCAAATGGTTCTGACCAAGAGCAGCGCCGCGGTGATGTCTGACGTTGACGGTAACGAAAGCGCGTTAGCGACCAAGGTCGCGCTCGGCGTCGAGCACTTCCAGAAAGTGCAACGCATGATGCTGCGACAGCAACACGAGTTTGAGCACCAGCTCATGGAGTTGCACCGCTTAACAAAGCTGATGCGGTCGGTCGTCCCGGGATGGACCACCACGGACCGGTCGTCGCCTGAAAACGAAAACGCGCACAAGGACCATGCGCAGGTTTTAGTAAATCGCGCGTCGCCGGATTCGGACCACGTGAACGACAACGGGTCCGACGGACACGCGACTTGGTCGGATGGCCAGCAAGGCTCAGGCGGCGAGCGCGGCAGCGGTGGATCGGGACAAGGCGCAGGACCTGACAAGGCGCAAGGGTCGGATCCGAACACGGTTTCCGACGCGCCTCCCGCGTCGGCGGAGGTGAAGCAAGCCGCGCGCATCGCGTTTGAGGAACAAAAGCAGCGACAGCAAAGGGCCTACGCCATCGCGATGCGGCCGTGGCGTGAAGAGGGCGGCGCGGATTACCGCCCCGCGGATTACGGCGCGGAAGGCGGGACGACCACGTTGATGGGACCCGGGGGAGCCGCGGCGGCTTCGATGCGCACGAAACACGCGGACGCGGCGATGGTCATCGCGCAGCGGCAGCACGCCGTGCACAACGCGAGCGTTCTGCCTCCGCCGTTGGTGCAACACGGTGGACATCACAACGCGTCGAAGCAGTACGGCGCCCACCTCAACGCGCACGAGCAGTGGACGCAGTGGTACATGAGCGCTTACAACGCGCACGCGGCGAATCAACAGGGCGGTTCCGGTGTGTTTCGAGGACAACAAGGTATGCCCCATCCGCTGGGCATGTCCATTCCCTCAAACGGCGTCGCCAAGAATGGTCCCGGCCAAAAACCCACTCAGGCGGGCCAGCACGTGATCAACACCCCCACCGCGACGCACGCTTTGTTTTCAAGCACGGCTGAGGAGGTTACTCAGAACGTGGGCCCGCACTCTGTGTCGCAGCACCACCACCAGGGAAGGCACCACCACTTCCCCGTTCCGCAACACCCCGGCGCGCCCTACGCGTTTCCCGCGTATCCTGGTTCCGGGAGCCAAGGCCCGACGCCGAGAGGTGTCACCGCGGTGGGCTATCAACCCCCGTACCCCCGGTTCGTTCCGAACCCAGTGGTCGCCGTGGTGCCTTCCGTGAAGCACCTCAACGCGGCGACGCAACCTGTGTTTGCGTCTAGTCAACAGCCTGAAACTAAGATTCAAACAGTTCCCGACCCCAGGGACGCCGCGAACGAGCTGAAGCGAAAGCGACGTGAAGACACAGACGTGGACGATGCCGGGTCGGATTCAATCATGACTGGCCAGGTTGGCAGTGTGCATGAAAATGCTGTAACTGGAAATGAAGTGCGCGAAGAACAACAAGGCGTGTTTGGGTCTACTGTGGTTCCAAAAAAGAGTAGATCCGGCCGAGAGCGGAAACAAACGAACCAAGACGGAGACACGCGGCCGAAGAAAGATCAATCAGCGGCGGACATCTTGGTGTCCATCGCGAACGCGTGAGGAAGCATATGAGGAATATAGAAGTAGATGAAGAAGGAATCACATAAATTTCGCAAGACCGGAGCAGAACGAGATGACTTTCGCGTGACCATTTTTTGGCGTCGCGTGAGTACACAGGTCGTCCGACAATAACCGGAGTAGAGTAGATAGAAGTGACGGCGCGCGGGCGCGCCTGGGTGTTCTTTCCTTTTTGGAAGAAACGACCTGCGCGTCTGACCCGCGCTGCGCGCACTCCCTAGCCTAGAGCAAGACACGCAAGTCATAGAGTAGCTAGCCATTAGATGCGGCGCCGAAGCGGCGTGTGGACCCTAGCCTAGCCGTCCGCGCGCTCTCGGCCGCCCACCAATTCAACAAAGACAAAGTAAAGAAAGATCTCTCAAATTGACAACTCTACTCACGCGTGCGTGGTTCGAACGACGCCTTTCCCTTTGTTCACGACGCTGTCTCCCCTGAATGCAGCGTATATGTGTTCTAAACGTGCACGTTCGTGCGTAGACACGCTGGCGCGCGCGTTTGACAGCGCAGCCAACACGTCGTCTCTCGTCGTTTCCGCGGCGACGCCGTCTCGTTTCTCCGCGATGCGCGCGGCGTCGGAAATAATCGCAACGAGATCGGCGCTGGAAAACCCATCCGTGCGGCAAGCGACTTCATCCAGCCCGAGCGGGTCTTCTTGTTTTTCTTTTTTCTGTGCTTCTGAAGATGTGTCAATAGACCCCTCCACATCCATCCTCGTCTCCAGAATCTCCCTCCTCTCCTTTTCATCCGGAAACGGACAAAGCAGCGTTCTGTCCAACCGCCCCGGTCTCAACAGCGCGGGGTCGATCAAGTCCGGCCTGGAAGTAGCGGCCAAAACAACAACCCCCTCCAACCCTTCCACCCCGTCCAGCTCCGTGAGAAACGCGTTGACGACTCGGTCCGTCACTCCAGTGGTGTCGTGCCCCCGTCGAGGCGCGATGGAGTCGAACTCGTCGAAAAACAAACAACAAGGCTTGGCGTTTTGCGCGCGTGCAAAAACCTCCCGCACGCTCGCTTCGCTCTGGCCGATGTATTTATTCAACAGTTCGGGGCCCTTCACCGCGATGAGACGCAGACCGGCGCCTTTCACTGCGGCGTGCGCTAACAACGTTTTGCCGCAACCTGGTGGGCCGTAGAGCAAAGCGCCCGTGCGCAATCGCAGTGGGGCTTGACTGAAAATTTCTGAATAACGTAAAGGGAACGAAAGCGCTTCGTCCAACGCCTTCTTCGCGCAGAGTAAACCGCCGACGGATTTTAAAGTTACTATTCCGGATTCGTTCTTGTCAGAATCCGTCGCGTCGTCGTTTTGTCCACCTTTCCCTAACGCGCGATCAGGAGCAGCTGTGAACCCCCGTTTTGCGTGTAGAAGATCGCTGGTCTCTAACGTAGCGGTCAGCTTTTCTAAGTTCCCGGGTAATTGTTCATCACCCGCGAACTGACGCGCCGCCGCCGCCGCCGCCGCGCGTTCCACTAATAGATCCAAATCCCTTCGCGCAAACCCGTCAGTGTTTTTTGTGATGGTTTGAAGGTTGACGTCATTGGCAACAGGTGTCCCTCTTTGCGTTGCGGTGGCTTGAAGCCGTTGAGCCCTGCCATCGTTCGCATCCGGAGCCGTTAATTCACCCAAATGATCCAAGCGCCCCGCGACTAAAACGGGCTTTGATACACGCGCAGGTGACCGCGCCGTGGCGATCCAAGCCACCATGCCTTCCCCCGCTGTGGCGTCGATGAGGTCGCCAAGCGCTTCACCCACGATCATTGCGTGGGTGACTTGGTTTTCATTACCGGTATCGGTAGTATCAGCACCAGCGAGTACGTCGAGGTCGTCCAGCACCACCACCGCGGGCGACAATTTCCGAGCCGCTTTCGCCACGTGTCGCAGCGCCGCGATCGCCGGGCGAGGGTCACCGACTGGTATTTTCGCGCAGTCAACAGTCACAACACATGCGCACACGTTTGTATCGTCCCTCAGCCTTCGCGCCACTGCGTGTGCAGCGTCCGTCCTGCCGCACCCTGGCGGGCCCCACAACAAAACGCCGGCGGTGGACGGGCGTTGGTGTCGCGACGTACGCGACCCGAGCGTCGCGGCGAGGCGTCGCGTGGCGGATTCAATCTCGGTCACAACAGCTTGGCCGAGGGAATCATCGCGAGAGGTACTGTCGACGCCGTAATTATCATCGACACTGCCAAGAGGCAGGTCCACAAAAATAGCGTCGCCGAACAGTTTGGAGTGAGACCTGCCTGCTGGTGAGATATCTTTAGACTTCCTTTCTGTTAAGCTACAAGCAGGGCCCAACTCGATTCGATTGGAGTTTGTAAGTTGCGCAATCGAGTGAGACGGGTCCAGTAACACAACTGGTGAATCCCCAACCGCACTCCTAGTTTCAAGCGTGAACGAAACGCTGAAGCTACTGGTTTTCTCATCACCGCTGCAACGCAACGTTAGCTCAGTACCGGTCACGACTGGGACGAACAGTTCCGAATCGTTTCGTCCGTCCGAAGAAGGTCCGTAAAACTTCGCCTGTGTTTCGACCCAGCTTTTTACAAACGCAACCAACGTTTGGTCCAACGATTCAGCGGTGCAATCGGAGATACTGTGTATGCCCAACGCTTGACGATGACCTTGTTCCAGTGCACTGAGGTATGTCTGCACATCGTCGGTATCGCTCGTTTGATTTGAAGAACCCGGCGGCTTGCTTTGCACTTTGGAAAGAACGGGTCGCAAACGAAGGAGCGTTTTTTGTTGGTCAACCGAGTTTTTTTTGTCACCCTTGGAACCTCCTTTTTGTTCATCCACGGTATTACTCGACGTTCCACTCGCCGTCTCCACCACCATGACTCTACTGCCCTGCACTAACGCGAGTGCGTCGCGAACAGAAGGGGTCAACACGACGTGTCCGTCCGCAACGGATCTGGTTTCGCCGGTAACCACAACGCGAAGCGCGACGGTTGAGGTGTCTGGTGCAGATGGTGAGTTTGTCTCGTTTCCAGAAACAATCGTATTAGTCAGAGATGCATCCACGCCTCGCACCGCAACGATGCACCCGTCACCCAACCCCAAATCTTCCGATGTTCTTTTTGAGATGAACGCCGCGGTTGTTGGCGCTGCATGAATCGAAAAGTCGTCGTGAACAACGCCGCGCAACCGCCGAGGCCACGCCACAACCACCCGGCGATCCGACTGCACGCGAAGCATCGCCGGTGTTTGGGGTGCTGTTTGATTCGTAGCAGGTACGTCAGCACCCGTCGTCCGTGCAGACGTGTTGCCCGTAGGACCGCTCTGCGCGACCCACGGCGCGACGCGCAGTTCCGTTTCCAGCCCCAAACGCGCGACGCTGCCGTTTCCGTTTGGCAAAACTTTCGTAGCCCTCAATCTTAGTGGCCCGTTTTGGCTACTGGACCAAAAAGGAAACAGCTGTCCCTCCGCGCACACTCCGATTTGCCGCAACGCGGTCTGTTCCAGCTCGTTGGCGCATTGTAACACTTGTGACCAGTCGGATTCGGTTTCGGGCGACACGTCCACTGCGGTCGCGACCGGCGCGGTGGGTCTGCCGACCACAACCACGGGCTGGCCGTCCACTAGACCCAAGCAGTCCGCCAACGCCAGAGGCACTTCTAAACAGTCGTCAGCCCCGACCGCACCCGCCCACGCCGTGAATGTAGGGGTGGTGGGACGATGGGTGGTGCCATTTCTGGTACCGCGACTCCCTTTGTTCACGCGCGAGGAAACCGCCAGCGGTAGCGGTATCGTCGAGCGCGCATTGGTCAGCGCGGCGACGACGTGTTTCGGCAACGCCACGAAGCACGTCCGGTCGTTGACGCAGCGCACGATGAGCTCCACGCCGCCGCCGCCGCGAGTCTCGATCAAACCCGTAGCGATCTCCATGACGTCTGGATGACTAAATTCTAACCAATCTAAATCTAAACAGAAAAAGCTTTCACAAATTAAATTAGAACCTATACGGGACCTTCACAACTGGTGCTTGTTTCGGGTTCTTCTTGGGTTTAGGCCCGCGAACTTCAACCTCCGTATCGGGGGGGGGCTTCACGACGAGCATCTTCCCCCCTGATTGCGTCGCGCGTCGCGCCGCTTCTAGTTCGTTTTTCAAATTCACCTCGCGAGTCATCTCCCGGGAGGCTTCGAATTGCCCGGGTTTGCCCCCGCCAGTCTTGCTCTTGAACGCAAACTTGCCCTTCTTCTGAATCGCTTTCTTCCAGTTCGAGTTTACTCGTGGGGCTTTCTTGCCGCCGCCCTTCGCTGGCTTCTTGGCGCGGGACGAAAGAGCCTTCTGGGGCATGGTATCAAGGAGGCGCTTCCGGCGCTGATATAACTACTTTTGGAGCCGGAATCGACGAAAGAATTCGTAAGGGTCGGTCGTGCGGGCGGCGATGAGCTTGTCTCGTACGGCCGTGAGGGTTCGGAGGTGAAGCGCGGTGGGCGGAAGACTGAGGAGGTGAATGACCTCGGAGGAGCGCGGAGGGTTGTGTCGCAGTGTGTAGGAGACGGGGAGGTAACTTGGAGAGGCGGCGGCAATTAACTAAACTTTCCAACAAGCGCAAAAGTAGTGACCAACTTCGCTCTCAATTTGGCCAACTCTTGCAGGTACGTCTCTCGGGTGGACGCTCGTACCGTCCCCGCTTCCTTCATCGTTGCGTCGTTGGCGTAGGTTTCGTAGTCCGCCTCTATCTTCTTCCGGAGAGCCGAGGCTTTTTTAGCATCGGAGACCGCGTGTTTGTCGGCTCTGTTGTGGACTTCAGGGTCCAGAGAAGTGAAATCAACGAGGAGAACAGGTTGTTTGTCCTGCTCAGCCTTTTTTTCCAGCTCCAATCGCTTCACCTCAGCAGCCTCTGCCTCAAGTGCCTTCTCTCGTTCCTTCGCCTTTTCAAGTGCGTTCTCTCGTTCCCTCGCCTCTCTCTCCGCCGCCTCCAACGCCGCGGTGTCTACCCGGACGAAAGTCCCTTCCTGGATGTCCGCCGTCTCCCAGTCGTCATCGGACTCGCTCATCGGAAACTGAATGTAAAAACTTAGGCACCCGAACTTTTATGAGATTTGAAAAACCGTGCGACTCAGATCCGCCCGCACCGTGCGATGAGCGGCACGGATCGCACGGTGATGCCCTCGGGGCACTTGCTTGACATCGTGGACGACGAGTGGCGCGCGGATACCCTTCCCGAAGACGGTAAGTCACATCTACCATTGTACTGCCGACACTCATCCAACACACTCGCTGTTCGTAAATGTCCCCTCCAGCACTCTTCACTCCTCGCTCACCTCCTCCCTCCGTCCCCACCCTCTTCTGAAAATAAACAGACATCCAGCTCCCCTCCGGCGTCGCCCCCCCCGCGGATGACACCGAGGAGCCCACGAACACGGACCCGAACGCCTGCGAGAAGTGGAACGAGCTCGGGCTCCAAAACGTAGGCAGGTAGAGACGATTAGGATTAGAGAGAAAGGTGGTCAGAAGGTCCACAATGAGTAAAGCAGTACTCTGAATGCCATCGCAGATAGAAGGATGTGATGTATCATAGAGGATGCCATGTATCATAAAAACCTACATCCAACCCGTACCGTCTCTCATTCTCTCCCAAGTTTAAAAACTTACTTGCAAGCGGTGAGCAGCGAGTTGACAACGTGAATGCACAGCCTCAAGTCGTTCTTCACCGGTGCTGGCGTTTCCGGCGCGGTGGCGCATTCATGAAGCCCGCCGAACACGGCTTCCAAAATGGGACGCATGTGCTGCGCCAGTGCGGCATCGCTCGGGTCGATCGCAAGCGCCGCATCCCTGATCCAGTTGATTTTCAAATTGGGCTCGTCGCTCAAGTCAGACGAAAGCTGCTGCGCCATGGATAACAGCACGCCTTGGCTCAATCCCACGGGGGAGGCTCCGAAAATCGCGGCTCGTTGCGATTCAGCCCTGCCGCACACCCACGCCACCATCTCCACGGATGACAAACCGAGCGCTTTGGTGAACGCGCCTTCCATGTCACCATTTCCAACAAGTTTCTCAAGCACCACGGTCGGGTCCATTTGCGACTCGAGCTCGGCGAGGGACGAGGGGGCGGCGCTGACGCCGCCGGGAGCGCCTTCGCCCGATATCAATAGCTCCGCCGCGGTTCTCACTTCATCGCTCGCCGCCCGCAGCGAGTGCACCAGCGGCCCAACCTCCGCCGCGACCGCGTTCTCTTTCTGCGTGTACAGCTCAGTGGCGAGCTCGTCCATCCCGCGCTCGAACACGGATTTCACCTGGTTGAACATCTCGGTAGTGGCGACTTCAAACTTGGGCACCACCGTCGCGGTCATCGCCTTGGTGAGCGCTGCGGGGAGCGCCTTTGCAATCGCGGCGTCGTCGCTGCCGCCGCCCTTGGCCTTGCCCAGCGCCTCCGCGATCGCAGGTGCGGTGTTCTTCAGTTCCTTCTTTAGGATCTTCTCGATCTGCACGGGGAGGTCGCGAGTGATCGCCGCGGATACCGCGGTGAGGAGCTGCTTTTGGCGTTCGCGCTCCGCCGCCTCACGCGCCGCGCGCTCCTCGCGCACCTCGGCTTGCTGCGCCGCAACGAAACCGGCGATGTCGTTGTAAATCTGCTCGCGCAAACCGCCAAGAAGAGCCTCGAGGTGACCAGGGAGAGGGCCGTGGGGTGGGGGGGCGTGAGGAGGCGGGCCGTGAGGAGGAGGGCCGTGGGGAGGTGGGCCGTGACCAGGGGGGGCGCGCATGTGCGGAGGCGGCGCCTGGGGAGGCGGGGGCGCTCTGGCTTTGGGCGCGGGCTTCGCCCTAGGTACGGGTTCCTCCTTGGGTTTGTCTGCGGTAGGTTTCACATCCGACGCGCCAGCGGCCATGCTCATCAGCTCACCAGGAGTCAGGAGCTTTGAGGCGGAATCCTGCTTCGCCACCTTGGGTGTGGTCGCCGTGGGCGTGGCGGGCGCCGCCACGGGCTCGGCGACCTCGTCCTCTGACTCTGAGTCGGACTCGGACTCGCTCTCCTCCGCTCTTTCCATGGCAACCGCTTCGTCCCCGACACAAGTTGAGGGGCGACACCTGTCCACAGCGAGGGCGTACTGCTGGATCGCCTGCGTCTGCATGCAGTACAGCTGCAGGGTACCACCGCCACCACTAACCGGTTCGTCCGGTTCACCGTCCTCACGCAGCGCTGTGAACGAAAGCACGGGCATGGTTGTTGAGAACTCAGAGATGTAGTCGAACCCTTGCTTCGCGTCCTCGGCGAAGTGCACGGCGTACACGGCTTGCTTCTTCACGTTCGAGAGCAACACCAGCCGGGCGCCAGGCACGGCGCTCGCCGCGAAGTTGTACACCTCGCCGCTCGGCGCGAAACTCACGGTCTGGACGTGCTCCGGCGAGGACGTCATGTCGTCCCCCCCCGCAGCGGGGAGTGACAACATCGCCAGTGCCTTGTTGTTCTCGCCGCCGATAACTAACGCGTCATCCGATGCGAAGAACACCGAGGCGAGCGGTTCGTCGGGCGCGTCGTCGAAGGGCGAGAAGGTTGAATCTTGCGAAAAGGAATCGCCGGCGGGGGACCACACCCTGCACGACCCGTCCACGTGCGCCACCGCGAGCCTTCCGCCAACCCCAGGCGCGACCGCCAGGTCAACAACCACGGGCTTGCCCGCCATCGAGGAAACCACGGTGACGCTGTCGGGGGCGTCGGTGCCAGATGAGAGATCTAGTGAGATGACCTTCGCCGAAGGAGCTTTCACATCCACGTCCACGGTAAACACCCCGTCACCATAGCTCGCGATGATTTTCGACTTCGTGAGCCACCGGACTCTAGGGGTCACAGGCACGCCAGCAGGGTGCTCAGTCGTGACGGTGACCTGCAGCAGCGACTTCTCTTCAATCTCACCGGCGTCGCCAGAGGGAGTGACGATCTTCTTCACAAACAAGTTTCCATCAATTCCGAACGACGCTAACACGTCCGATTTCTCGGATGGCGAGAACCTCATGTCCACGATTTGTTGCATGTGTCCCCTGAGTAGTGCTCTGTTCGCGGTCTCCTTGTGCAACACGCGGATCTGCCCCGCCCTCAAGCCGTAGCAGATGTACCGCCCGTTCACCGCGATTTGCGAAAATTGATGCTCAGCGTATTCAGTCACGTACATCGTGATGGGGAGCACCTCGAGTTGGGGTTGGTCCTCGCCCGCGACGCGGGTGGAGATGTCGTAACTCGCATCGACGCCGAGCTCTAAAGCGCGGCCCTTGGGGGAGAGAGAAGCGCCTGTTTTGGGTGAAGGGAGGGGCGATCGGGTCAGACGACGATTCATCAGATTAGAATGACTGTGCAAAAAGCCCTCTTTCGGGATTGCAAGGGTGATCGGGTGTCCGAGTTGAGGTGGGGAGACTAAATGCCCGTACGCACCTGCGCCTGATGCGCCCGAAGCGGCGGCAGCCTGCAAAGCGCGGGCCGCGGCTGAGTCCGACGTATTCGCCATCGCTAACGGCGTTAGATGCCGCGCGCGATCGTTGTGATCGCGAGAATGGCAAATCGCGCTCTTTCTTTGCCTTACGCAGCGCGTCGCAGTATTTATTCGACTTTGAGATTTGGATTTGATTTGGCTCGCCACCAACTCCCATCGACGTCACTCCTCGCGCGCTTTGGCGCGTGTGAGGGATCACGACGCGGCGGGAAGTGAGACAGACGCGCAGCGGCGCTACTCGTTTCCGGTAACCCACCATGGCGTCCTCCACGCTCCCTCCCGACGCGGTGGAGCAGGTGCGTTTGATGAAATCGTTGGAACGCGATATACTGGCGGATGCCGACCGCGCGGCGAGTGGCGTTGACGGCTCAGAGGTCGGTGTTTCCGGCGCGCACTCAAAGGACCCTGCCGCATGCGGCAGAGCAGGCCTAGCGCATCTTAACCGCGAGCTCCGCGAGCTGGAATCCCTCGCGGAGGAACAAGTTCGCCCCGACGACAAATCTGGATGCTTAGATGCGCTGGCGGAGCGCGTCGCGGCACGCGACGCGATTGCGCAAATGTTAAGAGAGCTGGCGTTGAAAACGGCTCAGCAGTCACGACGAAGCGACAGGAGCGCACGCGCGGAGTTGCTGGGGGAGGATTCCAAAAGAGGGAGTGGAGACGAGAACGGCGATGGCGATAAAATAAATAAAACCAACCCTCCGTCGTCGGAAACCGCCGCGCTGGCCATGGCGCAAAGCTCCACCGAGTCCCTTCGACGGAGCAGAGCTATGATGAGTGAGGAGCTCAAGAAAGGCAAATGGACGCTGGCGCAGATGGAAGAATCCAGAGACTCGATGCGGAAAACGCAGGACGAGTACACAGGCGAGCAGCGCGCTCAATTAAGCGGCGGTGGCAAGATGTTAAATCAGCTGGAGCGCCAAGCGGTTTGGGAGCGGTACACGCTGTGGGTTGGTTTTTCTTGTTTCATGCTCGCCGCAGCGCATGTCGTTTTGAAAAGGACGCCACTGCTAGTCAGGTTCCACCCGCTGTGGTGGATACGGCACGCCCATGTGCGGAAGGAAAAGGAAGCGGCGAAAGCGGCGGCTATGGTGAAGGCGGCGAAAATAGCGAGCGCGACGCCGACACTGAATACCCACCGCGCCCCCACGCCGCTGGCGACCGCGGTCGCGGCGAACTTAGTTGGCGACAAGGTCGTGATGGACGCAATACACGCGGCGACGTACTTGTACGAAATGAAGGAGGGAATGCCGGAGGAAGTACAGGAGGAAATACCGGGTTTAGAAGTGGAAACAGGAGACTACGCCCAAGAGCATCTTCACGACACGCAAGAGTTGTGACGGTATCTAGAGAAGACTTTTAATAGAGTATAGTGATAGTGAAGATAAGAGAAAGTGATCTCTATGCGCACTTAGTCACAAACCTGTTCCCTATTTCGGCGGCGTTCCCCGTTGTCGCGTTCGCGGTTTGTTCATCTCGCGTACTTTTTCAAACTGCTTTTTGGATTCATTCGGATCGATAGTCTCCGACGTCGCGAACGGGTGGTTTTTAGGAAGAGTGGTTGATTTCAGTGACTTGGACGCATCCGCATCCTCGTTCAGCATGCTCTGTCGTCGTCGCTCCCTCGCCGCGCTTATCTGTTGATCCGTCAGCTCGGGCATTTGAACCGTCCGGACGCTCTTCATCATCCCTGCGTAAAACTTCGCCTCATCCACATCCCTGTTTTCATCCAACGCGCCCCGTTCCTCCAGTGAAGTTAAACTGCCTTTGTTTTTGTTCCGGAGGATGGCTCGGAAGAGGGCTAGTGATAGGAACAGTCCACCCCCAGCCGCAACAGGCATCGGCACCGGTAAACTCGAGCTCGTCTCCACGCCTACGCCGGTTTTTTTGTTTATGTTTTTGGTTTTTTCGACGCGCTTCGCATCCTTACTCGTGTCCTTGGACCCGGCTGCAAACACGGCGACGCGGGTTTGACGGGGTTTTGACCGAACACATGGCGTGCGCCTCACGCCGAGCGCGCCGAACGGGGCGAGACTCGAGCTCGACATCGCTGCGTGCTGTCGATTTGTGACGATCGTTTCGTCCCCCTGTGAGAAATAAAAAGCACTTGAAAAAATTAAGAATCCACTTCACTTTTCGAAATATTGCTAACCCTCTCCCTATATCCTCCCAAAGAAGCACGTCCCCCACGAGGGCGCCGGGACGTCCGTTTCCGCACTTGTCGCTCCTGTACTCCCCAATTCACTCCGCAAAAACTCCCTCTGCGTCTTCTGGTAGTAGTACCGGAAGGTTAAGCATTTCGCGATGCCTTTCAGGCCGGCGAGATGCACTATAAAATCATTCGGCTTGTACCACGCCGGGTAGCTATTGAACACACAGCTGTTGACGACTTTCGTCCTGGCGCGTATAGTGTTGGCTTGGAGATACGCAGGCTGTTTCACGGAAGCTCGCCATACTTTACTCTGATACAGGTAGTGCATGGCTCTCTGTTCGTAGTGGAACAAAACAAACGTCGAAGGATTCACGAGCTGACTCTGCGCCCACATTTCATCGAGAAACCACAGGCTCCACGGCGTGTTCCTGATCAACCACACCCCGCAGTTTAAACCGTTCCGGTCCGCCGCTAAAATCTGGTCGTACCCGTAGTCCACGATGTCCTCGAGATTTATGTGGAAGTTTGTGACTAGGGTGTCCGCGTCGACGTAGAACAAATAGTCGTAGTAGGGTAGGTATTTACGCATGGCTAACAGTTTGCTCCAAGATGTCGGCCTTGTCTCATCAATAATGTCGCCGTCCACGATGACGTCGTACCCGTGTCGATCCGCGTATTGTTGTTTGTTTGCTACACTAGCAGCGCAGATCGCGTCAACGTTGTGGTCGCATAGACTTATGATTCCTATTTTCGCGGCTCTTCCTGTTGGTATTTCGCCAGGAAGGTCGGTCAAATCCGCGGCGGGCAAACCAATTATCGGAATTGCGCAGGTGGGCAGTGATATTACACCATGTAATCGTGGGCATCTCGAAACTGTCGAGCGAGTCAAGGCCGGAATTCGCGACTCAGGCGGAATCCCATTTGTCTTTCCGGTGCACCCAATACAGGAGAGTTGTCGTCGTCCTGCCGCCGCGCTTGACCGCAATTTGGCCTATCTTGGTCTTGTTGAGGTGCTGCATGGCTATCCATTTGACGGCGTCGTGCTGACGACAGGTTGTGACAAGACGACCCCGGCTTGCCTGATGGCGGCGGCTACAATGAATCTACCGGCAATTGTTCAATCGGGTGGGCCAATGCTGAACGGTTGGCACAAAGGAGAACTGGCCGGTTCAGGTATGATGGTGTGGGAGGGGCGCAAACAATTGGCAGAGGGCAGAATCACTGTCGAGGAATTTCTTGAGCAAGTTGCAGCATCTTCCCCGAGCGTCGGGCACTGCAATACCATGGGCACGGCCCTTTCGATGAATTCATTGGCTGAGGCGCTTGGCATGTCGTTGCCTGGTTGCGCGGCTATTCCAGCCGCATACCGCGAGAGAGGTCAGATGGCATACCGTACAGGTTTGCGCATTGTAGAAATGGTTCGCGAAAATCTAACGCCTAGTAGAATTATGACCCGAGAGGCATTCGAAAACGCTATTGTGGTCAATACCGCTATCGGGGGTTCCACCAACTGTCCAGTTCATTTGACAGCTATCGCTCGACATCTTGGCGTTGAGTTGACACTTCAGGATTGGCAGGAAATAGGTTATGATGTTCCGCTGCTTGTAAACTGTCAGCCAGCAGGGAAATACCTTGGTGAGTCGTTTCACCGTGCTGGAGGCATACCGGGGGTCATGCGAGAACTGATCGGTGCAGAGCGAATTCATGGGGGAGCAATGACCGTTAGCGGCAACACGGTTGCAGAAAATCAGGCAGGCGTGCCGGAGTCGGACCGTGAAGTAATACGAGCATACGACAGTCCGCTGAAAAAGCAGGCTGGGTTTCTTGTCTTGAA
>MDSY01109291.1_pt1 | contig 17902 bp, 13 predicted proteins | sample 811131 | NCBI WGS metagenome assembly MDSY01 (sample SAMN05326643, study PRJNA326480) | marine metagenome | isolation source: seawater | place: Atlantic Ocean: South West | collected 2010
GGCCGATGTTTTTATTGATGGAGAGCCGGAAAACGTTGTATGGAACGCTTTCGCATCTTTGCAGACTCAGACTGAAAATTCGATTGACGATTAATGCCGACAGTGACCAACCTCATTGGCCTCGGCCTCTCGGCCGCAGCGGGCGGCCTTGCGGCGTACCTGATCATCCGCCGGAGCAAGAAGGTGCCGACACCCAAGGAGGTCAAGTTCACCTACTTTGACATCAAGGCCCACGTTGGCGAAAAGGTGCGCCTGGCGCTGGCTCTCAGCGGCACTGACTTCAAGGACAACCGCGTCGCCTTCGCCGACTGGACTGCGCTGAAGCCGACGATGAAGTACGGGACGCTGCCCGTCATCGACGTCGATGGCAAGCTGTACCACCAAAGCGCTGCCATCCTCCGCTGGGCCGGGCGACTCGGCGATGGGTCTCTCTACCCAGTGGACGACATCGAGACCTTCATGGCCATTGAGGAGATGCTTGGCCTGGCTGCTGATATGGCTTCGGCGTGGATGCCTTGTCTGTTCACATCGATGGGCCGCCACGAGAAGTACGGCCACCCCAAGGAGTGGAAGGAGAAGGATGAGACAGTCAAACGCCTCCGCGAGACGTTCGTCGCTGAGCAGCTTCCCGCCTTCATGGCTCATCTGACCACACAGCTTGAGAAGACCGGAGCGTTCGTCGCCGGCGACAAGCCGACGATCGCCGACTGCCAATTGCTCCCACAGGTCAAGTACTATTGCTCCGGCATCGCCGATCACGTACCCAAGACCTGCCTCGATCAGTTCCCTGTAGTCCTCGCGTGGATCGATCGAATGCATCGCCTGCCTGCGCTGAAGAAATGGTATCATCTCTAGGGTGCTCTAGGGACGTGTGGCTGAATGCTCATGGTGGTCATCGAGTCACATGTGTTGAACGACGATAAGATCAGCTGCGGTCTCATCAGGAATTCGACAAAGCTCCCATTTCGGTAAGCTAGGGATATCATGAGAGCGTCATGTTGCTTTTAGGTACCGGGCTCGTTTATTGAAGATTCAATTGTGCATAACAGTGCGCATAGAGAGGGCCCAGCTGGCGACTAGAGTGACGAGCTGCCGCAAAGCCACGGTAGTCACAACGTGCGATTTAGGCGATTAGGATTAGGATATGACACGCATAGGTACGTGTATACATATGTAGTCTACAGGTACAGAATCGTATGTATTCTTGTATGTACTCGAGTATGCACTTTGAGTTTACAAGATTGAGAGTAAGTTCCACCGCCAACGCTGTAGTAGTGTCGAGTTTCATGAACTATACCGTCTAACTTATAAAAACTTTGAATGGACGAAGTCATCAGAAGACGCGGTGAGTATGGGTCTTCCTGCGCAGCTCGCGCACAAGCAACCTGTTCCGTCGCGCCCCGCTTGCCTAGAAGCAGTTGACGAAGCCAACATCATATCAGAGTTGCGATGCGGAAGCAATTGAGATCCGGGAGCATCGAGTCGTCCCGGGCCTAACTGCCTCATCCTCCCATAGGAGGCATGCTCGAGCTCCCTCCTGTGGCAGCGAGCAGGCACGTCCCTCAAGCGACTCAGCGTAGAAGACTCAACACAAAAGGCTGGGTGTGCGGTGGGTATTGGCGTGGGTATTGGCGCAAGGGAGGGAGAGGGTGGGAAAGAACCGAAAGAACCGCACGGAGGAGGAAAGCGCGCCTTTTCCAACGCGACCAATCGGTCTTGGGCGGCTGCCGCCGCCGCCGCCCTTCTTCTTCTTCTTGAGCGCCTCGGGCTGTCACGCACACGCGACAAGCCCGGGTGAGGCGGAAGCACACGCACGGAAGCACACGCAGGCAAAGGGAGCAGGCAGCAGCATCTGTTCGGCTGTGGCATCTGGCGTACATCAATGAGGCAGCTGAGGAAGGTGCAGAACATGCAGTAGATCTGGTACGGGAGAGAGATGATCTCCTCGAACAGGGAACGCTGCTGCACCACCGCGCCGGAGCGGATGTAGGGCATCGGTCTGCCGGTCTGCGCGAGCAAAACAGGGAAAACAAGCTCCAAGCTGCAGTTTTAATAGAAATAACATTCAATTTTTTTTCGGAAACCGAAATGGGAGCGAAATCGGTCGTGCTGACGCTCCTGGCAGGCTTGGGTTTTGGTTTCGTTGGCGGGTTTCAGGTGCGCACGATGGCACCATAGCGTCTTCAGAGCTCGAGCCAGCGTTTACGCTCCGACATCTCCCCACGCAGGTGGCGGAGGGGCTGTATGCCACCGACAAGGACGTCGAGTCATTCCGGAGAAAGGCCAAGGTGTGGCTGCAAAACCCGCTCCTTGACTGCGTGCCGGGAGGGTTGAGGCCTGCACCGATTCTGCACCGACTGACCCCGACTGTGTGCGCTGTCCAGATCCTCGGTGGCGTTGCATTGAGCGCAGCAGTCTTGGGCGCTGTTACTCTCACAGTGGCAAAGCGTTAGCAGTGCAGCACGTGTCACAGCTTGCCAGGAAGAACAGCAGCTATTGAGCTGCAGGCAGCGAGCACATGCATGTAGCAGCGCGGTTCTTCCGGCAATGGGCTTTCTTCCGGCGATGGGCAGGCCGTAGTCTAGTAGGCATTTACATTGATTTTGATATACTCTACTTATATTTTCCTACAGGTATATAGGTACTAACTTTAACTTATTCAGAATTGAGAATAACTTATTGCGTGTAATAACTAAAGCTAACTTTTACCGGAACCAGGTGTCTATAGCTATCACCTTTAACTAAGAACAACAAATGTTTAAAAGAACTACCCCTCCCCATGGAATTCAACCATGTACACATATACTGATACGTACTAGTCAACATACTCCATCTAATACTGTGAGCAACAAATAACCCCCCCACCTAAGGCGATTGCGATGCAGGAGCGCCGGCGAATGCCTCGATGCGCCCGAGGAGCGTCGTCCGCCACTCGTCGTCCATCGGTTCACAGCAGGGATCGTGGAGCACAGCCCAGAGTGTTCGCGCGACCGCCTTTTGCTCTGGCCACTCCAGACGATCTTTGCTACAATCTTTGCTACAATCCGATTGACGATCCGAGGGCTTCTCCACCGCCTCCGCCGAGACCTCTGAACCTCCTGTCACGTGACCATGAGTCCCCCCATGGGTCCCCCCACGTCTCTGAGGTGGCGCCTGCTCGAGCAGGGCTGCCTGCAACTGGAGGCAGCAGATGAAGAGTCGGTTCCGGGTGAGTGGATGGTCGAGGGCATGCGAGGCTCGCATAGCGACTCCGAGGAGGAGAGCGAGCGTCAGTGGAGAGCTCGCTTCTCGCGAGATGGCACCGAGCCAGCGCGCAAGCCTCAGCGCAAAGTTCGGTGCGAGCGAGAGACGTTCTGCGGCCTCGGAGGTGTCGCCGCACAGCACGAGCAGACAGTGGAGGAGCGCGAGCGCCTGGCTACGCATCGGCGCCTCCGTCTGACGATCGCCCATACCCCTCCCGTTAACCTCCTCCCCTACCCCCCCGGCTGAGGGGGGCTCACTCGTCGTCTCGGAGAGCAAGCGGGGGGCTAGTTGCGGGAGCAGCTGCGACGTCGCCAGCTGCCATTCTGTGGCGCTCGCGCTAGAGAGCGCCACGCCGAGCGCGGCGGCCACGCGCGTGCTGCCGAGCGCGCTCTCGCCGTGCGAGCTCTCCTTGTCCTCTTCGGCGAGCATTAGCTTGAGGGCTTGTTTGGCTGGGACTGAGGGGATCATTGCAGCGTGGATGAGCCCATGGAGTGTGCGCAGTGCGCTCGCCCCCCCACCCATCCCGGCGCCTACCCCCCCGCCTACCCCCCCGCCCCTGCTCGAGATGGGATCGCTCGAGCCATTAGAGAGCTCATCGCGTAGCCACGCGAGCAGCCGTGACGATGGAGTCTTCTGCGACGGCGAGGATGGAGCCCGCAACCTGTCAATCAGCGGCCACACGTGAAGCTTCACGCGCCATCTGTGCTGCCGCCACCCTTCCGCGGCTCGCCGCAAAGCGTCGACACCCTCAGTCCCGCCGATTCCGCCTGCGCGTCGAATCGGGGCGAAGCAACCGAGGTGATCAATTAGTGGGCGAGAATAAGTGGGCGGGAATAAGTGGGCGGGAATAAGTGGGCGGGAAAACGTGGGCTTGTAAGACTCTGCCTGCGCGTGCCCTCGGGAGCAGGAGCTGTACTGTCGTGTGCGTCGCCCTCAGGAGGAGCGGGAGGAGGTCAGCGCTTTGGGATGGGTCTGCGCTTGGCTCTGCGCATCCATCTCCTCTAGCTGCGGAAACATCTCCCGAATGATCTCGAAGCATCTGCACAAGGCTATCGAGTAGCGCGGAGAGCTGAAGCGTCTGCAGCGGGTCAGCCGACGTTGCGCGAGGCAGCGAGACGATCGCGTGCACGATGCCGTGGCCACTCGCGGCAGCGCCACCAAGGAGCTGTATCACCGCCTGCAGAGAGACGGGAGCATTCTGAGAGGCGGGAGCGAGCATTCTGCTTCTGAGCATTCTGCTTCTTTGTTCTATTCACGCAGCCGAGAGGCACGAGGGTGGGCTGGGGACGGGTGGCGTTTGTAGACGGTGGGCGTTTGTAGACGGTGGGCTTTTCTAGACGGTGGGCGTTTCTAGACGGTGGGCGTTGGACAGATGAGAGTTCATGAACGAGAGTGTGATGATGAGAAGTGAGAGAAGTGCTGTGGAGAGATGAGAGTTGCGGTGGAGAGAGAGATAGAGTTCGAGCGACGCAAAGCACAAGAGGGAGGGGAATGCCTGGAGTATCAGGCTAAGCTCGGCGCTTGAAGACACAAATGAAGCTTGCGCCCTCTGCAGTGGTGGGAGCAACACTTTGGCGAGAAGTTCATTACGGCTGACGAGCGCCGCGGTAGAGCTCGCCGATGGAGAGATCGCCGCCGAAGAGTCGGTACCACTGGGCGCTGAGGAATGTGCGCCGCCACAACGTGCGCCGTCACAACGTGCGCCGTCACAATGTGCGCCGCCACAACGTGCGCCGCCACAACGCTCACTGCCACCGCTGCCGCCGCCTCTCCCTCCTCCGTCGTCCGTTCCGTTCGCATCGTCTTCGACCCGCGGAGCGCTGCGCTCGAGATTGAAGCCGGTGTCAGCACTGCGGAAGGTCTCCCTCTCACCGTCATGACCATTTTCCGTGCCGGGGGGCTGCGCATCGAGCGCCGTCGCCGCCGCCGCCGGCGGCGGCGGCGGCGGCGACAGCTGCGGCAGCTGCGGCATCGTCAGGAGGCCGAGGAAGAGCAGCAGCGATTGGGTGCGGATTGTGGAGAGTTCGCCGGCGAGGCTGAGGAGCTTGCGGAGCGTATTGAAGAGGAGCTCCACCGCTGGACTCGCGCTCTCCGCGTCTGACAGCTCCGACTGTGCGGGAGGCAGCAGCGGCAGACGGCAGAGCAGCCCGTGCATCAGCTGAGCCTGCACAACGTCTAGAGAGGCGTTGGTGAGGATGGCCTGCAGGAGCTCGCACCCATGCTCCCGAGTTAGTCGTCTCGCCTCCACCAGGAAAGCCTCGTCACCCAGGCTCGAGGCGACGGCGCGGTTGAGGAGCCGCCGCACCTCCAGCCCTGCCATTTCTTATCTGTTTCTGTTTCTCGTGGAGGTTTCGTTCTTTTTAGACTTGATACCGGTAGTACTGCACTAAAATGTAATAGGACCTAGGACCCTAGTGTGGACCCACATGCACATGCTGATGACTCGACGTGTCAATCTCTCGAGCTGTCGACAGATGCGCGCGAATGGACTCGAGGCGATGGACTGTGAGCGAGCATCTCTCCATTCCGACGCTTTACCCACATGGGCTCTCACTGACTTAGTCCTGTATCCCTAGCTCGGTGAGCAACCGCTCGACCTGCGTATGCAGCGTCCCGGTGGGCTCGATGCCCATGCACGTGTTGGCCTCGGCGACGCCGCGCGCAACATTGAGCTTGGGGTCGAGCCCTAGCTGCTCCTTGACCTTGTCCACCTTTTGGAGCATTGTCATCCCGCTCAGATCCGCGAGCGCTCCCGAGAATCCGTATCCAGCTTGGCTCGCGAGTGGTTCGCCCTCGAGCGCATCGTCGGCCACTTTGAGCCCCTTGAGCCGTATGATGTCCTGGTACAATCGGTGGGCGCCCCGCTCCCACTCTCCCTCACACCCCTTCGAGAGGTCGACGAACGGTCTCGAGCCCAGAACCATCCCAACCGAACCTCTCCATCTCTTTGTATCTCTCACCGTAGGCTCGAGCACCGCGCTGATGAGCTTCTCCGCACCCTTGGTACGCTCCGCGTACTCGAACTCGGTCTTGCACTGATCGAGCCGTCCCATCTTGCCGCTCACCTTGTCCATGTACCCCTGGCTCACCAGCACGACCACCGTCTCCGCGTCGTCGATAGCGCCGCAGATGCCCTCGGTGACATTGCCGTGGAGCGCCACCTGGTCGTAGCTCGTGGTGAGTCCCCGCGCGCGCAGGTACTCATGGACGCACTCGACCTGCTCACGCAGCGAGCGACCCTCCGCATCGACGCCCGTCCAGTCGTGCGAGAGGTAGACGTCGAGCCGCCCACCGACGGCAACCGCAGGCTCGGCGCTCACAGGCTCGGCGCTCGCGCTCGCGCCGTCGAGCGAGATGCCCGGGACACCATCGGCGAGGAGCGCATCGGCGAGGGGGAGCTCGAGGTGGCGCCCATCGATCCCGTCGAGCGCGCTCGCCGCCGCCGCGCTCGGCGCGCCCGATGTGGAGATGGCGGCGTGTATCGGCAGCGGTTCGCTCGAGAGCCTCTCTGCGACGGCCCTCGCCTGAGCGTCGGCGTGTATGCGCACGTCGGGTGCGTCGACCCACGCCTTGTCTGTGGAGTTCCAGATGGCCCACGTGCCGAAGATCTGCTCGGGCACGTGCGCGAGTGAGCGCACTTGAACCCAACCCTGCCCGAGGCCTCGCTCAGCACTCTTCCCCACGTACCAGTACGGCGTGAGGAACCAGATCATTCGCGACGGGTTGCCGAGCTGCTGGTAGCAGGGGCGGTCGTTGACGAGCTCGTTGGTGAGCACGTAGGTGCCCAGCTTGTCCTGGTGCCGGTCCTCTGGGGTCGCTCCGATGAGCAGCAGGCGTGGCATCAGGTATTCGCAGCAGCGCACGTGCGGAGCCTCGACGAATCTCGGGGCCGAGCTCGAGCCGCCGGCTGCGCCCTCCCACGCCGAGCGGCAGTTCTCGGGGATGCGCGCGGCGTCCGCGCACCTCCAGAGGCCGCTCTGCATCCCGAGCATCGCCGGAGGGCCGATCCACCACGCGCCGCCCGCGAACCAGAGCATGGCGTCGTCGTCGAGCTTCTTGTAGATGGTTCGCCCGTTGGTCTCCTGTCCTTTGAGACGTACAAAGTCTCCGAGCGCGCGCGCGGCGTCCGGCTCGACGGTCGAGGGGGGAGAGCCGTTGACGCTCACCTGGAGGTTGCCCACTGCGGTCACCTTGACCGCCTCCGACGCCATCCACCGCTTCTCAGACTGGTTCCAGATCTGCCAGATGCCGCAAATCTCCTCTGGGAGAGACGATGAGTCGCGCACCTGGTGATGGTCGAATTGAGGAAACAGTGCGGGGTGAGGGAGATGGGTGTTGTGTGTGTGTGTGCCGTGTGCCAGAGATGGGGCGCGAGACGTGGCCTCGTTGAATGGGACACAGCATCGCGCTGATGCATGGCGAAAATGGGCCGTCAGGGCTCGAAGAGATGTGGTCAACGTGGGGGGGGTGGGGGAGTGTGAGAGACTTGAGTGTGAGAGGCTGCGTGTGAGAGGCTTTCCTGCATCCACCCCGCCTGCTTGCCGAGCTCGTCGCGCTTCCCAACGTACCAGTAGCCGTTCGCCGCCCACACCATGTGCGAGAGCGAAGGATCCTTCTCGTACACGGGCTTGCCGTTCACCTCCTGCGCCGCGAGCATCTTGAACTCTCCCATCTTATCCTTATGGAGGTTGGAGACTGGCTCGCCGAGCACCTCGATGCAGCGCGCACCGATGGCGGCGCACTTGATGTTGGGCGCCGCGTGCAGCGTCTCGCCGTCGCCAACGTGCCACATGCTCTGCGTGAGCTCGGGCGCCGGCGCAGGGTCGCGCACGCACAGCCAGCCCTGCGACTTGCCGAGCTCGTCCTTTCGCCCCAAGTACCAGAAGCCTCCCGTGTACCAGATCATCCGATTCTCGTTGCCCACCTGCGAGTAGATGGGGCGCGAGTTGACCGCCTTGCCCGCCTGGCGCACGAACTCGCCCAGCTTGTCATTGTTGAGCTGGTTCGGCGTCTCTCCCGCGACCATCACCGTCATCGCGCCGACGGCCATGCAGAGCACCTCTGGCGCGTCGATGAGGCAGCGCGGGTCGATGGCCTCGCGCACCTGCCAGCACTGGCGCACGAGCTCCGGGCACGCGGCGTCGTCATCCGCGAGCAACCAGCCGTTCGCAGTGCCAATCTCGGCGCTTGACCCGACGTGCCAGTGCCCCTCGCAAAACCACATCGAGCGCTCGGGGTTGTCCACGCACTCATAGACTGCACGGCCCTCGTGGAACTGGTAGCCGCGGCGGACGAACTCGGAGAGGTGCTCGTGCTGCAGCATCCGAGGCGTCACACCCGTGAACGCCACACGCTTCGACCCCACAGACATGGCCTTGAGCTCGTGCGCCTTCTCCCACTTACGGTTCGAGCCGTCCCAAACCTGCCAGTTGAGGATACCCTCAGGCGAGATGGCCTTGGAGACGGCCTGGTACCAGCCTCGGTTCTGTCCGAGCTCGTCACGCTTCCCAATGTTCCACGTCCCGCCCGGCGCGTACCACATCATCACGTTCGGCATCCCCACCATCTCGTAGACGCCACGCTCGGTGACGACTCGCAGCTGGACGCGCCTGAGATTTTGAATCAAATTTTGGACATATGGCAAAAGTGGGAGTGCGACATTTAGGGAGAGACAGAAAAAGTTTTTTTGGCTTGACGACTCGTAGTTGGACGCGCCTGAGATTTTGAATTAAATTTTGGACATATGGCAAAAGTGGGAGTGCGACATTTAGGGAGAGACAGAAAAAGTGTGTTTTTTTGACGACTCGTAGTTGGACGCGCCTGTACTCTCCCAGCTTGTCCTGGAGGAGGCTGTTGGGGGTGGGCCCGACGATGTAGACTCCTGGGGTGGCGCTCACCGCGACGCACTTGACGCTCCGACACTCCTTCCACGCCTTCTCCGAAGAGAACCAGATGTTCCACACACCCTTGATCTCGGCGGGAGACGCAGCGTCGCTCTTCACTTGCAGCCAGCCGCGAGGCTGCCCAAACTCCTCGCGCTTGCCAACGTACCAGGTAGGGCCGTCGGTTGCCATCGCGAACCAGAGCATGTGGTTCGTGTTGTTGTTCTGCGCACACAGGCAGCGAGAGTCAGCCAGCCAAACAGATGAGACGACGCTCAGCGACGGCGACGCACAGCAGGCAGGCCATCGCACGCATAGGGTGGGGCGGGCGTGCCTTGTAGTGCGCGGGCCGTCCGTTCATGTCCTCGCCAAGCCGGATGTACTCGCCCAGCTTGTCCTGGTGCACCTGCACGCCTTTCACTTCAGGTGTCTCGCCAGCGATCAGAATGCCACGCACGTCCGCTGTCGTCGCCATCACGCAACAACCTGCGAGCGGCGAGTGAGCGGTGAGTGAGCGTCGAGTGAGCGCGGCTGGGGTGGATGAATCGGACACTCGAGCTGCCGGTCTGAGGCGTAACGCACCGCCACGCCGAGGCGCTCAGCAGTCGCGAGCGGCGACACCAGGTGATGAAGACGGGCTCAGGTCAGGTGATAATAGGAACCTAATCACGCTGTTTTTCCCTTACCTGGTATGTAGGGTTATGTTTTGTGTCGGTCACACCGCCGAAAAACCGTCTATGCTTGCGGAAAACCGGCGAGGCTGCACGGGCGCCCTGCTGGGCGCGCTGGCAGCCTCTTGCACGCTTGCCCTCCTCACGCCTCCGGTGCCCTGGACGGCAACGCCACAACTGTCCAATCACGACGTGCCGAACGCACAAGTGACGTACGCGGACGTGCCGTACGCTGCCAAGCAGAGGCGGATACAGACGTCGGCGATGCCATCGTCGCTGCTCTCCGTCGCCTTGCTCCTCCTCGCCGTTCTCCTCATGATTGGTGAGGCCATCATCAAGCGACACACCGCGGCTGTCGGCGCCTCACCAGCCGTCTCAGTGCGATACCCGTCGCCATCTGTGTCGAGACGTTGCGATGCGAAGGTCTTGTCGCCACCGGAGAATCGTTATACTGATGAGATGGGGAGCTCGGATTCGGACTCGTCATGGCTCAGCCAGAGTACATCGTTCCATGGGAGCCCGACGCCGAGCCCACCGGAGAGCCCCGAGCGACACAGGGGCAGCAGCGAGCAACGCGGAGCGAGCGCGCTGCGCCAGCCACGAGAACACGGCAGCCACGCAAAGTCGCGTCATGTGTCCTTTTCGTTGGGGTGCTTCTAGTTCGCATGCGCGTGCTGTACTGTGTGGCGCGTTCATGGCGTCATCGAAATCGAATCGTGCACAGTCAAAGTGCTGGTATAGATCATTCTTGATTCTACATTATTGACATTAATTCAAATTTATGGATTGCCTGTAATATGTGTATGTGTCATATAGTCATTACCACTAGTTAAAGATGGTATGAAATAAGAATGGCCAATCCAACGCTCCCAAGCCCTCCTTGAGCCGCCGACTCATTCCTGCGGCTTGCAGCGCACTTGCAGCTCCGGCACCCAAAAGACGGAGCGTCCATGGGGCCCGGTGTCTCTCCTCACAGAGAGCGCATTCTCTCTGTCCCTCTCTCGGCCATAGCACTGGAGCCGAAACATTGGCTCGGTCGCAGCAAACGTGCCGCGAGTCCTCGAGAGCGCGCCCCTCGCCACCGCCGCCTGAGCAGCGTATGAGGCGCCGAGCACGTCTGCGGCCGCCGCATGCACAGCCGTCCAATCCTCCTCGCTCAAGTCGCCGCATCGTGCCCACGGATGTATCCGTGAGATGTATAGAGTCTCCGAGAGGACATAATTCCCGATCCCGGACGTTTTCGTCTGGTCCATAAGGAACTTGGCGAGCGGGACGGCCGCGCGACGGCGGCCACCCTCACACTGCCGGCGGGCGATCGCGAGGAAATTCGAGACGGACAGCGGGGGGGAGAGGTACGAGTCGAGCGGAGACGATGGCGTCGTAGGTCTTGGCCGAGTCGCTTCTACTAGGGCTCTCTCACTCATACTCTCACTCACACACTCACTCACACTCTCACTCACACTCTCACCTAGCCACGATGGGCCGAGCGAGTTGAGCTTGGCGTCTAGGTGTAAGCGCTCGAGCGAGACTGTTATCGTGCCAAAGTTGCGCTGGTCATTGTAGTAGAGGCGGCGCGGCTGCGAGACGCGGTGACGAGTGCCGCCGTTCGCGTCGGAAGTTGCGTCGGAAGTTGCGTCGGGAGTTGCGTCGGGAGTTGCGCCGGGAGTTGCGTCGGAAGCTGCGTCGGAAGTTGCGTTGGAAGTTGCGTCGGAAGTTGCGTCAGTTTCGGGAGGGTCACTCAGCTCGAGCTCGATGCGTGAGTGTGCGCTGCGTTCGGTGGCCCAGGCGCCCGACATGCCAAGGGTGCTCCAGAGGCTGAGCGAGCGCTCCGCCGCGCTTCCGTCGTCAGCCGTCGCCAGATCCGCTGGCGAGAGCTCCCACCAGATGAACTTGCCCTTGCATCTCACTGCGTCGACTGTCGCTGGGAGCGCCTGCTGCAGTGTGTCCCAGTCGGCTGGCGGCGCGCCTCTCCCGGGCGAGGTGCTCTCGCCCATATACCGCCCGGACAGGATGCGCGCCGCGTCGATCCGGCGGCCACGGCAGCTTGCGTCGAGCGACTGCGCATGTAGTAGGCACTCGGGGCCCTCGGGCATCTGTGGCGGCGGCGTGCGGCGGAGTGCACGGCGAGCGTTGGCGGCCGCGAAGACACGTGTCGACAGCGGTGCCCACGAGGCACCCGTCGCAGAGACAGCAAGCGCGAGCATGCTGCGACCGAGGTGGCGGGACGACGGACACCGCATTTTGCGGCGCGAAAATAGGAACCTAGTAAATCACAAATTTACTAGTGTTACCTACTATGTACATAGATCACGTTCCAACTCCGTGGCTCTCTACTCGTTGACTAGACGACGCGCCTGACCTCGAAGAATGACTTGAGGTAGAGGATCTGCCAGAGTGAGACCGCCACGAGCACGCATGCCTCGAGCACGCTAAACCAGAGCAGCCACGAGCGCGTGCTGCGCGTGACCCTATGTGTCGTCTCGTCCTGCTCGCGCATCTGATCTTGGAGATCGCGCACGGTGATCATCGAGTCGTGGAGACGCTTGATACGCTCCTCGATCGGCGTCAGGTGCTCCGCCCGCGCCACCTCCACCAGATCTGGAGGCTCGCCCACCGAGATCTTCGCCCAAACGTGCTTATCCTCCTGCGGGCTCATCGTCTTCTGGTTGGCGAAGCAGATGGCGTGGACGCCCTCCTCGGTGGCGTGGAAGGCGAACGAGCCGAGGCTCTCACCGAGCGCCGAGTGCACATTCTTGCCCGGCGACGTGACCGTCACGTCCAGGTCGAGCATGCCGCCGCTGACGACGTTCCACTCGCCTGCGATGCGCTCGCCACCGTTGGCGCTCTCATGGAAGCAGACCTGCTCGCCGACGGGCACAACGAAGCCGAAACCACTGCATCGAGCCGTCAAAGCACCCAGCAGCACCGCCCGTAACCGATGCATCGGCGCGGGGAAGCGGCCCGCACAGGTGGTGAGGGTGCGCGCAAAAATCGGCCAGGGGAGGACTATTAAAGGCAATTGTATTTCCTAGGAAAAATCTTAAACAAGAAATCTCGTGAACGGTCCGTCGCGTCGAGCTCGCTCCCCCAGCATGCTGCTCCGTGGCGTCTTGCTCCTTCTGGCGTGCGCTGGCGGCAGCGCGCGCCAGGTGGCGACGATGGCTCCGCCAGCAGTGGACAAGGGCGCCAGCGACACCGGCGAGCTCCAAAAGTCCTCGGGTCCGCCCCTGGGACTCGCTGCTGCCATAGTGGGCGCTGGCGGCGCGGTGGCGGCGGCTGCGACGCCTGCGGTGCGCAGAGCGATCAACAGCAAGCTGCGTGAGCTGCTTGGGAGGGAAGATGATCTCACCAGGCCCCCCACTGAGCGCACTGCGCCCACCGCCGCTCGCGCCGACCCGCTCGACGCCGACACGAGCAGTGCCTCGGAAGCCGGCTCAGCCGCCAGCTCGGCCGGTTCGGCCGAGGCCCCCGGCGGCGAGGAGCCGCTGGTCCTCTCTCCGGAGCGTCTGTCGATGCTCGCGCAGCTCTCGCCGCAGCTCGAGCCCCTCGTCGAGCAGCTCGAGCGCATCCCTGCCTTCACCGTGACCGTCGGCAACACGTCTGCCCCGCTGACCGTCAAGGCGCCGGATGGCTCGAGGCTAGCCTACTTCTTCCTAGAGTACGTGGACGCGGAGCTGTTTCGTCGGCGTCTGCTGGAGCAGCCACAGATGCAACAGGACAACGTCGAGATGCAGGTCGCCGCCCTCGGACTCGCCGACGTTGTGCGTGCATACAGCCAGCCCTCAGCTAAAGAGCAGAATGAGCATTTCGTGCTGATCCCGACAATGGCGGCGGTGTCATCGGCGCGGAAGCTGCTCGCAGACCGCGGGCAGGAGGAGGCTGCTGCATCGTCGCTCAGCGTGGCGAACGGGCTCGTGCCCGTCTTCTGGGTCCAGCCCCTCGCGATGAAAACCTCCGAGGGCAAGCAGCGCAAGATCCTCTTCTTTCGAGAGAGCGACTGCGTGGCCATGTGGAAGAATGTGAGTGGCTCAGCAGTCAACGAGACTGCCGAGTTTGAGGAGCCCGAGATGATGTTCTCGTCGCTCCAGTCGGTCGCCGCCCACCTCACTGCCACCAACAAGACCGATGATGTCGTCTTCTTCCCATCCAACACGGCGCTCCGCCTCTTTGAAGCCGGCGCGCAAGCACAGGCGCAAGAGGCCCAGGCGGCGGCCAACGGAGAGGCGCCGCCGCAGCCGGAGCAGCAAGGAGCGTCGAGCATGCTCGGCGACCTCGGTGGCGCCGATGACGACGACGATCTCGACGTTTGAACACTCCCACCTCGCTGATGCTCATCATGATGAGAGTTGATCGTGCAGTACCTACGTTGTACGTCTCCGCGTCCGGTACACGAGCCGCACACACAACAAAAAGCATCTCGCAGTGCAGTGACAGTGAGTGCTTACGACGACACTCTGAGCATCCAGCTGAGCGCGTCGATCCAAAATATTGATATGAATATATCCACTGATTTCATAAGCTACTAGGAGAGATCAGCTATACCTAGATTGATATTCAGATTGAAATTCAGGTTGAAGCTGCAAGCTCGACAGATGGATACATATAACGTTATATCTAGATATGTCCAATGTCGATCTATCTAATATAATTTGCAGCATACCACCCGCACCCTCACACGATGCGAGCACTCGCAGAGGCCTAATAGAAGGTGTATGCGACCCCGGTATCTGAGGAGAGCGCAGGTCCCGCGGGGTTGTTGCCATTATTCGTCACATGGACGGCAACCGTGTGAGTACTCGACGAGAACGCCTTCGAGCTCTCGCACGTCAACTGCTGGGGCCCCTCGCCGCCGGCGTATCCGCTGGAGAGCGTGGCGGGCATGAGCGGCGCGTCGCTCCCACCGAAGCGACAGCTCAGCCCACTCCCATGGCCCATCTCGCTGAAGCCGACGCCCCAGAGCGTGACCATCGTGCCTCCCGTCGTAGGGCCACCGCGCGGGTAGACGCGTGAGACTTGGAGCGAGCCGGGCCGGTGGTAGGTGAAGCTGAGCGGTTCGGTGGTGAAGGGAGCACCAAGCTCCCCATTGATGCTCACTCGCAGCTCGCGATCCTCGAAGCCGCCGCTCAGCGACCCCGCCGGGCTCGCGCACACGAGCTCGCCGTCACTCACGTGGCTGGCGGCCACCGCGCCGCTTCCCTCGAAAGCACAGAGGAGGCCGCCGAGGTCGGAGAAGCCGTAGCCGAGGACGCGCACGAGGGTCCCCCCAGCGCTCGGCCCTCCCGTCGGCCAAATCTCCCTCACCTCCACTCCCAGATTCTCTCTGCCGAGCGCGTAGTACGCAAAGGTACTCTCACCGAGTGCGTCGCTCGCACTGAGGTAATCCTGCCCGTTGAGCGTGAGCTGGAGCTCGACGCTCTGTCGGCCGGCCTCCTGCCGCCAGTGCGGTGGCGCGACGCAACGCGCGCTCACCCTCCCTCCCCCCCCACCGCTCACCCCTCCTCCCCCACCGCTCACCGCGAGCGTGGCGTTCACCTCAGCGTTGAGGACGCCAAACCGGCATCTCGGATCTCCGAGATGCTGCATACACGCGCCGCTCAGGGTGAGAGTACTCCCCCCTACGAGCGGGCCGCCCTGCGGGGCGAACCCCTCGAGCTCACAGACGCTCGAGTCGTAGAACCGGAACATCTTCCCGCTCTCTGTGAACTGCTGTCCGTTGAGACTCAGCTCGACGGTGACATCGCCGACGCCACCGCTCACCGGACCCGTGTACTCAGGTGTGGCGCATCGAATGGCGGCGGCGCCAGCGCCGCACGCGCGCTTCCCGGCGCACTCGACGAGCTCCGCCTTCGTCCGATTCTCCCGCAGCTCGCTCCTCGCATGCGCAAACTCACCGACGGTTTGATTGTACGCGAAACGGCACCAGAGACTCTTTGTGGTCTGCGGATCTTGACGGAGTTGCTCGAGGAGAAGCGCATTCGTGAGGTAGGCGTGGAGGAGGGTGGCACCTGAGGTGGGGCCACCGGTTGGATGGATACGATCGATCCCCAACGCCTCCTCCGCGTAGAGCGTGTACGTGACGCCAGAGGATGTGCGTGAGCCGTCGGAAGCGTCACCGTTCAACGTGATCTCGAGAGGCAGAACTGCAGGCGGGAGCTCCGCGCCGAGATTGAGAGTGGGGTCGAGCTGGAGATCGTGCGGGAGGGTGCATCGAGTCGCATATCTCCCTGACGCCCCCTCCAACTCCACACCCTCCAGGTACGCAGGGTGGAGCACGCCGCCGCTCCCGCTGAATCCCCCGCTGAATCCCCCGCTGAATCCACAGTACAGACCGTGACGAGAGCTGAAGAGCACACCGCCTTTGAAGTCTCGGAAGTTGGTGCCGTGGAGGAGGATGGAGGTGCCGCCGCGTGCGGGTCCAATCACCGGGTCGAGTGCGCTCACCTCCACCGCGCGCATGTCCACGTACGTGAACATCTGCCCGGAGCTCGTGAAGGTGACGCCGTTCAAAGAGACCTCGATCGACACAGGCACGTCAAGCTCGCTCTCGGCGAGCTCACAGGAGGGCGGGGTGCACGCGGGAGTTGTGCACTCGATCAAGGTGCTGTTGACACACACCGCCGCCACCTCGGTGCCGCCGAAACGGCACTTGCAGTCGCCAATGTCCTCGAAGTTTGTGCCGCTGAGGAGCACCTTCGTGCTGCCGGTGAAAGGGCCGCCGCGAGGGAAGACGTCGTAGATATCGGCGCCGTCTGGCAAAGGCGGAGCGTCGTCGCACACCATCTCGTTCGCCGCACGCGTCGAGGGCAGACACGCCGCCAGCAGCGCACCGGCAGCGAGGATCCGCATGTGGAGCGCTAAGGAGGACTGCTGCACACCAAAAATGAAAATAGCTCCACATACATAGCCCGTCCCTAGATAGGAATCCTATCTAGGTTCCTAGGGATCCTGGACTCAGGGGGGTTCTCACACCAAAGTCCTCTCGCCATGGCCGAGCGACCCTCGGACGAGAACCTGGCGGTACGCATCGAGAAGCTGGCGCACCATGTGGCAAAGAGCACGGGCCACCAGCTCGAGGACTACACCCGCCAGCGCCAGAACGGCAACCCCGACTTTGACTTCCTCAACAGCGGCGAGGGCTCTGAGTACTACCAATACTGCAAGGCGCACTACACGCAAGAGCTCGCTGCCGAGGCGCCAAGGATGGAGGCCCCTCCCGGCGATCCTTACGGCGCGCCTCCAGGTGGCGCGCCTCCGCTCCCGTCTGGCCCTCCCCCCCGCTCACAAGCAGGGCCTCCAGGGGGGGGGGCTCCAGGCGGCGGCTATGGCGGCGGCCATGGCGGCCATGGCGGCCATGGCGGCCATGGCGGCTATGGCGGCGGCCATGGCGGCCATGGCGGCGGCGGATACGGCGGCGGCGGATACGGCGGGTACGGCGGCTATGGCGGCCCGCCTCCGGATGGTGGCGGCTACGGCGCTCCCCCTCCTGGCGGTGGGAGCCACGCACTGCAACCGCTCGACTATGGAGGGGGAGGTGGCGGTGGTGGAGGAGGTGGTGGAGGAGGAGGTGGAGGTTACAATGGCGGTGGTGGGTATAGGGGCGGCGGTGATGGCTATGGTGGCGGCGGCGGTGGGCATGGTGGCGGCGGTGGAGGTCGTGGTTACGGCGGCGGCGGCGGCTACGGCTACGGCGGTGGCTCGAGCGGATTCCGGTGTGAGAGCGGCGCTGGCAACGTTGACGCGGGAGCTGTGGAGCGGCTGCTGGTCGAGCGCGAGGAGTTCCGTAAGAAGCGCGACTTCCAGTCTGCGGACGGAGTGAGGCAGCGCCTCAATGATATGGGTGTGCGTGTCGACGACCGAGAGCGTACATGGAGCGCGAGGGGCGGTGGCGGTGGCGGTGGCGGTGGCGGTGGCGGAGGAGGGTATGGCGGCAACAGCCGCAACACCCATGGGTTCACCCGGCAGATGGGAGACACCGGCGCTGTCGACGAGGTGAGGGTGAACGAATTGCTCACGGCGCGTAATGATGCCAAGCGCTCGCGCGACTTTGAGCAGGCTCACCCTACCCCCCCCCCCCCCCCCCCCCCCCCCCCCCCCCCCCCCCCCCCC
>MDSY01063493.1_pt1 | contig 17898 bp, 16 predicted proteins | sample 811131 | NCBI WGS metagenome assembly MDSY01 (sample SAMN05326643, study PRJNA326480) | marine metagenome | isolation source: seawater | place: Atlantic Ocean: South West | collected 2010
AACTATATATTGTTGTATAGAATTTAAACAAATTATTTGTTGATATTATGCCTTCAATAATAGAGAATCCGACTATTAATTTGTACATATATATGTATAACATTATTTTTATTTAAATGAATTACGGGGAGTTAAATTCATGAAGTATTTTTCATCTATTTTTATTGGTTTAGCAATTGCATTGCTAGGTTTTTCAAATCATTCTTTAAAAGCGCAAGAAGCTGAAGCAGAAAGCAGATTAAGTATAGAAGAGATTATTGTTACTGGTACCAAAAGGGATATTTCTCAACAAGATGTGCCTATAGCTGTTTCTACTATTACAGATACTCAGCTTGAAAATACATTCAGAAATGATGTATTTGCTTTAGGTGAACTAGCTCCAAATGTAACATTAACACCTCAGAATGGATTTAACGCTATTGCAGGCGGAATGCGTGGAACAGGTTTTATTTCAATTCTTGTTACTAAAGACCCTTCCGTTGGCATAGTAGTTGATGATTTTGCTTTTAACCATGTTCAAGCACAAGCCATTGAGATGTTTGATATGGAGCAGGTGGAAATTTATCGTGGTCCCCAAGGCACATTATTTGGTAAGAATACAACTGGTGGTGCAATAAGTTTTACTACAAAGAAACCAGTTCTTGGCGAAACATCTTTTGATGCTGAACTTACATATGGTCAATATGATTCAAATGATGCAACAATTGAAAAATTAAATTTAGCTGCAAACTTTCCTATTGGTGATAATTTAGCCGTTCGTATTTCTGTTATTCAAGATGAAGAAGAAGGTTATTGGACTAACAGCAAGCCTTCTCAAAGCATCATTTCATTCGGTGGGCCAGGTTCAATAGCACTATATTCAGAAGGTGGTCAAATTAATGATGTTGGAACAACTAAGAATGCAGATGGAACTTATACTTCTGTAGGTAATGGTGGAAAAATTGGTGGTAAAGATGTTTTAGCTGCTAAATTTAAAGTTAGATATGAGCCTAATGATTTCTATAGGGCAGATTTTACATATGAAATAGTTGATGATAAGAGTGATGCTCCTGCAACTGCTAACGATACTCCAAAAGGTGTAGAGGCTTATCTTTTCCCAAATCTTGGATTTCCAGGTTATAGACAAGGCCCTTATCCAAATGATCCTTTTATCACAGGTGAATCAGCAACTTGTAATACTTTTACTTGTATTGGAAGAGGTCACAGAGTCGAGGTAGAGGGTTGGTATTTAACTCAAACATTTAATTTTGATAATTATACCCTTAAATCGATTACAGGTATGAGAGATCAAGACGAGATTATGAACAGTACTTATACAGGTGAAGCTTATACATCCTTATATGATGCATCTCGAAATACTGCACGTGAACAAATGCAACAAGAATTCCGATTAACTTCTAATTTTGAAGGTCCTTTTAATTTTGTAGCTGGAGCTGCCTATTATGAAGATAATTTGGATTTTGTGGTTTTTGGTAATCTTGGTTTTGTTGATCTTATTTCTCCTGCAGGAACATCAGGTGCATTACAATTTGCTAATGTTGCTGAAATTCAAGCTTCAGGTCAGGATCGAACAACTAAAGCATATTATTTTGATGCAAGTTATGACATTAATGATCAATTTAGATTAACTGTCGGTGCGCGTCATACTGAAGATGAAAAAGATTTCTATCGTCGTCAATACGCAGCGGATGGTGCCAGTTTTGCACTTATATTCACTCCAGACCAGTATTTAGGTCCTTGGACAAACCCGTTACCAGATGAATCATTTGGTGTAAGAATTGATGATAGCAGAGATTTTGAGGCTGATACATGGCGTATTGTTCTTGATTATAATATTGATGCTAACACAATGGTTTATGGAAGTATTGCGACTGGCTATGTAGCAGGTGGTTTTACAGAAACATGTGGTTCAACATTTACATGCCAACCTTATAATGATGAAGAAAATACTAATATAGAAATTGGCCTTAAGGCAGACTTAATGGAAGGGCGATTAAGATTAAATGCTGCAGTTTTCCAAACTGAATATGAAAGTTTACAAAGAGATTCTGTTAAAGTACGTTTAGTTGGTGACACTCAATTCCAAGAAACTGCCGCGGTTAATGAAGGCGAGACAACTGCAACAGGTTTTGAGATTGAAGCAACTTATCTTGCGTCAGAAAATCTACGTTTTGATGGTTTCCTTGGAATATTAGATCATGAATATGATGAATATGCTCCTGGTCTTGATGCTGGAACATTAGTTGCTGGCGCTCCTTCAGGTGTGACTATTAATCCGGATTTATCAGGCTTAAATGTTCCGTTTTCTCCTGAGACAACTGCAGGTTTATCAGTTACTTATTATCAAGATTTAGATTCAGGCGGTTCTTTAATTTATAATTTAGGGTTTAGTCATATGGATGAGTTTGAATTAAGTCCATTACCAGCTAATGCAGCTGGCGGAACAGCTGATAATCCAGTAATAAAACAAAAAGCAAATACACAAGCAGAAGAAAGAACTCTTGTGAATGCTCATGTTACTTGGGAGGCAACTGACAATATATCTCTGACTCTTTGGGGTAGAAATTTAACAGATGAAACTTATAGGGTTTCAGCTAATCCAGTTGCAACGCTTTGGAATTTTGCAAGATATGGTGCTCCTATGTCTATGGGTATAAGAGCAAGGTTTAATTATTAATTTTAACTAAGGGGAAAATTTTATGAAAATAATTACTAAGTTTGGTGTAATATTTACACTTCTATCTAGTGTCTTTATTTACAATACTTCCTTTGCTCAAGAAGGGGCAAGTAATGTAAGTAGTAGAGTAGCTATTGAAGAAATTGTTGTTACAGGTACTAAGCGTGATATTGGCCAGCAGGATGCAGCTATTGCTGTTTCAGCTATTACGGAACAAGCTTTCCAAAATACATTTGCCAATGACCCGAGGGCCTTATCAACATTAGTTCCCAACTTAACTTTAACGCTTCAACCTGGCTTTAATGCTGTTTCAGGTGGAATTAGAGGTACTGGTAGTGTTTCAATTCTTGTAACAGAAGATCCCAGTGTTGCTTTCTTGGTTGATGATTTTGGCATTAATCATGTGCAAGCTCAGTTTGTAGAAATGTTCGATATAGAGCAAATTGAAGTTTATCGTGGACCACAAGGAACTCTTTTCGGTAAGAATGCTACAGGTGGTGTGATTTCTATCACTACTAAAAAACCTGTTCTTGATGAATGGTCAGGCGAATTTAGTGCTTTAGCTGGTCAATATGATTGGAATGAAGGTAGTAAAAACAAATTCAAACTTGGTGTTAATATGCCAATTATTGCCGGAAAAGTTGCTATGAGAATAGCTGCTATTTGGGATAAGAATCAAGGTTACTATCAAAATTCTAAGCCTGCTGGTGTTTATAGTCCAACAGGACCATTTATAGCTGGTGATCCAACAGATGGAACAAATTTATCAAATGTTGGTGATGGTGGAGATTTAGGTGGTAAAGATGTTCTTGCTGCTAAAATTAAATTTCTATTTGAACCAAATGCAAGTTATTCTGGTCATTTAATCTTTGAAATTAGTAAAGATGATTCAGCTACTCCTGCTGCTGTCAATGAAACAGAATGCCCAAGTTCAATGCTTTTCTGCCTTTTAGGTTTCCCTGGTGTACATACACCATCTCCTAATTGGGGAGATAAAACATGGGATAATGTTTATGCTACTGGTGAAAGTTACCACTGTAATAGTGCGCTTTCTACTTGTAAGGGTCACCGAATGGACACAAGAGGTGTTTATTTTAATCAAACTTTTGAGTTAGGTGATTTAACACTTAAATCAATAACTGGTTATAGAAACCATAAAGAATTAAATGCAAGCACCTATACAGGTGAAGCCTATTCAAGTCTTTATGATGCTACTAGAAATACCGATCGTACTCAGATTCAACAAGAACTTCGTTTAACAAGTAATTACGATGGCCCATTTAACTTTACTGCCGGTGCAAGTTATGCAGAAGACAACTTGAATTATGCTAACTATGCTGCAGTTGGGCTACAATGGTTCTTTGGAATTGGTAATTGGATACACAATGATTATCAAGGCGCGGCTTCTCGTCAGGATAGAACCAGTAAAGCTTACTACTTTGACTTTTCTTATGATCTGAAAGATGATTTAAGACTTTCTGCTGGTGTTCGTTATACTCAAGATGAGAAAAACTTTGTTCGTGAGCAAGGTACAAACGGCTCAAATGCTCTTGGAAGACCTAACAATACTTTAAGTACAGTTGGTCTAACTAGAGACGATGACCCGCCACAATTCTTCTCACCAATTCCGTGTGAGAACAGAGCAATTTGTGTTGATAACAGCGATAGCTGGAGTGAAACAACTTATAGGTTTGTTCTTGATTATCAAGTTAATGATGATGTTATGATTTATGGTTCACTTGCTACAGGCTTTATGGCTGGTGGTTATACTGAAACATGTTCAACAGATTATTCTTGTGCATATCCTTATGAGCCTGAAACAAATACTAATATAGAATTAGGTATGAAAGGTGATTTCCTTGACGGGCGTTTAAGATTAAATATTGCTGTATTTAATACAGAATTTGAAGATTTACAGCGTAATCAGGTTTTACCTTTACCAGTTCCACCTTATCAGGAAACAGTGAAGGTTAATGCTGGTAAGTCTACCAATAGAGGTATTGAAATTGAGTTGAATTATCTTGTTACTGATAATTTAAGACTTGATGCTAATGTGGCAACCCAAGATCATACATATGATATCTTTGTTTGGGATGAAACTCCAAATGATGGAATTGATAACCCTACTGACTTTAGTGGATACGATCTTCCTTTCTCACCAGATTTAAGTTGGGCTTTATCACTTACTTATGATCAAAATTTGGGTGATAATGGTTCATTGACTTATAATATAAGTGCTGATTATCAAGATGAAGCTCAAACACAACCAACTAATCCAATTTACAGTCAAATGGAAGATAGAACTCTTATTAATGCGAATGTAACCTGGAGAGATATTGGCGATCAATATTGGTTTACTCTTTATGGTAAAAACCTAGGTGATGAAACATACAGAGTTGGCTCTAACAGTGTTGCTGGTCTTTGGAACTTTACTTTATTTGGTGCGCCAATGGAGTATGGAGTTGAAGCCGGAGTTAGATGGTAAATTTTATACTATATTAAATAAATTAACCCCGGTTATGCCGGGGTTTTTTTATGGAATTCCTTTTCCGGGGACATCTACATCAATTATTTCTATTTTCCCTTCACGCTTTTTTATACAAGAATTCTTATCTGAACCTCCAGAGGTACAAACAAATAATGTTTTTCGATCTTTTCCACCAAGAACGCAAGCATACGCATTTGTTTCGACTGGAAGTGTATCTAGTAAAATAGCACCTTCTTTTACTCTTAATACTTGACTTGTGCTTGGGGAAGCTAGCCATATTGCATCCTCTTCATCCATACATATTCCATCAGGTACTGGCCGATAACCTTCTTTAATTTGAGATAAATCTGCCCAAATACGCCGATTTGATAATGAACCATCATCATTAATATCGAAAGCCGTTAACCTGGCAGCGTATGATTCACCAATTATTAAAGTTTTACTATCTTCCGAAATTACTGTGCCATTTGGAAAAAACAAATTATCTGCAGCGATTACTGGTTCTTCACCAGGTCTAACAAGAATTAAATTGGTTGATTTTGGATCTTCGTTTCTATGAGAATTAAACCCAAAATTGCCAATATAAGCGTTTCCATTTTCATTAACTATCATGTCATTACAATAAAAGTTTGCATATTCACTACAATCAGCAACCTCTTGAAGAGAGCCATTTCTAAAAGCCATTAGTTTTTGATCAATCATTGAAACTATTAAAAGTGTTCCATCAGGTAGCCACCCTAATCCAGAAGGTTGATTAGGGACATGGACAATTTCTTCTGTAGAGCCATCTAAATCAGTTGATAAAACTTTATGAGTAAAAAAATCGGAAAAATATAATTTTCCATTTCGCCATCGAGGGCCTTCAGGAAAAGTTAAATTATCTACAAGTGTTTTAAATTGTCTTTCCATAAAGAAATTTATAAAGGATTTTTTTTAAATTAGAAATAGTTGGAAAACTAAATAAGGATAATGGAGAGTGAGTTAATAATTATGTTATTTAGAAAAACTAAAAATTTTAAATACTTTTTCAAGAAATAAAAAAAATGAAATAGTAAACATTTCTCTTTCAGAGTTAATGATATCAACCTGTTTTTTTAAATTAGGTTCTTTAAAGTTAATTATTTCATCATTTAAAATCATTTAATTTTCCTTTTGTTGGACAATCCTACCTTTTAATGGGTTTGGGGAAGGGAGGTAGGATTGACCAATTTTTTTACTTCACAGTGTTGCTATGCAAATACAGGTTGAATAGCAATTATGACTGAAGCAAATATGAACAGTATTAATATATTTTTTAGCAGTGACATTTTCTCTCCAAATAGATTAGGGCATCATTAAAATGTTATTGACAGTTATATAGTTACTATTTAGTATTTATCAAATTAATTATAATAATCTATAGTATTTATGATATGAATTTTAATAAACTAGATCTTAATTTGCTTGTTGTTTTTGATGCTATTTTTGAAGAAGGTTCAATAACTAGAGCTTCAGAAAAACTTAATCTTACACAATCTGCGGTTAGTAACGCTTTAAATCGTTTAAGACATTCCATGGAAGATGATTTATTCTTCCGTTCTGGTGATAAAATGCAACCAACCCCAGCGGCTTTAGAATATGTTGCACCAATAAAAAAAGCTTTAGAATTAATAGATAGCACCTTAAAAAAAGATTCTTTTAATCCTAAAGACTCTGATAAGACTTTTATTTTTGCATTTCCAGATGTTGCTGCTGCAAGTATTCTTCCTAGTTTAGTGAAAACGCTTCAAGATGAGGCTCCAAATATTAAAATTATCAATATTGCACTTGAACCAGGAATATTAGAAAAATTAAAAAATCATGATATTGATTTTATTTTGGCAGCTGATCCACATATGAGTTCAGAATATCAGTCACAGGTTGGGCAAAGGTTTGATGAGTATTTTGAAAGTTTTGAAGTATATAGCGATGAATATAGATGTGTTTTACGAAAGGAAAACCCACTAATAAAAAATGGAGCAATTAGTTTTGATGATTATATGTCTGCTGATCATGTTTACATCAGTATAGATGGCACAAGCGCAAGTCCTATAGATTCAACTTTGTTAAGTATGAATCAATATAGAAAAAGAATTATGTCAGTAAATTATTATCAAGCCGCAAAAGAAATAATAAAAAATACTGATTGCATTGTTTCATTATCTCATAATGTTAGTAATTTAATGAATGATAAAGATGAATTTGCAATTTTACCTTTGCCGTTTGAAGCTGAAGGATTTTTGGTAAAATTAATTTGGAATAAAAGATCATCTAATGATCCAGCCAATAATTGGATGAGAAGTGTTTTGTTTAATATAAGGGATGAAATATTCCCAGAATCTTAAAGTAACTTTATAAAGCCAATTTTTGAGGACCACGAACTAACTTTCCAGGTAATTCTGAAGTAGGTTCACCTTCAATAAAAATGGGTATACCTGACTTTATAGTTGCTTTGTATCCTCTTGCGCCTTGAACTAATCGACTAGCTCCAGTTGGTAAATCATGAGAAATTTTTGGAGTTTCTATTCCAACTTCTTTTAAATCAATAATATTTATGTCTGCAAGCAAACCTTCTTTAAGGCACCCACGATCATTTAAACCATGAATTAATGCAGTCCCAAGAGTTTGTTTATGTACAATCCATTCAATAGGAATTTTTTCTCCCCGTTCTCTATCTCTTCCCCAATGTGAAAGGTTGAATGTTGGTAAACTGACATCACATATTGTTCCACAATGCGCACCACCATCAGAACCCCCAAAAACAGTATGTGGCGCTACCATCATTTCTCTAGCACTATCTAGATTGCAATCTGTATAATTTAAGAAAGGGTAATAAATTAAACCTTCTCCATTAAATTCTAGTAAGGCATCATAAGCAAGTTCCTGTGGATCCTTGTTTTCACTTTTAGATCTTTCTTGAAATGATTCAGATAATGGAGGTTCATAATCAGGAGGATTTCCTAACCTAAACATCTTATTCCATCCTTTAAGAAACATTTGAGCAGCTTTAGAAGGATTCCAACCTTCATTTGATAATATAGCTTGACGAATTTCAGGTTTTTTCATTTCTAAAACTCTTTCAGCAAGAGGAAGTTTATGGATTCTTTCATAGGCGGGTTTTTTCATGAAAGGATGCATGGTTGTTTCTAAACCCATTAATATACCGACAGTTCTTCCAGATACTTGTGCAGTTATATTGGCTCCACTAGAATTTACCTCTTCCATTCTTTTAAGGATATCCTTGTACTGGTTAGGAAGAAAATCGTTTTGAAATAGATTTAAACTAACTCCAATTCCATATTTTCTTGAAATTTCAGCCATCCATTTTAAATCACCATCATTCTCGCCTAAATCGGAGGCCATTTGTAGTACCCCGTGCCCCGCATTATGCATAGCTTCAGCCATTGCAGATAATTCTTCTACTCCAGCATAAGTGCCCGGAACTAATTCGCCATCAAGTGTTCTGTGAACAACAGTTCTTGAGGTTGAAAAACCTAAAGCACCTGCTTCCATGCCTTCTTGAACAATTCTGGCCATCTTTTCTATATCTTCAGGACTAGCAATTTCTTGTTCTATACACCTATCCTCCATGACATAAGCACGAATAGCGCAATGTGGCATTTGAGTTGCTACATCTAAAACTCTTGGTAATTTCTCAAGTGCATCTAGGTATTCTGGAAAACTCTCCCATTCCCAGTTAATGCCTTCTGCTAAAGCGCTTCCAGGAATATCTTCTACACTTTCCATCAATTCTATTAACCACTGCTCTTTTTTTGGTGCGACAGGTGCAAAACCTACACCACAATTACCCATAACTACAGTAGTGCATCCATGCCACGAGGAGGGCGTTAAATAAGGATCCCACAATGATTGACCATCATAATGCGTGTGAATATCTACCCATCCAGGTGTAACAAGATTTTCTTCAGCATCAATTTCTCTTTTAGAGACTTCGGATACATTTCCAATCTTTTCAATTTTATTATCTTTAATGGCAATATCACCTAGAAAGGATTTCGTTCCTGTTCCATCTACAATATTTCCATTTTTAATTACTAAATCATACATAAATTAAAGTTCCAAAGGCCATGACATAATATAATAAGCTATTTAAGATATATAAAGTCTTTTTAAGGAGAGAATTTTGAAGAAGGATAAATATAATGTTGTTCAATGGTCTAGCGGCAATGTTGGCAAGGCCTCAATAAAAGGCATCAATGATAGAGATGACTTAAATCTTAGTGGTTTAATTGTTAATGATAATGAGAAGAATGGCCTAGATGCAGGTATTATAGCTGGAATTGATGAATTAGGAGTTTTAGCAAGTACCAAGCCTGAAGAGCTATTAAAAGATGACATAGACTGTGTGCATTACACTCCTCTTGCGTCTTTTAGGATGAACAAAGAAGATCCTGATGCAGATAAGAAAAATATTATCAAAATACTAAAAAAGGGAATCAATGTTGTAACAACAGTTGGGTTTCTTTATCCAAAAGCGTTTGGACAAGATTTTCTTGATGAACTCGAAGATGCTTGTAGGGAAGGTAATGTTAGTCTCCACGGGACAGGTTATAATCCAGGGTGGTTAGCAGAATTAATACCCTTAACAATGAGTAGCATGTCTCAAAAAATAAAGAAGATTATTGTAAGTGAAAGTTCTGAATTTTCTTATTATCCATCAAAGGAGATTGTTATTGATGGCATGCTTATGGGTAAAACAATGGAAGAATATGAGAATGAAGCAGAAAGATATGAATCTTGGTTAGGAGGCTTATTTAAAGAAGCCTTGTATTTAATAGCTGAAGGTATTGGAACAGAAGTATTAGATGTTAAAGAAGATATAGAGATTGTAACTGCTGATAAGGATTTTGATATTGCTGCAGGAAAAATTAAAGAAGGAACAATTGCTGCACAAAGACGAAAATGGACAGGAAATTGTTCAAAAGATTTAGTCATTGTTCAAGAAGCTATATATAGAGCAAATGAGCATTCAGCACCTGAATGGACTGAATCTGTGGGTGTAAATGTTGAAATTCAAGGCATTCCTAATATGAAAATGTCGTTTTCGCATGATTGGAATGATGACCCTCTAATTTCAACTGCTATGCATGGTATAAATGCTATTCCTCATGTTTGTGATGCAGATCCAGGATTTGTTTCTTTTCTCGATCTCCCACTAATTTCATTGAAAATTGGCAGTTAAATTATTTGGAAATATTTTATTATATATAGAGGAGTTAAAATATGAATGAAATATCATGGTTTATTTCTATAGGTTGTGGGGCATTATGGCTTGGGTTGCAAATTCTTTGGGTTGCGGGATTGCCAAGACAATTAAGAAGAGGTGAAGTAGAACAAGCAGATAAAGGTACGCAAAAGGCCTTTATGCTTTTTTGGTTTGATCAGTATGCTTGGATTGGAATTTCTTTATCACTTATTGGAATAATTTTTATTATTTATGGAGGGCTATAATGGTTCCAATTACTTTATTATATGCCGGTATATTAATTTTACTATCAATACTACTTGCTAATCAGGTTCTTTATGTTCGTTTAAGAGGGGATAGCGAACCTGAGTGGAGAGAAAATACTGCTCAAAGAGTTCAATCTAATTTCGTTGAAAATGTCCCTTTGTCTTTACTGCTTCTTTTTCTTATTGAGGTTTCTGGAGCGCAAAATTTAATAGTTCATACAATGGGAATCTTATTGACGATCCTTAGAATCCTACATGCTTGGGGAATGAGTAGAAATCCTGGAGCTAATTATCCAAGATTGATTGGTGCACAAGGAACTTTTCTTTTAATGGCAGTGATGGGTTTTACGGCAATATTTATGGCGTTACATAATTTTTAGATTAATTTTGGCGTAATAAAATCTATTAATGTATTTTGGTCAGTATATATATTACCCCAATCATTATCTTTAATTTTAATAATTGCTATTGATGAACTTGGAAATCTATTTTTTATAATTTCTGAACTTTCATTTATCTGACTAATATTTACAAGCGATAAGGCTAATTGATGAATCCCTGGATTATGACCAATACAAATTATATTTTTTTTATTAATTGAGTACTCAAAAATAATGTCTGCCATTTCTATTGAAGAGGCCAAATATAATTCCTTTACATAATTCCTTTTGATTTCCGGCGAAATATTAATTAGAAATTCTGATGTTTGCATTGTTCTACTTGCCGATGAACATAATAAACTTAAATTCTGATACTTTTTCTTTAATAATTCGGCAATTTTCTTTCCGTCAGACTTACCTTTTTTAGTTAGTTTACGATCATAATCTCTTAAGCTTATTTTAGCTTCTGCATGGCGCCATAATATTAAGTTTAAATCCATAAATTAATTCTATATTAAAAAATAAAAAAATATCAAAAAACTGTTTGTTTTTTTTTCGAATTTTGATATTTCTTCATCAAATTAAATTAATAACCTAATTATAAATTTAATTAGGAGAAAAAATGCTAATTAAAAGAATTTTCAATTATACTTTAGTATATTTATTTCTTCTTTTCGTTTCTTTTTCATCACTCCAGGCTGATACATCAATTTACGGGCGCTTAGATCTAGCTATTTCAAATATTGAGACAATTGATAAAGGTTCATCTACAGAAATAAAATCTCTCGCTTCTCGAGTAGGTTTTAAGGGTTCGCAAATTTTTGATAATGGTCTTGCGGTAATTTATCAATATGAATTGGAAGTAGATGCCATCGATTGGGATCCAGCATTTAAACAAAGAAATAGTTTTATTGGTCTTAAAGGAGCTTTTGGAAAATTTATTATTGGCATGCATGATACGCCTGTTAAAAATGCTGCAAGGAATATTGACCTTTTTAATGATACTTCTGCTGATATTAAGAAAATATTGTGGGGTGAAAATAGAAGCAAAAAGATTGTTCAATGGTCGTCACCAAAGGTACGTGGATTTACATTCAATTTAATGGCTATTTTTGAAAAAGATGAGGCATTATCCTTATCTTTGGATTGGAATGGTAAGTTTGATGGAAATAAAGCCAGATTTTCTTTAGCATATGACTCTGAGGTTCCTCAAAAAGGTTATTTCTTTGATACAACCCGAATTTCAGCCGCTATACCTTTAGGAAGACTTCTTACATTTGGTGTAATTTGGCAGGAATCAGAAGATACTAGCGGCAAGTTTGATGATGATGGATATATTTTATCTTTAAAGGCAAAAATGTCAGAAAAGGCGGCTATGAAGTTAATGTATGGGGAATCAGACATGATAAAATCTGGTTCAGAGGTAATGGCTTTAGGATTCGATTATAAAATTATAAAACCGTTTAAAATTTATATTAATTATATAGAAAAAGATTTTGCTAATTCTTTAAAAGCTTCTGAAGAATTGATGTTTGGTTTTCAATACAAGTTTAATTTTGGTTTATTTTAATTTAAGGAGTTAGAAATGGTGAGGACTTTAAAGAATCTAATTTTAATACTTACTTTCATACTTGTAGTGCTTTTTTCTTTAACTGGCCGTACCGAAGAACAAATTCGTATTGTTGGGTCATCGACTGTTTTCCCTTTTTCAACTGCTGTTGCAGAAGAATTTGGGCGCTCAACAAATTTTAAAACACCAATAGTAGAATCGACGGGTTCTGGAGGTGGTATGAAATTATTTTGCTCTGGAATCGGTTTTCAACATCCAGATATAACCAATGCATCCAGAAGAATAAAGAAAAATGAATTTAAAACATGTACAAAAAATGGAATTAAAATTATAGAAGTTAAATTAGGGTATGACGGGATAGTATTGGCGAATTCAAAGAAAGGCCTGCTTTTTAATTTGACTGAGCGAGATATTTATTTAGCTTTAGCGAACAAAGTTCCTTCTGATGCTGAAGGATCAAAACTAATTGATAACCCTTATAAAACTTGGCAAGATGTTAATAAAGATCTTCCAAACATTAAAATAGAAGTTCTTGGTCCTCCACCAACATCAGGCACTAGAGACGCTTTTGTAGAGTTAGCAATGGATAGAGGAGCAAAAACATTTACAAACCTAAAAAATTTGGAAATTAGCTCTAAAGAAGGACAAAAAGAATTTAAAAAAATTTCTCGAACTCTAAGAGAAGATGGAGCCTTCATTGAGGCTGGAGAGAATGATAATTTGATTGTTCAAAAATTAGAAGCAAATCCAAATGCTATTGGAATATTTGGATATAGTTTCTTGGATCAGAACTCAGATAAGTTACAAGGTTCTAAAGTAAATGGTATTGCGCCAGAATTTGAAAATATTCTTTCCGGTGATTATGTTATTTCTAGATCTCTGTATTTTTATATTAAAAAGAATCATATAAGGATTAAACCATCAATTTTAAATCTTGCAGAAGAATTTACAAGTGAAGGCGCTATGGGTTTTGATGGGTATCTTGCGGAAAAGGGGTTAATCCCATTACCTGAAGATGAGTATGAAGAAGTGAAAGTTAGTACTTTAAAACAAGTTGAGCTTGAACTTTAATAATCTTTGAATTAAGAGGTTAGATATTAATATAGATATACTCATAAGCTTAACTATTATTACCATTATTGGTTTTCTATCCTTTGCAATTATAAGAAATCGCGCCATATCGCATCTTTTGGAAAACAAACCTTTAAGATCTATGCCTTACTATCACGGCCTATTTGTTAGCTTATGGGTTTTATTGCCCTCTCTTACACTTCTCATAATATTTGTTTCCATTGATAGTTTTGTAAAAGATATAATTATTAATAATCATTTACCACAATCAGTAATTTTATTAGGTCAAGATGAAATTAATTATTCGATAAGCGTTCTTAAGAATAATATTTATAATTTTAAATCAATCTTACAGTTAGAAATTTTGTCAATAGATTCAGCAAATTCTTTATATAAGACCTACCTTCTTTATAGAATTAGCTGCCTAACATTTATTTCTTGTTTAAGCATTCTATTGGCGTTTATGGCTAGTAAAAGGTTAAAAATTAGATTTGATGCTCGAAGAAATGTAGAAAAAATCTTAAAGTTTATATTCTTTGTTTTTTCGATAGTTGCTGTCTTAACTACATTTGGAATAATTTTATCTTTAATTTTTGAAACGATTAGATTTTTTTCCCAAGTCAGTTTTATTGAATTCTTATTTGGTACTCATTGGTCTCCTCAAACAGCAATTAGGGAAGATCAAGTAGGATCCTCTGGAAGTTTTGGGGCTATACCAATATTTACAGGAACCCTTTTAATAACTTCTATATCAATGCTAATAGCGGTTCCTTTAGGTTTGTATTCTGCTATTTATTTATCTCAATATGCTAGGCCTAAAGTTAGAAATTATTTTAAACCTATTCTAGAAATTCTCGCTGGAATCCCAACTGTGGTTTATGGTTTCTTCGCAGCCTTATCTGTTGGCCCTTTTATAAGATCTTTAGGAGAAAGTTTTGGACTAACAGTTTCGACAGAATCTGCTTTAGCCGCGGGCCTGGTTATGGGCATCATGATTATTCCTTATGTTTCCTCTTTATCTGATGATGTAATGTCTGCAGTTCCAGAAAGTTTAAGAGATGGCTCTTTGGCTTTAGGAGCTACTAAATCTGAAACTATAAGAAAAGTTGTTTTTCCTGCTGCTTTACCTGGAATTGTTGGAGCGATTTTACTTGCAATCTCAAGGGCTATTGGAGAGACAATGATAGTTGTTATGGCTGCTGGATTAGCGGCAAATTTAACAGCTAACCCTCTTTCTGCTGTAACGACCGTTACAGTGCAAATAGTTACTTTATTAGTTGGAGATCAAGAATTTGATAGCCCTAAAACCCTTGCAGCTTTTGCTTTAGGTTTGGTTTTATTTTTTATAACTCTTGCTCTCAATATTTTGGCTATGATTACAGTAAGAAAATATAGAGAGAGATATGAATAAGACAATAAGACAACTAACTTTAAAAAGACAATTTGCTGAAAAAAGATTCAAATTTTATGGTCAAGCATCATTATTTTTAGCTTTAATAATGTTGGTAGTAATTATATCTTCAATGACTTATCGATCGATACCAGCATTTACTAATTATGGTTTGAATTTAAATATTAATTTATCTCAAAATAATATTGATAAGGATAATATTAATTACCGCCGATTAATTAGGGAGAATATCTTTTTATTAGATTCTGGCTGTGAGGATAGGAAATGTAGAAGAGAATTTTCTAGATTATTTTCATCTGGCGCCGCTTATGAATTAAAAGATTCTTTAGAAAATGATCCTTCGCTACTCAAAAAAGATTTTAGAAAGTTTATTCTTTTCTCTGATGATGCTGATTTATTTTATAAGTTTGGAATTGATAAAAATTTACCAGAGAATGAAAGAAGGTTAAGTGATAGAGAAATTTCATGGTTAAGTGATTTTCAAGAAGCCGGATTAGTTGAAAAAAGATTTTCGACAAATTTTTTTACTAATGGCGATAGTCGTGAGCCTGAAATAGCTGGAGTCCTTGGTGCTGTTGTAGGTTCATTATATACTATACTAATAACTCTAATAATTAGTTTTCCAATTGGTGTTCTTTCAGCAATTTATCTAGAAAGTTTTGCAAAAAAAAATAGACTCACTGATTTTATAGAAGTTAATATTAATAATCTTGCTGCAGTGCCTTCTATTGTTTTCGGATTATTAGGTCTTGCATTATTTATTAATTTCTTTGGTATGCCACGCTCCGCTCCACTAGTTGGAGGATGTGTATTATCCCTAATGACATTACCAGTTATAATAATAGCCACACGTGCATCTCTTCAAGCGGTGCCACCATCTATTAGGGAAGCAGCACTTGCTATGGGTGCTTCAGAAATGCAAGTTGTATTTCAACATTTATTCCCTGCGGCATTGCCAGGAATTTTAACTGGTACAATAATAGGCTTAGCAAGAGCTTTTGGGGAATCTGCGCCATTACTTTTAATTGGTATGGTTGCTTTTGTAGTAGATATTCCAGGTTCAGTGACTGACCCAGCCACTGCTTTACCTGTTCAGGTTTATCTTTGGGCAGATAGCCCAGAGAGAGCTTTTGTAGCAAAAACTAGCGCTGCGACCTTAGTTTTGATATTCTTATTAATAGTAATAAATTTAGCTGCAGTAATTTTAAGGAAAAAGTACCAATTAAAATGGTAGATAGTATGAATAAAAATATTGAGACTAATGGAGTAAGATCTTCTATCAGCGATAATCCGCTGATAGATTGTCAGGATGTTGATGTTTATTATGGAGATAAACAGGCACTTTATAGTGTTTGCCTTGGCATTAATGAGAAAGAGGTTACATCATTAATAGGCCCATCTGGTTGTGGAAAATCCACTTTTTTAAGATGTTTAAATAGAATGAATGATGTAATAGATACATGTTCAATTACTGGTTGTATAAAAATTAATGGCGAAGATATTTATGACCCAAATATAGATGTTGTTGAATTAAGATCACGTATAGGGATGGTTTTTCAGAAACCAAATCCATTTCCAAAATCAGTTTTTGATAATGTAGCTTATGGTCCGCGATTGCACGGAAGAATTATAGAAAAAGCTGATATGTCAAATAAAGTTGAAGAAAGTCTTGTTAGGGCTGGTTTATGGGATGAAATAAAAGACCGCCTTAATGAACCGGGCACTAGTTTATCTGGAGGTCAGCAGCAAAGATTATGCATTGCTAGAGCGATTGCCGTTGATCCCCAAATTATTTTAATGGATGAACCTTGCTCTGCACTTGATCCAATTGCAACAGCTAAGATAGAAGAGTTAATAGATGAGTTAAAAGCAAAGTATACAATTGTAATTGTTACGCATTCAATGCAACAAGCTGCTAGAGTTTCACAAAGAACTGCATTTTTTCATTTGGGAAGTTTAATTGAGGTAGGTGATACTGAAAATATTTTTAGATCGCCTGAGAATGAACAAACAGAAGCCTATGTAACTGGGCGTTATGGTTAGGGTAAAAATATGACTGAACATATTGTAAGTTCTTATGATGACGATCTGAAAGAAATCTCAGATGGCTTAATAACCATGGGTGCTGAAGTGCTTGGGGCATTAAAAAATGTCGAGATGATATTAGAAAATAATGATCATAATTTAGCAAAAGAAATTATAAAAAATGATCTTCTAATTAATGATCTTGGTCAATCGGTTGAAAGTAAGGTATTTAATATTCTTGCTTCAAGGCAGCCTATGGCTATTGATCTCCGAATAGTTTTTTCTGCTGTTAAAATGTCGTTATATTTAGAACGATGTGGAGATATGTGTAAGGGTATTTCTAATCGCATATTAAAAGGCGATCTTAATGAGGCACAATCTCCAGATACAATAAATCATTTAGTAAATATGTGCATTAGAGTCCATTCAAATTTGAAATTAGTGATGGATGATTATGCTAAGAAGGAATGTAAAAACTCGATGAAGGTTTGGGAATCTGATAGTGAAATTGATTCATTATATTCTGCAATACTAATGGAAATATTAAATTCTATTAAAGCTAATCCTGAAGCAATAGAGGCCTTAGTTCCCTTGCTCTTTATCGCAAGATATCTTGAAAGGGTAGGTGATCAAGCCACTAATGTGGCCGAGGAGACTTATTTTGTAGTTACTGGTAAAGATTTAGAAGGCCAAGAAAAGACTGAAGTTGAGAATGAAACTACTTTCTAGATTTTAAGTTAAATTTGAGAAAATCTAAAAATTATTAACTTTAGGTAGAGGTTTCTT
>MDSY01120091.1_pt1 | contig 17898 bp, 11 predicted proteins | sample 811131 | NCBI WGS metagenome assembly MDSY01 (sample SAMN05326643, study PRJNA326480) | marine metagenome | isolation source: seawater | place: Atlantic Ocean: South West | collected 2010
AATTATTTACCACAATTACATGCTATCGAGTGTAGAATTAATGCAGAAGATCCAATCAACGATTTTCGCCCATCTCCTGGTAAAATAAATGAATTGCATACTCCTGGCGGGCATGGAATTAGATTAGATACGCATGTTTATTCTGGCTATTCAATCCCGCCTAATTACGACTCTATGATAGCAAAGCTTATTTCTGTTGCTCAAACTAGGGAAGAAGCTATTGCTAAAATGAAAAGAGCATTAGAAGAGTTTATAATCGAAGGTGTTAAAACAACTATTCCATTCCACTTAAAATTAATGGAAGATGAAACTTTTATTAATGGTGGAGTGACTACAAAGTTTTTAGAAGTTGTCGAGTTTGATTATTCAGATTTTAAATAAGATTAGAACAAGATTACACAAAAAAAAGACCGATTTAATCGGTCTTTTTTTTGTGTAATCAGTATATTTTAAATCAGATAATATTATTAAATTTTTACAAGATAGTTTTAGTGTTTTTATACTAAATACATCATTGTATGAACAATACTAAAAATTAATTCCGCTTAAAAAATGAATTCTTGTCAATAATATTGTTGAAAGTTTTTATAACATTATCACTTGGCAATATTGCTTCAGAATTTAATTCGTGCTCTTTTAAAACGAATTCTTGCGACTGAGCTATGTAAGGAAGGAAGGTTTCAATTTGTTTCATCACCTTCTGAGGTATATCTACTGTTTGATTCCCATTAATAAATTTAGGTGGAGGAACATTTAAAAGGTTGGACGCATGAATAAGTAGGTCTTTAAAGTTTGTGTTTTCTTGATGTGTAATTTGATATGTTTTTCCAACGGAATCATTAGACAGTCCAATTGCTAACATTTTATTCACGAAACTATTAACGGGTATTATATTGATTGAAAAGGAATCGTCAACAGGTAAAACACTTAATATTTGCCTTGAAAGTAATATTATAAACTTATAAATAACACTACTAGAAGAAATTTCCCCAGTGTCAGAGCTACCTGAAACGATTGATGGACGGTAAATTGTAAAGGGGATATTTTGAAAAAGTAATTCTGCTTCGTATTTCGTTTGCTCATAGGTGTTATTAAATGCTCTCTCTTTTTCTCCTAGCATTCTATTTACATATGCTGTGCTAATATGGTGAAAACGTTCAAAATTGGCACCCGATTTCTTAGCCAACAATAGACATGTTTTTGTTCCTTCAACATTAATTGAGCGAGCTTCGCTAATGGGTAAATTAAATTTTATTGTAGCAGCAGTATGATAAATTGTTGTTATTTTTTTCGCGAGTTCGTCAAATTCTTTTTCACTTAAATTGAATAAAGGTTTTGTTAACTCTCCATCAATAGGTATAATTTGATTTTGTAAAGCGTTATTATTTAAGTCAAAAATATTTTTACATCTATCAACAGCTGTTAAATTTTTTTTACTTCTAATTAATAAAAAAAGACGATTGTTTGGATTTTCTAACAACTTAGACACTAAGTATTTGCCAACAAATCCAGTAGCACCGGTGACTAAAATGTTTCTCATATGAACGTATTTAATTTTAATAATAACACTATCGATCTCTAATTACTTCTTTTGAAAAATTCAAATAATTGGTGATTATTTTGAAACGTTATATTTTGCGAAAAAATAATTGTTTAATGTTTTTAAGCTCTTTTTTGCTCTAGTTATGTTTGTGTGAGTTCTTGATAATTTAAACCCTCCAACTATTCCATGAATTATATTTTCAGTTGGATTATTTGGATTTCTTTTAATACTAAAGGGTTTTTTAATTTTAACTTTTAATTTTTCGCTTTTAAAAGTTGCAATATACTTGCGCATGTGACCACTCTCAATAAAAAATGGTGCAATGGGCGCTTTTATTTTTCTTTTTCCATTACCCCAGTTCTCACCTGTCTTAATTCTATTAATTTGCATTTCAGAAACATTGAAAAGCAAACTTATTTTCCGAAGTGAATCACCACTTTTTATATGTTTTTTTATGATTTTAATATCATTATGACTCAACTTGCTATTAGGATATTTTTTATCAATAATTATTAGATTAGAAAAGTGTAAATTATATCTATTCCCGTCTTTATAGCCAATGTTTTTATTTCGGAATTTTGATTTACTATTCATTAATTTAAACGCTTTTGCAACTAAAACGGCAGCGCATAAATTGTTTAGTTTTCCTTTTTCATCTATTAAACTCACCCTTCCGTGTGAAGAAACATTATCTTTTTTAAAATGTATTTTATTTTCACGAATATAATTATCTTCTTTTTTTGGCTTTTTCTGATTAACGGGAGATAATGTTCTGTATACACGTCCTGATTCACTTACGTGGTAGGCATTAAAGTCAGGTACTATTTTGCATTTCTCTTCATTAATTATTTTAGACATAATCAGGGTTTTATGCTTTTAGAAGGCTTTACATTAAAGGTTACCGTAAAGATATAACTTGTTATCCCTAAATCGCACCTGAAATGTTACTTTATTAGCGTTTTTATATTTAGAAAATCTATACTTAATTTAAGTATTCTAAATTGAGATTATTCTTATAATTTTAATTAAAGAGTAAAGCGAATGCTTATGCCTCCTTTTGCTGTAGAGGTTGGGAATGATTGTTGAATATAGGGATTGTTAATTGTTTGATCGTAAAACGCCCTTGCTGTAACTTTTTCACTTACTTTATAGTCTCCAGATAAATTAATAGAGGTTATAATTCCTCCGCTTGTTATGGCTCCTCCTGCATCGATATTAAGCATAGCTATCCTTGTACTTTTAATTGATAAATCAAATCTCAGATTTAAATCAGATTTTAATTTTCTTCCTTTTATTTCTACGTTAGGAATCTCTAAGTCTTTAATTGTATACCCCCCTCCAATTATAAAATCCCAAGTATTATTTTCTACTACTTGTGTTGGAATTGTTAAACCAATTGTTCTAGCTTTTTTCACCTCTACCTTAGCTAAAATAGAATTATGAAATTTCATATCTATTTTAATTAATGGATTAAAGGCTTCTTTAATAGAAATATTTGTTTTAAAAAAATCAACATTGTTAATTAGGTCCCCTAAGGCGGATGTATCTCCTGAACCATCATATAGAGCATTGTTTTGTACCCCATTGATACTGAGGGTACTTTTATAAGAATGAGCGATTGTGAAAGATTTGAAATGTTTTTTAATAATAGGAATTTTCTTTAGACCATTGTAGTTAAATCTCCAATCAGGGATTGGTATTTGAGGAAAAAAACCTTGTGTAGAACCTGGTTGTTGCACATCCGGTAGTTTAATTTTACTTGGGTCTTGTCCTCGATATGCAGCGAGAAAAGAATAAAGAAGAACTTCATGACTCTGTTTACTATACCCTTCAGGGAAATTAGTAGAGTTATCAAATTGCCCGTTCCAATTTGAATTGTTTCTTTGCGCTAATCTTTTTGATATAATAAATCTATTATCAAGCATTTTCTTGTAAGCATTTGATCCTATTTGACCTTTTGATTTTGAAAATGATGTTAAAAATGTATTGGTGGAAATTGAAAAATCTTGTCTTTTTACCCTTGAATCTTCGGTATATTTTTTAGTTGAAATAGGATTTAATTGATAAAAGAAATTATCGTTAGTTGTTAAAGTCCGTGAGCCAGAAAAATTAATTTTAAACCTTTTTATGGGTTCAATAGTAGCTCTTGCATTAAGTGTTTGACGATTTGATTTTGAAACCTGTTGTGTAATTAATCCCGTATTGGTGTTGAACCAGTTTTTGTCAATGCCTTTGGTCAAAATATCTTCTTGACTTCCAAAAGCAAACCCATAACCAGGAGCAAAATTACGACTCAAATCCATCCCCATTAATTGAGTTTCACCCATAAAGCCTGGGAGGAATGTTCCATTGTTTTCGCTGTAATTAATCGAAATATTTCTCACCATCATAAACGCTCTGATGGAGTGATTCAAAATATCTTTTGGAGTAATATTTTCTTTGGACTTATTAGTTTGCGTCGAGTCATTAGGATTTTTTTTCAGTGTTGATTTTTTCTTTGTTCCTCGATTGATTTTTTTAAGATATTTTGATTTATTGTAAAGGCTAACAAAGTTTAGTTGACCATTAATTTGCCGTGTATTACTATTTGATACACTGTGACCAATTGAATCAACAAAAGCAGGGTTTGTTGCTTGCCAATCATATTTCCCCATGTATTTTGCGTTGGCTGTTATCCAGCTAGTCCAAGGGAATTTATTAATTGGTATGCGGTAATTGGCGTTGAAGTTTTGTGTATATAGTGTATTACGGCCAAGGGTTTTAATATTACTCCATACCGAGTCTTTTTCGTGTTGCTCATCTATTCTTCCAAAAGGCTCATCAATTATTGCTTTATTACTAGCATTATAATTAAGTTTTAAGGTTCTGGTTAAATTCCATTTTAAGTTATAATTCCTATCAAAGTACCAATTCTTATTAAATGTAGTATCGATTAAAAGATCTGCATTAGACACATTCCTGATTTTACGAGCACTATACAGTCTATTCATATTTGTCTTAACACCAACTTGTTGAGGCATGTATTGAAAGTTGAAATCACGGTAAAGGGCTAAGTATTTAGATCTTTTTAATTTGGTCATTTTTTTTCGGTAATCAATTTTTTCTTTTTTTAGATCTTTTATTTCAGTTTGAATTATTTTAATTTGAGAAGATGAATTTTTGATTCCCCTTATTGCCTTAAGAGAATCTAGAAGGACTTTTTCTTCCTTAATTAGTTTAGCCATATGTTTCTTTTCAACAGCTTTAATAATTGGAGTTTTTTTGAATGGTTTTAAAGATTTTGGCCGATGATTAAAATTGTAATTAAGTCCACCTTTATAATTTTGAACGATGTCAAATTCAGTATTAATATCTTTCTTTTCATTTTCATTGTATGCAAACGTTGCGTCAAAGTTTGCAATGTCATAAAAATGTTTTTTCTTAGATCCAGTTCTCATTTTCTTAACATTAGAGAAGTTTATACTTCTACTCGTCTGTTTTTCTGGGGTAACATCTAAAAGATAAGTTTTATATTCACCTTTGTCCAACTGTTTAATTTTTAAATCGGTATCCAAAGGATTGTATTTTTGATCTTTTCGAATTTGATTATAGCTTAAGTAAATTGGTAGCGAAATACCTAATTTATCCGGGAAGAATTTACCTGCTTGAAAATTACCTGTAGCATCAATATTTCTTACAGTTTCCCTTGATCGCTCACTTACCTTTTGATCAATAGAACCCCAACCTGGTGTACTATATCCTCCTGAAAGGGAAATGTTCCCTAAATCGGCTAATTTCATATTTAGACTAGCAGTAGATGCCCATCCTCCTTGACGGTCAAATCCAGATAATCTTAATTCGTTTACCCAAATTTCAGCACAGCGGGTACGATTTAAAATAGTATCGTTGTTTCTTACACCAATCATGAGTGAGGTAATATTTGCCATACTTGGAGAACCTTTAACAACGGCTACGTTTTTTCCATCGGTAGTGGAAAATCTATCAACTACCGATGCGCTTTGTTGGTTTCGCTGTGCTTTTAAATTTGCAAAAACCTCTTCGTAATTAAAATCCATTCTATTCGCATAATCCCAAATAGCTTCTCTTTTTTGATCCTCAACGGAAGGGAGTGTTTGATCGTCGGTAAATACAAGAGGGATTTCATATTCGTAGTAATTTTCAGTATAATCAGATCCCATTCTAATAAATACAGACATGTTCATGTTGTCCAAATCAGGTGCGTCAGATCCTGCTGACTCTGCGTGAATATCCATTTGTATTTTTTTGTAAGAAAGTAAATCAAGGTTTACTGCCTTATACATTCCTCTTGCATCTCCAGCGTCTAAATCGCAAATTTGAATTTGCATTGCTTGTTCGTTTTCTTGAGCTTGAGAACCTAAATTAAATTGACGTTGAGTGTTTGGAGGCAGTACATATGGTATGGGAGTTTTTTTGGAATCCTCTTCAAGGTTAACTGCTCCAACATTGAAAATAGGTGTGGTTGATGGCAGGACATTTTCGTTTGATAAATCTTGTTCATATTTTCGCCAATCCGATCTTATTAAATCTAAAGCACCAAACCTAAGTACAACTGGAGCTTCCCAACCTTTCAGTGCCATTCGCATAAATCTAATAGATTGAAATCCATCAATATTTCCAATTATATTGTCTGGAGATTTAACGGGGATTCTGAAGTTATACCAATTAACTTTCTTTCCTGAGCCTGAAACGGATACTTGTACTTTTTGTACTAAGTAATTTGAACCAATGGCATCATCTCCAAGATCTTGAGGTCGCATTGAGATTTTATATTCATAATAGCTTTCTCCTTCGCTCAATGTATTGTCTCTATTCAAATCTTCTATGTCTGGAAGAGTAGTTGCTGTGCTTACATAATCTAATCCTGTTTGATCTTGGGTTGGAGAGTTTCCATCTGTTCCGTTAAAGTTTTTGTATCGTTCAATAACGTTTGCATTGGCATTATCTAGTTTATCTCCTCTAAAATATGCATAGTTATCAGCTGCTGGATCTTTTCCTATATTGGCTGGGGCATTTAAAACTCCTCCAAAATAATTTAAATATGGTTTGTTTAAGATTATTTCATCTCTATCATGCATTCCGTCAAACCCAACATCCTGCGCCGCTCTTGCGTCTGAATTGTTATCGAAAGCATTAACAAGGTTGATTTTGTTTGAAACAAAACCCCATTCTGTAGTGTCAACATCAACTTCTATATCGCCATCGGTTGGCAACCCATTTTCAAAGGATTTTCTACCATCTCGTAAAATATCTTCAGAAATATTTCCAATATGTATGTATATATCCCCTCCATCCTCAGTACCTCCAAAAGCATCAACATGGTCATTTGAATAGTCTGGCGAAGATGGATCAGGTGTAAATGCAAATGGATCCATTACCCAAAATTCTATAAATTCAATATTTTGACTAGCAAAATCAACATAGTCTATTTTTCTCATGATTCCACCCCACCTCGTTGAAGGGTCAATTAATTCTCCAGTAGTCTTATCAATACCACGTGAGATTCCAGGGGCTCCTGTTGTGTCGTAATTGTAAGGACCTCTTTCTTTAGGAAAGTACGATAAATCTAATGTTTGTAATGTTGGAGGCTCACCAACTGCCAGTCTTTTTTGAGGGTAAATTTCACTTTGTAATACAATTCTTTGGTAGAGATTTTGTTGAATATCCTTGTTGCCTTTTATATGATCAGGAGTACTAGCTCCATTGTCATCTCCAAAAAGAGGATCTATATAATACCATGCTAGTTTAGATCGATTAAATCCATACGTTTTATCATTGATTAAATCGCCCTCAGGCCATTCAGTATTTCCCTGAGGAGTAGATGCTAAAGTCCAAGCTATTCTATTCCTTATGTCAATCCCAGTTTGCCCTGCCTCAAAATCATCTATGAAGGACACAGCTTCACCATTGTTCTCAATTGCACTAGGTGATCCAGGTATTAACTGAGCGAATTCCCCTTTAACTTCAATCGAAGATTTTGCTTTAGTGTTAATGAAAGGAATTTTATCAACCAGTTTAGTTAGGTATTCCGATTCAGTTTTGTAATCCGTATTTAAACCCCACATCGTATTTTTAATTGGCTCTTCTCCTTGGTTTACTTTTTGGGTTAAGGGTCTCTCCGTTAAATTCATGAATGTTCCTCCAATATGGAAATCTTTATTTACTTCGTATTCTAAATGTGTACCGAACAGTGTTTTGCTCATAATACTAAACATCGAATTACTTTCTACATTCACCCTAATTGGCGTATTGGAGTTAAGAATGGATTCATTTAAAATTGTTACTTGTCCCATATTATAGTCAACACGGAAATCTGCACCTTCTACTAAATTCCTACCTCCTGCAGTTACGGTTACGGCACCTTTTGGGATACTAAATGAATTTAGATTTATTACGTTGCTTTTTGAGGAGTATTTAGCATATATTCTGAATCTGTTTTTTGTTGGGAATTCATTTTTAGCTCTAAACTTACTTACATGGTAAAGAGAATCGAAGGCAAGGGTATCAGCAATTGCATTGTCATTAATTTCAGTTCTTAATTTATTACCAAACGGCTGAAGAACAGGAAAGTAAATTTTACCGTTTTGAAGTCTGATTGTTTGACCTTCAATGATATCATATTTACCATCAGCTTGAGGATTTTGTAGATTATCTAATCTATCTAGACCTAATATTTCTATCCACCTTTTACTTTTCACATTAGCATTAGCTCCAGCCGCATTTAAGTAGTTTATATCATTGTTAGTGCTGGGGTCTTTATATCTAATATCAATTTCTAATGTACTTGCATCAACCCCATAGGTTCCCATAGAGTATACGTTTTTCATCATTAAATCCCAAAGTGGAACACTTGTGTTATTTACTTGAGTTGACTTAAGCATTTTGAGAAAAATGGACGACTGAACATCAGGAATATCACTTGAAAATTCTCCAATCTGATAAATATCATCTGATCCTCTAACAGAATATTGAAAGGCAACTGCTAAAACTTCGTCGTCTTCCATCTTCCTATTAAGAGAGATGTACCCTAATTGAGGATGATAGAAATATTCAGCTTCACTCAATTTCCTTGCATTTTCAATTTTGTTAAAATGAACTCCTGCCGTGTAGTTATAATTTGTACCAATTAATTCTCCTGAAGCACTTGTATATTGGCGCACTAAAGGATCTGCATTTATTTTACTATACAGATTATTACTTCCATTACTAGGCAATACTTGAGATCCTATTAGGGTAGGGTCATAGGTTGAATTTTCTGCTAAATCCATGAATCCGATAACATTTCTTGCTCCAGAATTTGCACTTATTCCAACATTAGTAATCCAAACTTCTATTTTAGTTATGTTTACAGATGAATTAATAATTGGAGGATTTGATAAGCTTTGGTTGTAATTATCAGTAAAATACTGAGCAAGGAAGAAATGACGATTATCTTCATAATCATCAGCTTTGATGTATACTTCTTTACTTTGAACTCCACCACTTAATTCAATGGTTTTTGATTCTGATTTTTGCTGAGAAAGTACAGTTTGAATCCTTAGTTTCCCAAATTGCATTTCTGTTTTGATACCAAATAAACTTTGACTTCCTCTAATGAGTGTCGAGTTTAAAGGCATTGTTACATTCCCAAGTTCAATGTTTTTTAAGATATCATCTTCTTTTCCTTCGAACTGAAGCTTCATTTCATTTTCAAAATCAAAAGATGCTTCGGTATTATAACTCGTTCCTAATTTAAGTTTGTCTCCAATTTGACCAGTAACATTTAATTGAATTTTTTCATTAAAGTCAAAGCTTGTAACTCTTTGGCTTTCAACCCTAATAATCGGATTTTCAGTTTTGGTAGAAGTTACGCCAAAAATTAATTCAGCGGATCCCTGAGGTTTTATTTCAATTTTATCATCACCAAAAATACCTGCAGCTCTTGCAGGAGTTGGAAGAGATATTCCACCGCCACTCGTACTTGATCCTGAGTTTTCTTGTTGTTTCTGTTTCCAGTAATCTTTTTCAGAATCGTTGTATCTGTCTTTCCAGAAATCATCAAAACTTTGCTCGCTACTAGGACGGTATTCATCAGTACCTAATTTTTCTTGAACTTTATAAGTGTTTGTTTCGGGATCATATACAACCTCGTATTCTATACTGCTTGGGTCCTTTAAATCAAATGGCTTTTCATCTTGGTTGTGCAAGTTAAAAGGAAGACTTAAAGAATCAGATGAGGGGCTGGTTTGCGCAAACACAGGTGTTCCGCAAATCATACAAACAAATGAAATAATAAATTTTAATATATTTTTATATAACCCCAATCTAAAGATTTTTCAACGCTTCTTTAATTAAACCTTCTACGTTTAATTCCGGTTGAGCCTTTAGTACCTTATTTAATATTTTTTCTACCGCATTTTTGGTAAAACCTAGTGCCAATAATGCAGATAACGCTTCATCTCTGTTCGTATTGTTAGCAAATGTTAAAATATTTTGCTCAACACCATCAATTTTACCAAGCTTATCTTTTAAATCAACAATAATTCTCTGTGCTGATTTTGCGCCAATTCCTTTAATACTCTTAAGTGTTTCCACATCAGCTGTAACAATAGCCATTGTTATTTCTTCGGCAGTCATACTAGAAAGCATAACTCTTGCAGTGCTGGCACCAACACCATTTACAGAAATTAACTGCCTGAAAATTTCTCGTTCACTCTTTTCTGCAAATCCATAAAGAGTATGAGCATCTTCCTTGATGGATAAATGCGTATACAATGTGCAGTTTTCATCGTTACCGAGCTTTGAAAACGTGATTAAAGAAATATTTAAAAAGTATCCAACCCCTCCTGCTTCAACAACAGCATGAGTAGGTGCCTTTTCAATAAGTTTACCTTTTATATGATGAATCATTATTTTTTTGCTTGTTTAACTTGTGCATCAACAACTGCTAATGTTGTCATGTTAACTATCTCTCTTACACTTGCGCCTAATTGCATGATGTGAACAGATTTATTCATACCTAATAAAACAGGTCCTATAACTTCTAATTCTCCCATTTGTTGTAACAACTTGTAAGAAATATTTCCAGAAGACAGGTTAGGGAACACTAACGTATTTGCCCCCTTATCTCCAAGCTTAGAGAAAGGAAACTGTTCGTTAAGCATTTTAGGATTCACAGCGAAGTTTGCTTGAATATCACCATCAACAATGATTTCAGGATGTTTGTCGTGTAAAATCTTAACGGCTTCTCTCACTCTGTCAGGACTCTTACCTTCAACTGAGCCAAAGTTTGAATAACTCAACATAGCTATTCTTGGTTCAATATTAAACTGCTTAACAGCATTGTGTGTTAAAACTGCAATATCAGCTAGGTCTTGGGCAGTAGGATGCTGATTAATTGTAGTGTCGGCAAAAAAGAACGGACCGTTGTGCTTTGTAAGTACTAAGTACATACCAGCTAGTTTACCTATTTTTTTATCTACTCCAATAATTTGAAGAGAAGGCCTGATTGAGTCCTTGTATTTTCTTGTAACACCTGTGATTAATGCATCAGCTTCACCTCTTTCAACCATCATACTTCCGAAGTAATTTCTACTTCGCATGATCTTGTCGGCCTCATATCTTGTAACTCCTCTACGGTTTCTTTTTTGATAAAGAACTTCTCCATATTCAGCTCTTTTCTCTTGTGATTCATCCGATCTAGTATCAATAATTTCAACACCTTCAAGATCTAATTGATACTCTTCAATTAAGTCAGTGATATTATTTTTATTTCCTAAAAGAATGGGCTGACAAACACCTTCATCAAATACAGTTTGTGCAGCTTTTAAAATTTTGTAGCTATCAGCTTCAGCAAAAACAACTCTCATTGGGTTTTGCTTAGCTCTTAGGGTTACTTGTTGCATAACAGTACTGTCATAACCCATTCGACTAATTAAGTCTTGTTTGTATGCTTCCCAATCTTTAATTGGATTTCTGGCAACTCCCGATTCCATTGCAGCTTTTGCTACAGCTGGGGCAACCACTGAAATTAATCTTTGATCAGTTGGTTTTGGTATGATATATTTTTTCCCAAAAACAAGTTTTTTTAAATCATAAGCCTGACTAACTTCCTCAGGGACAGGTTCTTTTGCTAATTTGGCGATAGCCTTAACAGCTGCAACTTTCATTGCTTCGTTTATTGCAGTAGCATGTACGTCCATTGCACCTCTAAAAATGAAAGGAAAACCAATAACGTTATTAACTTGGTTAGGATGATCGGACCTTCCTGTAGCCATAATAATATCTTCTCTTGAAGCCATTGCAACTTCATAAGGGATTTCAGGATCAGGATTTGCGCAAGCAAAAACGATAGGGTCTGGCGCCATGGTTTTAACCATTTCGGCACTTAAAACATTTCCTTTGGAAAGCCCTAAAAAGATATCAGCATCCTTAATAGCTTCTGCTAAAGTTGAAGGGCCAACTTCATTAGCAAAAAAAGCTTTTTGTTCCGTTAAATTTCCTCTTGAAGGTTTAATTACTCCTTTAGAATCCAACATCATTATATTTTCTGTTTTCGCACCTAAAGCAACATAGAGCTTTGCACAACTAACTGCTGACGCTCCTGCTCCGTTCACAACGATACGAACACTACTTATATTTTTATTTACTAACTCTAAAGCATTAAGTAATCCAGCGGTAGTAATAATTGCAGTGCCATGCTGATCATCGTGCATTATAGGAATGTCAAGCTCTTCTTTAAGTCTTCTTTCAATTTCAAAACATTCAGGAGCTTTTATATCTTCAAGATTAATACCTCCAAAAGTTGGAGAAATAGCTTTTACAGTTTCAATAAATTTATCCACGTCTGTAGCATCTACTTCAATATCAAAACAGTCTAAATCAGCAAATATTTTGAAAAGAAGGCCTTTTCCTTCCATTACCGGCTTAGATGCTTCAGGACCTATATTACCCAAACCTAAAACTGCAGTTCCATTTGAAATTACTGCTACAAGGTTTGATTTTGCTGTGTATTTATATACATCGTCCTTGTTTTTGGCAATTGCTAAACAAGGTTCCGCAACACCCGGCGAATAGGCTAAGGATAGGTCTCTCTGAGTACTGTAAGGCTTAGTAGGAACAACTTCAATCTTACCAGGTTTCCCTTGTGAATGATAGTCTAGTGCTTCCTGTTTTCTTAATTTGGCCATTTTTGAGTTTTAATATGTTTGTTCCTTTTTGAATAAACCCCACGAAAATAAGGAATTTATTACTCTTTATATGGTTTGAAACATAGTAAAATGAAGTGTTTTTTTTAAATTGTAGGTATGCGAAAAATTGTTGTTTTATCAGGAGCTGGAATTAGTGCTGAAAGTGGAATATCGACTTTTAGAGATAATGATGGTTTATGGGAGAATCATCGAATCGAGGAGGTTGCAACTCCTGATGCTTGGTATAATAATAAATCGTTGGTTCTCAAGTTTTATAACTTGAGAAGAAAACAGCTTTTTGAAGTAGAACCTAATGCCGGTCATAAAGCATTAGTTAAATTGGAAGATAAATTTGATGTTCAAATAATTACTCAAAATGTGGATGACTTGCATGAAAGGGCCGGATCTTCAAATATTTTACATTTGCATGGAGAGTTAAAAAAAGTGAGATCATCTTTGGATAGTTCGCTCATTTATGAATTAGAAAATTGGGAACAGAAAGGTGGCGAATTATGTGAGAAAGGAAGTGAACTCAGACCTCATATTGTTTGGTTTGGTGAAGAAGTTCCAAATATAATACCTGCAGTTGAAATTGTAAAAAAGGCTGATGTATTAATTATTGTGGGTACTTCATTAAATGTTTATCCGGCAGCTGGATTAAGTCACGAAGTAAAGTTAGGAACACCAATTTACTTAATTGATCCTGCTGAAGTGAACACTTCGAACTTAAAGAACGTAACACATTTAAAATTAGGGGCAGGGGTAGGACTTACTCAATTAGCTGACAAATTAATGCGCCGATAAATGAAGAAAAAAATATTAGTAATTTATACCGGAGGAACTATTGGAATGGTGAAAGATGCAAGTGGAAGTTATGTTCCTTTTTCATTAGAAAACATATTGCAATATGTTCCTCAATTAAATAAAACAGGTGTTGATTTAACAATTTATTCCTTTGAAAAGCTACTTGACTCTGCCTATGTTGGACCAGCTGAATGGCTTGAGATATCCAAGAAAATATCCAATAATTATAATGACTTTTCCGCTTTCGTAATTCTTCACGGGACTGATACGATGGCATACACAGCATCTGCACTCAGTTTTTTATTGAACGGATTAGATAAACCTGTAATTCTTACAGGTTCACAAATCCCTATAAATGAAGAAGGAACCGATGGAATAGATAACTTTTTAAACGCTCTGAGTATTGCGAAAGAAGGATTGGTTAATAAAGTGGCGATTTGGTTTCATCAAAGGCTTTTTAATGGTTGCTCCGTAACTAAAATTAATAGTAAAGAATTTGATGGTTTTGACTCTCCAAACCACGAAGTTTTAGCATCACTTGATTCAGGATTTAAGTACAATAAAAATGCCTTTTATTTTAAAAAAACCGATAAAGTTTTTTTTGATAAAATAGGATCCAAAGTATTGTTCTTAAATATTTATCCAGCTGCAGATCAGGCCGAACAAGCTTCCATAATTAAGAATAGTTTAAGTCGTGGTATCGTTATTTCTGTTTTAGGTTCAGGAACTGTTCCTTTCAAGGAAGGAGATGTTTTATTCAATGCTCTTTACGATAAAAACGTCCCAATTATTGCTGTTTCTCAATGTTTGAAAGGAGGGATTGAAGTTGGAAAATACGAGTCAGGCTCTGTTCTAAAAAAGCTAAATGTGATTTCAGGACAAAAAATAACAAAGGAGGCGGCTCTCACAAAATTAATTGTTGCCCTATCAAATTTTGATTCTAAAGAGAAGGTTTTATTTTACTTAAAAACTAATCAGCAAGGGGAATTTTAAATTAAATATAATTCCATTGTTTTCTGTTTTTTGAGGCTTTAGAGTACAGCTACTTAATTTTTTTAACCTTTTTATTAAAATCCAGTTTTAAATAAGTTTCGAGCTCCTCTTATTCCACAATTTTGATATTTATTGTAAGCTTGAGCTGCTGCTTCATCAGCATCTTTCCCAGATTTATTTTTCATCCAGTTATCAATAATAGCATGAAGGGTATAAGCTTCCGGTGCCATAAAATGTGTAGTCCAAACATACGGTTGAGCTTTTGATTTTTTAAACCCTTTATCATAGTAAATATTGGCCATACATGCTAGAACCGATGTTTTTATTGAAGTGCTGTCTTTTCTTGATGGATATTTATCAAGACTAAAGTCCATCAATCCATTGTGACCAACATAATTTACCAATGTCGCCTGATTGGTGTTAATAGTGAGTGAATCATTAATTTTTAAAGCCTTATCAACTTTCCCCGCTGCTGCTTTAAAGAAATCAATGTTACATCGTTTAATTTCCTTTCCTCTGTAAGCCTCAGCAATATGGTAAGTGTTTTGTTTTTGATTAAAGAATACTAATCTTTCAAGAATTATAGAATCAACTTTTACTGATGAAATTAATCTCCAGTCAGCACTGTTCTTGAAGAAAGTTTTTAAACCATAACCGCAGCCCCAATACAAGTTTGTTCTTGGGTTATCTCCATTCCCAATTGATGCTGGTACGGGAACTATCCCTTGAGAAGCGTTGTCGCAAAGGGCTACCAAGGTATAAGTTACTTTTTGAGCATTGCTAAGAAATGAAGTGAAAATTAGCAGGAGAAAAAACTTTTTCATGATAGTTGTTTATTGTGAAATTTAAAATTCAACAATAAAACCAACTTATGAAAATATTAATTAGAGTAAGAGATTCCCTATTTAGGTAACTAGGTTTTTCATAGAGGGAAGTTTCATTGATTAAAATAATTTCTCTCCTTCATTAACCTTAAACTTATCAAGTTTATATTCAATGTATTTGATTGTTTTTCCTTCTTCTAACCACATGTTTTCGTAGAATGTTTTTAAGGAAAGTTCTTTTGTTAATCTTGTTTTTGGATTTTGTGGGGTGTATTTTGAATAAATATCATCACAATCAAAAATAATTTCTAATCCTTTTTCTTCTATAATTTCTTTTGTGAATTCATAAAAGAAATCACTGTCTGATTTTAGTCTGATTTTCCCTTCAGATTTCAGAAATTGATTATATCTAGAAAGAAATAGTTTGTTGGTTAAACGCTTTCTTCTTCTATTTTTATTCATTTGTGGATCCGGGAATGTAATCCAAACCTCATCAACTTCGTTTTTCCCAAAACAATTAGCAATAAAGTCTATTCGCGTTCTTAAAAACCCAACATTTGTTAACCCTTGCTCAATAGCTTTGGTTGCGCCTTTCCAAATTCTATTTCCTTTAATATCAACTCCAATAAAGTTTCTTTCGGGATACATTTTAGCCATACCTACTGTGTATTCTCCTCCTCCACATGCTAGTTCAACCGTAATTGGATTATCGTTTTTGAAAAACGCCTCATTCCATTTTCCTTTTAAAGGAATTCCAGTCGTCATTACTTCCTCCATTGAAGGTTCAACGCAATTTTCATATTCGCTAATCATCGCGAATTTCTCCAGCTTACCTTTACTCATCTTTAAAAATTTCTGTTTGTTGGACGAACAATTATTTGCTCAAAATTAGCTCCTTTTGATGAATTAATAACCATATCAACAGCACTTACAATATCTTTAGGCTGAACGAAATCCTCTTTTGGTGCTTCAATTCCATCCCAAGAGGATGTCTTTATTGAACCAGGAATAATTTCAGTAACCTTTACCCCAAAATCTTTTAAATCATCACAAAGCACTTTCGTATAGCCCTGAAGCGCAAATTTAGAAATTGTATAAGCAGAAATGTCTTTTCTGTGAGATTCTGTAATTATAGAACCGATATTAAAAATAAAACCAGTTTTATTTTTTTTGAATTCACTCAGGAATTTTTGAGTAATAGAAAAAGCTGCTTTGAAGTTGATGTCTAACATTTTATCAACCTGTTTCATAGAAGTGTTTTCTAATTCACCTAATTCAAAAGAGCCAACGTTATTAATAATAACGTCAATTGGGTCGAAGTCGGCACTTAACTCTTCAACTAAAGCATCAACTGAATCTTGTTCAGTAAAGTCACAAGCATAAGTAATTACACTGCATCCTTTTAAATTAGAAGCGATTGATTTAAGACTTTCTTGATTGGTAGCAATTAAACCTATTGTACCTCCAAATTTTGAGGCGAACTTTGCAAATTCAGCACCGAGACCTCTACTTGCTCCTGTTATTATAAAATTCATTTTCTTATTTTTTTGCACTATTTCTACATTTGTTATAATACAGATTTTTTAGTGTTTGATTGTCAAAGATATGGAAGTTGATGTTGCAAGTTCTAATAAATAATTCACACCATTCTTTATTTGTAAGTTTATAAATTGCTTCAATAAGTTTAATAATTACATCATCATATTCAGTTGAGGTCAATTTTAAATTATGGTAAACTTTCAGATAAAGGATGTATACTTCCTATTTGTAATTAGGTGATTCGGCTAAAGGCTTCAATAAGTCCATTGCCCATTGATACTTATTTGTAAAAACATAACACTTAGCTAACTTAAATTTAAAACTGTTACTCATCGTGTCCAATAAATTTTGATAATTATTCTTAACAAAATCTAATGCTTTGAGTGAAGAACTTAATCCTCCTCCTTGTCTAGAATAATATTTATTAATAATTAAATGATTTTTGTGTAGTAGAAACTTATGCATAGTATCTTCAGCGAAATCATATTGGTGCAGTAATTTAATCATATTGTCAGCCATTACATTTTCGGAATCTCTAATAGGTAAATAGGATCGCGTCCCTATTATTAAAACTGTTTACAATAGGCAATATGTAGCGCTGTATCGTGTTTTTTTTCACGATTTTAAAGTAGTTATTTCGTTGTGGTTTTCCATTGATTATAAATACCTTTATTTCAGTCAAAAAATAACGAAACTATACTGTGAGTTTTACGTTTTGTTAAGGGTTGTAATTTAATTAATTACTCAAAAATCATACACATGAAAAAAATACTATTAGGATTTATAGCCATGCTTCTTAGCACAATAAGCTTTAGTCAGAAAATTCATTTTAATTACACGGACAGCACGCAATCTTCTTATGGTTTAGAGGATGTACGTAAAATCACCTTTGAAGGTGATGTGATGAATTTACATTTATTGGATGGCAGTTTATATGCTTGGAATGTAAGTACTATTGGAAATTATGAATATGAAGAAACCCCATTAAATACTCAGGAGTTATTAAATA
>MDSY01079142.1_pt1 | contig 17894 bp, 16 predicted proteins | sample 811131 | NCBI WGS metagenome assembly MDSY01 (sample SAMN05326643, study PRJNA326480) | marine metagenome | isolation source: seawater | place: Atlantic Ocean: South West | collected 2010
CGACCTGCTGAACGGCAAGCCGCCGACCCGTCCGGATCTCGGCGCCGAAGATACGGGCCCTGCCTCCGCCGTGCCGGCAATTGGCAAGCGCCGGAAGCCGAAGGATGGCGGCGGTGAAGCCGCAGGCGATCCGGAACCGAACCCGGCCTGATCCACTGAAGATTCCTGAATTGAGGCGCTGCCATCCTGGCGGCGCCTTTTTTCTGTCGTCTCGTCTGTCTTGGAATGAGGGCCGGGTCAGTTTAGCCCGGTGTAAGTACAGCCGCTCTGCATTCTATGGATTGCTGCACTGCAGCATTCTGGTTTCTAAGGGGCATCATTCGGTCGGAACAGCCAGGCAGGCGGAGACAACGCAATGCCCATCAAACCGGTAGACATCGTACTCTCAAACGGGGTGGAGGTCATTCTGCGCCCGGCCGGGCCGGCAGATGAGCCCCGGTTCGAGCACATCGTGGCGAACATGTCGGAGGAGTCGCGTTACCTGCGCTTCTTCTCAGGCGCCAGGGTGATCCCGAAATCGATCATCCATGCGCTCGCCGATGCGGACGGACACCGCCACATCGCCTGGGCCGCAGCCCTGAAAAACGAACCGGGCCAGCCCTTCATTGCGGCGGCGCACGCCATCCGCACGACGAATGAGCTGGAAGAGGGCGAACTCGCCATGGGCGTGCTGGACGCCTACCATGCGCAGGGACTGTCCCGCATGCTGATCGCGTGTGTGGCGCTTTGCTGCCACGCCGAAGGCATCATCACACTGGAAGCCGAAACCCTGCCGGAGAACCGGAAGGCCAACAATCTGTTCAAGGCGCTGGGCGGACATGTAATCCGGCCGATGCCGCCGACCACGATGTGGCAGTTCCATGTGGGCGAACTGATCAGTGTGCTGCGCGCCATGGAATCCCCGCAGGGGCTCCGCGAGGTCTTCCGGATCAATGGCGCCGATGATGACCAGGTGGCCGCGCCTTAGGAGACGCGTTCCACCATCATGTGCTTGATCTTGGCGATGGCCTTGGCCGGGTTCAGGCCTTTCGGGCAGACCTGCGCACAGTTCATGATCGTGTGGCAACGATACAGCTTGAACGGGTCTTCCAGATCGTCGAGGCGTTCGCCGGTGGCTTCGTCGCGGCTGTCGATCAGCCAGCGATAGGCCTGCAGCAGGGCGGCCGGGCCGAGATACTTGTCGCCATTCCACCAGTAGGACGGGCAGGACGTCGAGCAGGAGGCGCACAGGATGCACTCGTAAAGGCCGTTCAGCTCTTCGCGGTCAGCCTCGGACTGTTTCCACTCTTTCTCAGGGGCCGGCGTGTCGGTCTTCAGGAAGGGCTGCACATAGGCGTGCTGGGCGTAGAAATTGGTCAGGTCCGGGATCAGGTCGCGCACCACCGGCTGCGACGGCAGGGGGCTGATTGTGATCACGCCCTTCGGCAGGTCGTCGAAGCCCTTGGTGCAGGCGATTGTGTTGCGTCCGGCGATGTTCATCGCACAGGAGCCGCAAACGCCTTCCCGGCAGGAGCGGCGGAAGGCCAGCGTCGGGTCGATATTGTTCTTGATGTAGAGCAGGACGTCCAGGATCATCGTCCCGGCTTTGTCCATGTCCACCCAATAGGTGTCCCAGCGCGGATTGCCGCCTTCTTCCGGGTTGTAGCGATAGATCCGGAACTGGCGAAGATTGGTCGCGCCTTGCGGCTTCGGCCAGGTCTTGCCTTTGCGGACCGTGGAATTCTTGGGAAGCGTGAGCTGTACCATGTTCGATCGGTCCTCTTAGTAAACCCGGGCCTTGGGCTCGATGTAGCTGATTTCGTTCGACATTGTGTAGTCGTGTACCGGGCGGTAATCGAGGTTCACCTTCCCGGTTCCGTCATTCCAGGCCAGCGTGTGCTTCATCCACTTTTCGTCGTCGCGGTCGGCGAAGTCTTCACGGGCATGGGCGCCGCGGCTTTCCTCGCGGGTGGCGGCGCCGTTCACGGTGACAGCCGCCTGGGCGAGCAGGTTGTCGAACTCGAGGGCTTCGACGAGGTCGGTATTCCACACCATGGTGCGGTCCTGGACATCGATGCCCGGCAGTTTCTTGTAGACTTCCTCGATTGCGTCGACACCGTCCTTGAGGACGTCGCCGGTGCGGAAGACGGCGCAATTGTTCTGCATGGCGCGCTGCATTTCGAGGCGCAGCTTGGCCACCGGCTGATCGCCGGATGCGTTGCGGAACTTGTCGAGGCGGGCGAGATGGCTGTCCGTCGCGCCCTTTGGAAGCTCCGGCTGCGTGGCGCCGGCAATCGTCGTCTCGCCGCAGCGCAGGCCGGCTGCGCGGCCGAACACGACAAGGTCGATCAGCGAGTTGGAGCCGAGGCGGTTGGCGCCGTGCACCGACACGCAGGCCGCTTCGCCAACGGCCATCAGGCCCGGCACGATGGAGTCCGGGTCGCCATTCTTCTTGGTCAGCACTTCGCCGTGATAGTTCGTCGGAATGCCGCCCATATTGTAGTGGACCGTCGGCAGGACCGGGATCGGCTCCTTGGTGACATCGACACCGGCGAAGATCTTCGCGGTTTCGGAAATGCCCGGCAGGCGCTCGGCCAGAACTTCGGCGCCGAGGTGTTCGAGGTGCAGGTGGATGTGATCCTTTTCCGGGCCGACACCGCGGCCTTCGCGGATTTCCACGGTCATGGCGCGGGAGACGACATCGCGGGAGGCGAGGTCTTTCGCGGAGGGCGCATAGCGCTCCATGAAGCGTTCGCCTTCGGAATTGGTCAGGTATCCGCCTTCACCGCGGGATCCCTCGGTGATCAGGCAGCCCGACCCGTAAATGCCGGTCGGGTGGAACTGGACGAATTCCATGTCCTGCAGCGGCAGGCCGGCGCGCAGCACCATGGCATTGCCGTCGCCCGTACAGGTGTGGGCGGAGGTACAGGAGAAGAAGGCCCGGCCGTAACCGCCGGTGGCCAGGATGACTTTCTGGGCGCGGAAGCGGTGCAGCGTGCCGTCATCCAGCTTCCAAGCCGTGACACCGCGGCAGGCGCCTTCTTCGTCCATGATCAGATCCATGCCGAGGTATTCGATGAAGAACTCGGTCTCCTCGCGCACGCACTGGCCGTAAAGCGTGTGCAGCATGGCGTGGCCGGTCCGGTCGGCGGCGGCGCAGGTGCGCTGCACGGGGCCTTCGCCGAAGTCGCGGGTCATGCCGCCAAAGGCGCGCTGGTAGATCTTGCCTTCCTCGGTCCGCGAGAAGGGCATGCCCCAGTGCTCGAGTTCGTAGACGGCCTTCGGGGCGTTGCGTGTCAGGTATTCGATGGCGTCCTGGTCGCCCAGCCAGTCAGACCCTTTGACGGTGTCGTACATGTGCCAGCGCCAGTTGTCCTCGCCCATATTGCCGAGCGAGGCGGCGATCCCGCCCTGGGCGGCAACGGTGTGAGACCGGGTCGGGAAGACCTTGGTGATGCAGGCCGTGCGCAGGCCCGCCTGGGCCGCGCCGAGGGCTGCGCGCAGGCCGGAACCGCCCGCGCCGACAACCACGACATCGTAAGTATGATCGATCCAGTTATAGGTGCTCATGTTCTAACTCTCCCGCGGGGCCGCTTACGCGCCCGCGCCAATCCACAGTTTCAGGACCGAAAGGGCGATGGCCGCAAACAGTGCGATACAGGCGAAGCTGTTCAGGATCAGCAGCGCCGAGTGCATCCCCGTCTTCGCAATATAGTCTTCGATGACGACCTGCATGCCGAGGCGCATATGGTATACGGTCGCGCCAGCCGTAAGGATCAGCAGGATCGCAGGCAGCGGTTGTGAAATCCACTCGATCGCGGCGGCTTCACCGCCCTGGACGGCGTTGATGACCGAAAACAGGAACCACGGCACCAGGAAAACCAGGGCAATGGCGGAAACGCGCTGCCCGATATGGTGATGCGTGCCGGATTTGGCGGAACCGAGGCCGCGAGCGGCTTTGGCAGGGGTCAGGAACTGGCTGTTCGACATGGGTCTCTGCCTCCTACAGTCCGGCGGCGGCGAGCCAGATGGCTGCCGCGCCCAGAATGGCAAATGCGTAATTGAAGACGGAAACGGCGCTGGCCCGGCCCGGGTCGAAGCCGATGTTCGGACCATCCCAAAGCAGGTGGCGGATACCGTTCACGAGATGGAACAGGACGGCGACAGCCCAGAGATACAGGATCACGCTGCCATACCAGGAGAAGAGGATCCCTTCGATGGCGCCGTAACAGTCTGCGCCGGTGGCCAGGGCGATGATCCAGCCTGCAATCAGGAAAGTGCCGAAATAGAGGGCAACGCCCGTGATGCGGTGGGTGATCGAGGCGGCCATGGTAATATGAGGACGCCAGACCTGGAGGTGTGGCGACAGCGGGCGGGCATCAGCCCCGGACGATCCTGACATGCGAAGGACACCTTCCGATGGATGTAAGAGTTTAACTCAAGTGCTTGGCCTGCGGTTCTAGGAGTCTCTATGATCCTGTCAACGCACAGCAAGTCATGGAGTGACAATATGAAACGATTTCTGTGGCTTGGGGCCCTCTTTCTGTTCACACCTTCGGCATTTGCCGATCCGATGGACGACCTGATCGGGGAATATGAGGCTTATGTCCGTGACGCTTCCCCAGAGGAAGCGGCACGTGCCGCTGGGGAAGCTGCGTCGGGCTGGGGAAATGTCGCGCCGGAGGCGGTCGCAGACCGGGCAGCGAAGGCGGCGGCCCTGCGTGATGCGATTGCTGCGCTGGAAACCGAACGGACTACCGACCAGGCGATTCTCAAGCGTCTTCTGACGACGGATATCGACAATGCGCGCTTGGATACCGCCCGGATCCCCTTCACCGGAGACTGGGGGTTTCAGGCCGAGCCGGTCTTTGCGGCGATGCAGACCCGGATCACCAGCGAGGCCGAAGGCGACGCCTGGATTGCGCGCCTGAACGATGTGCCGCGCTATTTCGCAGAAAATGTTGCAAACATGCGCCGGGGGCTCGCCACGGGCTGGGTGGCGCATGCCGATCCGCTGGGCGTGATGACAGACCAGATTCGCGAGCAGATCTCCGACGACCCCAGCGCAAGCGGCCTGTACGCCCCGTTCCGTAATTTGCCGGACGACATGGACCCCGCCGTCGCCTCCCGCCTGAAGACGGACGGGCTGACCGCAGTGGCGAATGCCATATCGGCCTATCGCAGAGCCCTGGCGTTCATCGAAACGGACTATGCGCCCCACACACGGGACGGGGCAGGGATCGCGAACCTGCCGGGTGGCAAGGCGGTTTATGCCGCCGCGATCGAGCACCACACAGCGGGCGCCGGTTATTCGCCCGAGGAGATCCATGAACTCGGCCTCTCCGAAGTCGCCCGCATCCGGGGGGAGATGGAGGCGATCCTGCAGGAGATCCATTTCGAAGGCGACTTCCAGGACTTTCTCGTCTTCCTGCGCACCGATCCGGCCTTTTATGCGAAAACGCCGGACGAGTTGATGGGCCGGGCGAAAGCTGTCGCGGCGAAACTGGATGCTATCCTGCCGGACTATTTCGGCAAGCTGCCGGAGCATGGCTACAATGTGGAGCCTGTGCCTGCGGCGATCGCGCCGGGTTACACGTCTGCCCGCTATGTGCAGGGCGATCCGGAGGAAGACCGGCCGGGCACCTATCTCGTGAACACCTATGCGCTGGACCAGCGCCCGCTCTACGAACTGCCGGCGCTTTCTGCGCATGAGGCCGTGCCGGGGCATCACCTCCAGATCATGCTGGCCATGGAAATGAAGGGTCAGCCGCGCTTCCGCCAGCAGTATTATGCCACCGCGTTCGGGGAAGGGTGGGGGCTTTATGCCGAACACATTGCCATGGAGGCGGGCCTGAACGAGACGCCTTATGAACGCTTTGGCGGGCTTTCCATGGAGATGTGGCGCGCCTGCCGGCTCGTCGCCGACACCGGCCTGCACCTTTATGGCTGGACGCGGGAAGAGGCGGAGGAATGTTTCAACGAGAATTCCGCCCTCGCACCGCTGAACATCCGCAATGAGGTGACCCGCTACATGGGCTGGCCCGGACAGGCGACGGCCTACAAGATCGGTGAACTGAAAATCCTGGACCTGCGCCATCAGGCCGAAGCGGCCCTCGGCGATGCGTTCGACATCCGCGCCTTCCACGATGCGGTCCTGTCTAAGGGGGCTGTTCCGCTGGATGTGCTGGACGATCAGATCCATGACTGGATCGAGGCGGAACAGATGCGTGGAGCAGGACCGGATACGGCCCCTGAAACAGCCGACGCGCCCTGATAGCAAAGCGACTCTGAATTTGTTCCGGTCAGGCTTGTATCCTGCTGGCCGGTACGCCAAATGGGCTGGCCATGTTTCGCTTCTTCGAACACCGTCTCCCGCCGTTCCCGGACGCCCAGCTGGATGTGCCGCCGCAAGGGTTCTGGCCCTTCGTCTGGCACTATGTGCGCGATGCCGTGCCGTGGCTGGTGGTCACGGCCGTCTTTACGGCGATCATTGCCGTAGGCGAGGTGACCCTGTTCGGCTTCCTCGGCGGGATTGTCGACTGGCTGTCGTCTGCAGACCGGGAAGGCTTCCTGCAGCGCGAAGGCCTGCGGCTGGCCCTGATGGCAGGCGTCGTGCTGGTGGTGCTGCCGCTGGCAACCTTGATCCATGCGCTGATCGTCTATCAGGGCCTGATGGGCAATGTGCCGATGAGTGCACGCTGGCGCATGCACCGGCAGATGCTGGGCCAGTCGATGAACTTCTTCGGCAATGAGTTCGCCGGACGGGTCGCAACCAAGGTGATGCAGACCGCACTGGCGGTGCGTGAGACAGTGATGAAGATCCTCGACGTCTTCGTCTTCGTGATCGTCTATTTCGTCTCGGCGCTTGTGCTGGTCGCGTCATCGGACTGGCGCCTGATGCTGCCCTTCCTGCTGTGGGGCGGGCTCTACTGCCTTGTCATGACCTGGTTCGTGCCGCGTCTCGGCAAGGTGGCCGAACGACAGGCGGATGCCCGCTCGGCCATGACCGGGCGCATCGTCGACAGTTATACCAATATCCAGACCGTGAAGCTCTTCGCCCATGCCGGGCATGAAGAAGCCTATGCCAAGGACAGCATGGAAGGCTTCCTTGGGACGGTTTACCAGCAGATGCGCTACGTCACCGGCTTCAACTTTATTGTCTATCTGAACAACTCCCTGCTGGTCTTCTTGGTCGGCGCGGTCGGCATCTATCTGTGGATGGGGAATTTGATTGGCGCGGGGGGCGTGGCGGCCGCGATCGGCCTGACCCTGCGCATCAAATCCATGTCACAGTGGATCATGTGGGAAGTCGCCGGCCTCTTCGAGAATATCGGTGTGGTCTATGACGGAAAGGCCATGCTGAACCGCCCGGTTGCCGTGGCTGATGCGCCGGATGCGGAAGACTTGCCGCGCGGGGCAGGAGCGATCGAATTCCGGAATGTCTCCTTCCACTATGGCAAAGGCTCCGGCGTGATCGAGGACTTCTCCCTCACGATCCGGCCGGGGGAAAAGATCGGCCTTGTCGGCCGGTCTGGCGCAGGCAAGACAACGCTGACGAACCTGCTGCTGCGCTTCTACGAAACGGAAAGCGGCGCGATCCTTCTCGATGGGCACGATGTCTCCCATGTCACGCAGGATTCCCTCCGGGCACAGATCGGCGTGGTCACGCAGGACACCTCGCTCCTGCACCGTTCCATCCGCGAGAACATCGCCTATGGCCGGCCGGGCGCGAGCGATGCGGACATCCTGACGGCCTGCGGGAAAGCCGCCGCCCTGGACTTCATCAACGATCTGGAGGATTCCCAGGGCCGTCGCGGGTTGGACGCACATGTGGGCGAGCGCGGCGTGAAACTGTCCGGCGGCCAGCGCCAGCGGATCGCGATTGCCCGCATCTTCCTGAAGGACGCACCGGTGCTGATCCTGGATGAGGCGACCTCCGCGCTCGATTCCGAGGTCGAGGCCGTGATCCAGGAGAAGCTGTTCGAACTGATGGAGGGCAAGACGGTGATCGCCATTGCACACCGCCTGTCGACCATCGCGGCGATGGACCGGCTGATCGTGCTCGACAAGGGGCAGATCGTCGAGCACGGCAACCATGCGGATCTTGTGGCTGCGGGCGGGCTCTATTCCGAGCTCTGGGCGCGCCAGTCCGGCGGCTTCCTGGTGGAACCGGACAAGGCAGACAGCGAAGTTGCGGCGGAGTAGGGCCTCATGAAACTGACCATTATCGAAACCGGCCTCGTCCCGGAGCCGATCCGCGGGGATTTCGAAGACTATCCGGCCATGTTCCGCCGCATGTTCAGCGCGATTGATCCGGACATGACGTTTGAGACCATTTCTGTGATCAAGGGGGAGAGCTTGCCGGATCCGGCCTCATTGGAGGCGGTGCTGCTGACGGGGTCTGCATCCGGCGTCTATGACGACCTGCCATGGATCGCTCCGTTGCTGGAGTTCATTCGCGCGGCCGCTGGCGCTCGTGTGCCTCAGATCGGCATCTGCTTTGGTCATCAGGCGCTCGCCGAAGCGCTGGGCGGAAAGGTCATCAAGTCTCCCAAGGGATTTGCGGCGGGCCGCCACACCTATGACGTGCTGGCCTGTCCGGGCCTGCCGGCGGATACGTGCCCGAAGACGATCTCCATCGCGGCCAGCCATCAGGACCAGGTCGTCGCGCTGCCGCCTGGCGCTGAAGTGATCGCGAAATCGGACTTCACCCCCTTTGCCGGCCTCTGTTATGCGGACACCCCCGCCATGAGCTTCCAATGCCATCCGGAGTTTTCAGATGCCTTTTCTGCGGCGCTATACCGCTCCCGCAGAGAACGGCTTGGCGCTGCGACAGATCCGGCCGTTGAATCGTTGCAGATCGCTGATGACAATCAGCTTGTTGCACGCTGGATCGCGGGCTTTCTTTCGGCGCACCGCACCGGGCGTTAACGATCTGAAACTGGTGTGAAACCTGCATCCGGTTGCGGAAACTGGTGCAACAGTGTTCAACACGCACACGAAACCCCGTGGAGATTTACGACATGATGCCGAAACCGCTCGCAGACATCGCTCCGAACACATTTGAGTTCGAAGTGCTGCCACTGGTGAAGCCGACAGGCTTTCGCGAATATGATGCCCGCTGGTGGTTCAACGGTATCGGCAAGGAAAAAGCCCCGGAGCTGAACCTGACGGGGGTTCAGGCACTTGGCCTCGGCATGGCAACACTGTTCCACGAACTGGGCGTCGAGCCGAAAGTGGTGACGGGCCATGATTTCCGCTCCATCAGCCAGCCCATCAAGAACGCCTTGATCCTCGGCCTGACACAGGGCGGTTGCGAAGTGATGGATGTCGGCCTGGCGCTGTCGCCGATGGTCTACTGGAGCCAGTTCGAACTGGACGCGCCCTGCTGTGCCATGGTCACCGCCAGCCACAATGAGAATGGCTGGACCGGCGTGAAGATGGGCGCCAACAAGCCGCTGACATTCGGGCCGGAAGAAATGGGCCGCCTGAAGGAAATCGTCATGGGCGGCGCCTTTGTGGAGCGCGAAGGCGGCAAGCATTACCGTATCGAAGGCATTCGCGAGAAATACATCGCCTCGGTCGCTGACGGCGTGAAGCTGTCGCGTCCGCTGCGCGTCATCGCCGCCTGCGGCAATGGTACGGCGGGGGCGTTTGCGCCGGATGCGCTGCGCGCCATGGGGGCAGACGTCATCGAGATGGATTGCAATCTCGACATGACCTTCCCGAAATACAATCCAAACCCGGAAGATTCCGAAATGCTGCACGCCATGGCCGCCGCCGTGCGCGAGCATGGCGCCGATGTCGCGCTCGGCTTTGACGGGGACGGGGACCGCTGCGGCGTCGTCGACAATACGGGTGAGGAAATCTTTGCCGACAAGATCGGCCTGATGCTGGCCCGCGACCTGTCGAAACAATATCCGGACTCGAAATTCGTGGTCGATGTGAAATCGACCGGCCTCTACAAGACGGACCCTGTGCTGAAGGAAAACGGCGCGACGGTCGATTACTACAAGACCGGACATTCCTACATCAAGCGCCGCACGAATGAACTCGGCGCGCTGGCGGGCTTTGAAAAGTCCGGCCACTTCTTCTTCCGCCCGCCGATCGGGCTCGGCTATGATTGCGGCCTCGTCGCCGCGAAAGCTGTGCTGCAGATGCTGGACCGCAACCCAGGCAAGACCATGGCGGAGCTGAAGGGCGAACTGGGCACGGCCTGGACCTCGCTCACCATGTCGCCGCATTGCGATGACGAAACCAAGTACGGCATCGTCGACAAGATGGTCGAAGAATACGAAGGCCTGAACGGTACGGAAATCCTTGGCCGCAAAGTGGTCGATGTGAATACCGTCAACGGCGCCCGCGTGACGCTGGAGGACGGCAGCTGGGTTCTGATCCGGGCGTCTTCGAACAAACCGGAACTCGTCGTCGTGGTCGAATCCATGGCCAGCGAAGACGACATGCGCGACCTCTTCCACAAGGAAATCAAACCGCGCCTCGGCAAGCACCCGGAAGTCGGGGCCTACAATCAGGAAATCTGATCAGCTACCTCTGATCAACTGCCGGCGGGCGGCATGCCCATCTCGGCACCGGCGGCATCATCGAGCTCTCCGGCACGTTTCCAGGCGGGCCGGGACTCAAGCCGGGCCCAATATGCGGCGAGGGCATCGTGCGCCGGCATGGAGCCGAACTGCAGCCCCCAGCCGACCTGCGCCCCGAGATAGACGTCGGCGGCGGTAAACTGGTCGCCGCACAGATACGGGCTTGCGTCGGATACGGCCTTGATCAGAACCCCGTACATGTCGTCGAAATCGCCATAGCCCGCCATGCGCTTGCGCTCTTCGTTCACCGAAAATCCAAGGGCACGGTTCGTGACCCCCGATTCCACGGGCCCGGCGGCGAAAAACATCCAGCGGTAATACGCTGCCCGGCGGTCCACTGGCGGGGCCAGTCCGGCCTCCGGGAACGCGTCTGCCAGATAGGCGCAGATGGCGGCGCATTCGGTGACCACCTGATCACCGTGAACGATCGCGGGCACCTTGCCCATCGGATTGATGGCCAGGTATTCCGGCGCCTTCATCGTGCCGTCATAGGTGAGGTATTCCACCTCATAAGGCACGCCGACCTCTTCCAGCATCCAGCGGGCAATCCGGCCGCGCGACATTGGGTTTGTATAGAGTTTCAACGTGGCCATGCGTCCCTCCGATTGTTCACGTTTTGATCTAGTCCTTCGCGTTCACCTGAGTCAATCCGGAATCGTCGCAGCTGAAACTGCCGGACCGGCAGCCATGCCCTCTTGACCTAGGGACGCAAAAATCGCACCCCTCCGCCCAGTTTACACTGGCAGAATCGAGGTTAGTCCCATGCGCGTTGCGATGATTGGCACAGGCTATGTGGGGCTTGTCTCCGGCGCCTGCTTTGCGGATTTCGGTCATGTCGTCACTTGTGTCGACAAGGACGCTTCCAAGATCGAGAAGCTGAAGGCCGGTGTGATGCCGATCTACGAGCCCGGCCTCGACAGCCTGGTCGCCAACAATGTTGCGGAAGAGCGTCTTTTCTTCACGACCGACCCGGCCGAAGCCATTCGCGATGCCGATGCTGTCTTCATCGCTGTCGGCACACCGTCCCGCCGCGGCGACGGCCATGCAGACCTGTCCTATGTCTATGGCGCCGCCGAAGAGATCGCCCAGCTGATGGAAGGCTTCACGGTCGTGGTCACCAAGTCCACCGTGCCCGTCGGCACTGGAGACGAAGTCGAAGAGATCATCCGCAAGACGCGTCCTGATGGTGACTTTGCCGTCGTCTCCAATCCGGAATTCCTGCGCGAAGGCGCGGCGATCAAGGACTTCAAGATTCCGGATCGTGTGGTCGTCGGGACAGAAGACGAGCGCGCCCGTCAGGTGATGGGAGAGCTTTACCGTCCGTTGTTCCTGAACGAGACGCCGATCCTGTTCACCGCACGCCGGACATCGGAGCTGATCAAGTATGCAGCCAATGCCTTCCTCGCTGTGAAGATCACCTTCATCAACGAGATGGCGGACCTCTGCGAAAAGGTGGGCGCCAATGTGCAGGAAGTGTCCCGCGGCATCGGCCTCGATGGCCGGATCGGGTCGAAATTCCTGAATGCCGGCCCCGGGTATGGCGGCTCCTGCTTTCCGAAAGACACGCTGGCCCTGACCAAGACCGCGAATGATTACGACAGCCCGGTTCGGATCGTCGATACGGTTGTCGAAGTGAACGCGGCCCGCAAGAAGGCGATGGCCGGCAAGGTGATCGCGGCGATGGGCGGAGATGTCAGCGGCAAGACGATCGGCGTGCTCGGCCTCGCCTTCAAGCAGAACACCGACGACATGCGCGATGCGCCAAGCCTGGATATCCTTCCGGCGCTTCAGGCAGCCGGAGCAACGATCAAGGCCTACGACCCGGAAGCCATGACCGAGGCCAGCCACCTCCTGAAGGATATTCAGTTCGCGAAGAACGCTTACGAAGCCGCCCAGGATGCCGATGCCCTCGTCATCCTGACGGAATGGGACCAGTTCCGTGCCCTTGATCTCGACCGGATCAAGGCTGCGCTGAACAGCAATGTCGTGGTAGACCTGCGGAACATCTATTCGCCGGAAGACATGGCCGCCAAAGGCTTCGCCTATACGTCTATCGGCCGTCCGGCCGTCTGATCTGCCCCCTGTAAACAAGGACAGGACCCATGAAATTCTTTGTCGATACCGCTAACACTGACGACATCTCGGAACTCGCTGCAACCGGCCTGATCGATGGTGTCACTACGAACCCGTCCCTGATTGCCAAAGCAGGCCGGCCGTTCACCGACGTGATCAAGGAAATCTGCGACCTGGTCGAAGGCCCGGTCAGCGCCGAAGTTGTCGCCACAGAATATGACGGCATGATCACCGAAGGCCGCAAGCTGGCCGCGATCGCTGAAAACGTCGCAGTGAAACTGCCGCTCACCTGGGACGGCCTGAAAGCCTGCAAGACGCTGACAGGCGAAGGCACGATGGTGAATGTCACGCTGTGCTTCTCGGCCAATCAGGCCCTGCTCGCCGCCAAGGCCGGCGCCACGTTCATCTCTCCGTTCATCGGCCGTCTCGACGACATCAATCTCGACGGCATGGAGCTGATCTCCGACATCCGCCAGATCTATGACAACTATCTGTTCGATACCGAGATCCTGGCCGCATCGATCCGCACGGCGAACCATGTGAAGGAGTCCGCGCTGGCCGGCGCTGATGTTGCCACCATGCCGCCGAACGTGATCAAGTCGCTTGCGACTCATCCGCTGACGGACAAGGGCCTCGCCGCTTTCCTCGCGGACGCTGAAAAGGCAGGCATCAAGGTCTGATCCCATGACCGAGGCGCAGGGCCCACAGGGCAGGGTGCTCGTCATCGCCGGGTCGGATTCCGGCGGCGGGGCGGGGATCCAGGCCGATATCAAGACGATCACCATGCTGGGCGGCTATGCCATGACGGCCGTGACGGCGATTACCGTGCAGGACACGACCGGCGTGCATGGCGTCTGGCCTGTGCCGGTTGAAGCGGTGACAGGGCAGATGCAGGTCACGCTGGCCGATATCGGCGCCGACGCGATCAAGACCGGCATGCTGGGCAGTGCCGCGCTCGTCGAAGCTGTGGCTGAATGCCTTGCTGCCAACGTATCGATGATACCGCGCGTGATCGACCCGGTGATGATCGCTACGTCGGGCCACCGGCTGGTCGAGGCAAAAGGCGTGGAGGCTATCCGCTCCGAGCTTGTGCCAGGTGCCCGGCTCGTCACGCCGAATGCGCCCGAGGCGGAAGTTTTGACCGGCAAGGCCGTCGAGACGGTCGACGGCCAGCGCCGCGCCGCCGAACAGCTGTTGGAGCTTGGCGCCAATGGCGCGCTGGTGAAGGGCGGGCACATTCCGGGCAGCAAGATCACCGATGTGCTGCAGACGACCACCGGCGAATGGATCTTTGAAAGCCCCCGCATCGAAACAACGTCCACGCACGGAACCGGCTGCGTGCTCGCCTCCGCCATCGCCGCCTTGCTGGCGCAAGGGGAGAGTGTGCCGGACGCAGTGGAACAGGGGCGGGATTACCTGATGGGTGCAATCCGCGCGGCGAAGGGCTTCGGGAAAGGCGCCGGACCGCTCCATCATGGCTGGGTGCTCGATGACGAAGATTAGCCAGCCTTAACCATCGATTACAAATCATCGATTTGCTGTCTGTCTGGAGTGTGGCAAAGGAAGCGCCCCGAAACAGGAGGCGCCCATGCCGAAATTGCCTTTCTATCAGGTCGATGCCTTTGCCTCGCGGCCGTTCGAGGGAAACCAGGCGTGCGTGATGCCGCTTGAAGATTTCCTTCCGGACGCGATCCTGCAGACCATCGCAGCGGAGAACAATGTCGCCGAAACGGCGTACCTGGTTCGCAAGAGCGAAAACACCTGGGCACTACGCTGGTTCACCCCGGCCGTGGAAGTGCCGCTGTGCGGACACGCCACGCTGGCGAGTGCGCATGTCCTGTTTGAAGAATACGGCTTCAAAGGCGAGGCGGTGCATTTCGAGACGGTCCATTCAGGCAGCCTGATCGTGTGCCGACTGGCCGACGGCAAGCTGGAAATGGATTTTCCCTGCGGGCCCGTACAGGAAATTCCGGTGACGGATGATGTCGCCACTGCGCTGGGCGCCCGCCCGGTACAGGCCTGGGGCGGCATGTTCTATGCGGCCCGGTTCGAAACGCCGGAAGAGGTGGAAGCCCTGAAACCTGACCAGAGAGCCCTGAAAGACCTGGGCGTTCCGGGCGAAGGCTGGGACCGCGGCAATTTCGGCTGCTTCGCGGCAGGCGGAGACGGCGTGGATGTTACCAGCCGCTTCTTCGCCCCCGGCAGCGGCATCGATGAAGACCCGGCCACCGGCAGCTGGCACACCATGCTGGCCCGTGTGATGAGCGAACGGTTCGGCAAGACGGAGCTTAAATGCCGTCAGGCCTTTCCAGGCCGCGGCGCCTTCATCGACACACGTCTGGAGGGTGACCGGGTGAAACTCATCGGTACGTCCGTCACCGTCATCGAAGGCAGCTTCACGCTTTAGACGCTGCTATTCCGCGCCCCAGGGGGCTGGTGGGGTGTCTACCGGGTGGGTCGTGTCGAATTCCGCGCGGAAGAAGCGGCCGGGGCGTTCCAGTTCGTAGGCGAACAGGCTGTGGGTAGGGCGCACTTCGATGGCCCAGACATTCTCTTTCGACTGCGGAATGCCGGAGGCATCGAACAGGGCCTTTGTTGCGTCGTCGGCCGGAAAGTTCAGGCGGCTGCCGCTGAACCGGTCATCGCGTGTGCCGCCATAGCCGCTCAGCGCGTCGAGGCTGCCGTCTGCGTGGCGGTGCTCATGGTGCAGGGCGAGGCGGTCGCCCTCGCGGTGGATCACCCAGACACGGGACCGGTCATCGCCGACATGCAGCGGGATGCGGATCTCGTCCTTCGAACAGGACCGCACATGCATGACAATGCGCTGGGCGCGCCATGGGTCGTCCTGCAAATCATCGCTGACGATCTTGCCTTCGAAGGCCTTGCCGCAGAGCGCCGTCAGCCGGTGCATGAACTCCGACTCCTGAAGCGTCGGCTGGCTGCATGCAGTCACCAGCAGCAGCGCGGCAGTTAGGAGACGAGCGCGCACCGGATCGGTCCTAGTGGCGGAAGTGGCGCATGCCGGTGAAGACCATGGCGAGACCGGCTTCGTCGGCGGCGGCGATCACTTCATCGTCGCGGATCGACCCGCCCGGCTGGATTACGGCGCTGGCCCCGGCAGAGGCGGCTTGCAGCAGGCCATCGGGGAAGGGGAAGAAGGCATCGGAGGCGGCAACGCAGCCCTTGGTCTTCGGTTCGGCCCAGCCAGCGGCTTCTGCGGCATCCTCGGCCTTGCGCGCCGCGATACGGGCAGAGTCGACGCGGCTCATCTGCCCGGCGCCGACGCCGACGGTCGCGCCGTCTTTCGCATAGACGATCGTGTTGGACTTCACATGCTTGGCGACGCGCCAGGCAAACAGCAGGTCGTCCAGCTGTTGCTCGGTCGGAGCGATCTTGGTGACGACTTTCAGGTCGGCCTTCGTGATGCGGCCGAAATCGCGGTCCTGCATCAGGAAGCCGCCAGCAACGGTTTTCACGAACCGTCCGGCCGAGGCCGGGTCGGGCAGGCCTTCGGTGATCAGGAGGCGGAGATTCTTTTTCTTCGCGAAGATCGCTTCCGCCGCTGCGTCGGCGCCTGGCGCGATGACGACTTCGGTGAAGATCTGCGAGATCTCCTTTGCCGTCTCTTCGTCGAGGGCGCGGTTCAGGGCAACGATGCCGCCGAAGGCCGAGGTCGAGTCGCAGGCGAGCGCGGCGCGGTAGGCTTCGATGACAGACCCGCCCTGGGCCACACCGCACGGATTGGCGTGCTTGATGATGGCGACGGCAGGCGTCTCCGCGCCCAGCTCACCGATCAATTCATAGGCCGCGTCGGTGTCGTTGATGTTGTTGTAGGACAGTTCCTTGCCCTGCAGCTGTTTCGCCGTGGCAACGCCAGGGCGCTTCTCGCCGGTGACGTAGAAGGCGGCTTTTTGGTGCGGGTTCTCGCCATAGCGCAGGGATTGCTGCAGCTTGCCGCCGAGGGCCGCCCAGTCCGGCGCCGTCTCGTCCAGCTGCGCGGCATACCAGCTGGAAATGGCGGCATCATAAGCGGCGGTGCGGGCATAGGTCTTCGCGGCGAGCTTGCGGCAGAGGGCGACGCTGACTTCGCCGTCATTTGCGTCCATCTCTTCCAGCACCTTGTCGACATCGCCGCCATCGGTGCAGACGGCAACGAGGGCGCCGTTCTTGGCCGCCGCGCGCAGCATGGCCGGGCCGCCAATGTCGATATTCTCGATACAGGTTTCGAAGTCGGCGCCGGAGGCGACGGTCGCTTCGAATGGGTAGAGGTTCACATAGATCAGGTCGATCGCGCCGATGCCGTGGGTCTCGGCGTCTTTCACGTGGGAAGGATTGTCGCGCAGGTAAAGCAGGCCGCCATGCACGGCCGGGTGCAGCGTCTTCACGCGGCCATCCATCATTTCCGGGAAGCCCGTCAGGTCGGCCACGTCTTTCACCGCAAGCCCGGCTTCCTTGAGCAGTTTCGACGTGCCGCCGGTGGAGACGAGTTCCACGCCTTTTTCAGCGAGCTTTTTTGCCTGTTCGACAAGGCCGGTCTTGTCGGAAACGGACAGGAGGGCACGGCGAATACGAACGGGGGCTCCGCTGGCGGCGTCGGACATGAGGGGATCTCCAGGAAGGACAATGCGTTGCCGCGCGGGTTAGCACGGCAGGGCAGGGCGTCAAGCGATGTCCTTGAACGCTTTTGCAGCCCGCTCCACCCCGTATTCCGGGACGATCATGCCCAGCATGCGCAGCGCTTCGGACCGTTCGCGGCGGCTCGCCGCTTCGATCAGGGCGGAAAGCTGCTTGTCGAACAGTTCCGAGGAAAGGGTGCGGCTGGCAACACGCAGGACGCCGTCGACATCGGTCCGGGTGACGGTCTCGTGTTCGTAGGTCAGTGCCTCGTGCATTTTCTCGCCCGCCCGCAGCCCGGTCTGGACGATCTCGATATCGACACCGGGGATCAGGCCCTTCAGGCGGATCAGCGTTTCGGCCAGTTGCAGGATCGGCATCGGCTCACCCATGTCGAGCACATAGATATCTGAATTCCCGCATTCATGTTGCAATGCGCCCGCCTGCAGGACGAGCGAAGAGGCTTCTTCCACGGTCATGAAATACCGGGTGACGCCCATATCGGTGATGGTGACCGGCCCGCCCTCGGCGATCTGCCGCTCGAACAGGGGAACGACCGAACCGGAGGATCCGAGCACATTACCGAACCGGACCATGGCGGCGGCCATGCCAGCTTCCTCGGCAATA
>MDSY01134591.1_pt1 | contig 17893 bp, 5 predicted proteins | sample 811131 | NCBI WGS metagenome assembly MDSY01 (sample SAMN05326643, study PRJNA326480) | marine metagenome | isolation source: seawater | place: Atlantic Ocean: South West | collected 2010
GAGAATGGTATCTCGGTCGACCTAGTTGGAGGTGAAACCCAAGTCCTCCCTACTCATTATAATCAGAAAGCTCGTTAATTAATTTTAGCGAGCTTTTTGTTATACATTATAACCCATTTTTATTTTTTTCATAAATACTATTGTCAATAGGTGAGCCTCATTAGAGGACTTATGCTAGACCCATAGCGTAGACTTAGAACGTCAAAAAGGAGAAAAACAATGGGAAGACCAGTCAATAAAAGAAATTTTGGTGCAACAGGTACAGCCACACCAACAATACCAATTCGCTTTCATGATGGATCATCATTAATTGAAGGCTATATCGTTTCACAACGAGGAACAAACAAATTTAATTGTTCAAATGATGCAGGCAATATAGCAAGAGTTTGCACACTTACTACAGATGGTAGTGCTCCAAATGCTGATAAAGAAGCTTTGCTTGTTGGAATCGGCACAGGAGGAAATGCTATCAATGTTAAAAAAATGTTCAATAGAACTTGTGTAGACTATGATGGTAATCGATATACTTGGACAGCGGAAGACGACTCAACAGAATCATTGCTACGTTTAACTGCTATCTAAGGAGTTAAATAAATGGCTGAACGTATCAATAATGTAGGTGCAAGTTCTTACAAAATAAAAGTTACAAGCGGCGGCGACATCACATTAGATGTTGGCAACGGCGGTAAAGTTACTGTAAGTGGTGATCTTGATGTTCAAGGTCAAAGCACAAGCATTGGCTCAAGTGAACTAATTGTTGAAGATAACACTATAACTTTAAACAATGGAGAAACAGGTGCAGGAATTAGTCTTGGCACTTCAGGGTTAATTATTGATAGAGGAACAAGGCCAGATGCAAATGTAATATTTGATGAAAGCTTGCAAACGATTGTAGGAGGAACAGCTTACACAGGTAGCTGGGCTTTAAGAGACCAAAACGGAGCAATACAAGGATTGTATGCTTCTAGTATTAGACCAGATCCTAGTAGTGCAAATAATTTAACACTTTTAGGAAGTGGATCAAGCATTGTTACAGTAACTGGCACAACAGATTATGAAAAGAATGTTTATCCATATACAGGTTCGGCTATCACGCCTAATCCAAGCCAACCAAATAAATTATCTTTAGCTAATGACGATGATGCATTAGTAAATGCAAAGTTAATGGAAGATTATATTTTAGGATTTTATACTTACAATTTCCAAAATAGAATTGACCGAGGCGAATCAACAAAAACATTTGTACAAACTTATGATTTTGAAGAAGATGCAACAACAAGTAGAATTGAATTTGGTGTCGACGGAACTAATATAGCAACTATGTTTGAAAATAGATTTGATATAGGTAACTTATCTCTATCCGGCGGCTCGCTTACATCTCAAGATACAAATGGTGATGTTGAATTAAAAGGATCTGGTACTGGAGTGGTTAAGATTACTACACCAACTACAATTACACAACAGAGCGATCCTGCTGTTCCAACTGATGGAATTTCTTTGTACAGTAAACCACTTGCTGATGGAGGCACTGGTTTATTTTTTGTAAATCAGGATAGCACACAAGATGAAATTGCAAGCAGAAATAAGGCATTACTTTTTAGTATAATTTTTTAAAAGGACGAAAAAAATGGCAATAGTAAATTCATTAATATCAACTACAGATACAACATTAATTACTGTTCCTGCTGGCAAAAAATATGCTATGACTACAATATTAGTTTGTAATAATGCTACCGACGATGGCACTACAGCAAATGATACAACATTTGATATGCACGTGATTAAAAGCGGTCAGAGTAGAAATAATACAAATATAGTTTTAAATGATATACCAGTTACAGCATCAGACACTTTTACATTTAATGTAGAAAGGATTATTTTAGAGCAAGACGACAGAATTGTATTTGTAGGTGCAAACCCAACGAATTTAAGTGTTACAATAAGTTATTTGGAAGTATAAAGAATGGAATATTTTAAAAGGCAGAGTTTACATAAGAGGACAATAGGCGATACCAGTGTCACTCTAACTGCTGACGGTGAAGTATTAATTCAACCTGAAGGAGCTAAAACAACAGTTACTGGAGACTTAATTGTAACTGGTAATGCTACTGGTCCGGCTACAACTGACATTTTATATGTTACACAAGATGGTAATGATAACAATGATGGTAGAAGCATGGGCAAAGATGGAGCCAAGGCTACAATTAAATCAGCTGTTGCTTCTGCTTTACCAGGAACAACTATTATTGTAGGGCCAGGTGATTATTATGAATCAAATCCAATTACATTACCTGATTTTGTTACAATTAGAGGTGCAGGTGATTTAAGAAACACTAGGATTTTTCCAAGAAATAACACACAAACAATTTTTTATATGGGCAACGGTTGTTACCTACATGAATTAACATTTAGAGCTTTGAGATATCCAGGATGGTGTGTTGAAATACGTCCAGGTGCAAGAGTTACTACATCACCTTATGTACAAAATTGTACCAATATGAATGGACCTTGGTTAAACGATGGTACAGAATTTATTCCTTTTGAAACAGTACAAATTGCTGGAATTACTCCAACTGCTAAACCATTAATGCTTGAAGACTATCCAGACTTACCATTTGACAAGCAAATTAACGATACCGGCGGCGGTGGAGGATTGTATGTTGATGGTAATTCTTACGATCCAACATCATTAGTTTTCAGCTTTGTTGCTGATGCATTTACACAAATTTCTCAAGGTGGTATTGGATTTTGGATTGACAACTTTGGATATACACAGATTGTTAGTTGTTTCTCTGTGTTTTGTTCTGTTGGCTTTAAAGCCACAAATGGCGGCTACTTATCAATTTCAAACTCCGTTTCAGATTTTGGTTTAAAAGGCATAGAGTCTGATGGATTTTTCCCACAAGCATATACTACAACTCGTGCAGAACAAAACTATTACAGTACTGTTGCAAGTGTAACAATACAAACTGCAGGTGCCGGATATACAAGTGCGCCTGATGTGTCTATTGAAGCACCATCATTGGGTAGTGGTACTCAAGCTACTGCTACTGCTACTATAGATGCAACAACAGGTAAATTAAGTGCAATTACTATTCAAAATGCAGGTAGTGGATATACAAGCACACCGTTAATAACAGTTAGTGGCGGTGGTGCATCAGCACAAGCTACAGCTATAGTAAATCTAGCAAAAAATATAACAATTAGAATTAATAGTTTACGTGATAAACCACAAACAGGAAGTATAATAAAATTTGAAGCAGATCCTACGTATTATTATATCACAGGTAATACACAGATAAATCCTCCTTTTATCTATGACGAAACTGTTTGTAGACGTGATCTCAAAAGGATTATTGACGCAGTAACCTCAGATATTGTACTAGGAACATCTTATCAATCACAAGCGGCAGGAACAAGTTATTTACGTAGTACATCAAGCAAAGTATTGTCAGACCAAAAAGCACCAACAATTTACGGAATTGAACAAGCTCGCGATGGTATGAAAGCACAAACTACAAATCTTGCAATGGAAGAAAACATTGATTATCTGTTCAATATTATTACTAGCACAATTAGTGAAGGCGATAGTAGTGTTCAACCAGACAACAGTAATGATGTAGCGGCTACATTTAATGATTTACAAACTATTGATCCTGCTAAAATACAAGCTAAGAATAATATATTAGAAAATAGAGAATTTTTAGTTGAAGAAGTTTCTGCATATATAAATGATCAGTTTACTGAACTAAGTTATAATCAAGCAACATATACTGAAAATATGACCACGTTGATTAATGGTATAGAAATGTTTGCAACATTAGAAAGCAATCAGCAAGTAATAAGAGCCGCACAAGAATTTGAACTTAGAACAAGATTTAAACCAATGTTGTTGTCAAGTTTTAGATACTTGAGCGACAAGTTTGAAGCATTGTCAGCAGTAGCGGCAAGTAGCATTGCATTACAAAATGTTAAAGAAGGCTTCAATCAATTTATGAATATTATTGACGATGGTGATAGTTCTGCTAATGTTATTGTATTTCCAGAACACGCTGGAGTTGACAACAATAGAGCTGATGCAAAAGACCAAGTTATTGCAAATAAGAACTTTTTAATAGCAGAATTTAAAGCATTTTTGTCAGCAGAAGTTTCTGGGTTCTCATATGATGATGCAAAATATACAACAGATTTAGAAAACATAATAGACGCGGCTACATTTGATGTTCTTTATGGCGGAAACAGTAGTACAGTCCAAGAAGCGAAATACTACTTTGCAAATGGTGCTGGTGGGGTGGACTTTTCTACACTTGCTCCAGTTAATAGAGCGGCAATAGTAAACGCTTTTGCAAGATTAAGATTTGTAATACAAAGAGTTGTAAGAGGTTTAGCTGTTACACCAACTTCTGGAAACGGTGTTACTCAAGACTTCAGTAGTAATAATGCTACACAAAGTGAAGCGGATTTCTTAGACACATTAATATTCAACATACAAGATATGATTGATAATTTAACATTATCAAGATTACCAGCTACACTAACAAAACCATTATACACTGACGAACCAGCATTACAAATACAGGCTGGACAAGCTATCTTGTTAAATAGAGACAATTATATTACAGATGCTATTGCATACAATTTGGCAAATAATCCAACTTTAACATATGATCAAGATAAATGTAGAAGAGATGTTGGTTATATTGTTGATGCAGTAAATAGAGATATTCTATTAGGTACCAATACAAATAGTATTCAAGCAGGTAGAGCATATAAAAGATCAAACACTGCATATCTAAATGTTGAGCAAAAACCAGCTACTATTCTTGGATTAAGAAAAGCAAAAGCTTTAGGTGAAGCGGCAGTTATTTCAAGTACAACAATTAAAGATGCTGTTACTGCAAGATGGGAAGATGTTTTAAACATAATAGAAAATGATGAATTACCATCAGAAGGTTTGACCTATCCTGATCCGGGGCCTGCAACAAACGAATTAATTTATGGTGTTGATCAAGTAATTGCCAACAAAGCATTTTTACAAGAAGAACTTGTTGCATATATTAATGCAAACAATTACGTATACGACAAAGATAAGTGTAAAAGAGATACAGGATTGATAATTGATGCCGCGGCATATGATACATTGCTTGGCACAAACTATAATCAAAGAGTTGCAGGATTGTCATATCAAAGAGCAAATAGTGCATACTTGCAAAGCAATCAAAAAACACAAACTGTTGCAGGAATTAACTTTGCAAAAAGTAAATCTTCAGATGCAACAACACACTCACCATCACAATCAACAGTAGAAGCGGCATTTGACGAAGTTATTGATATTATTAACAACGGAGCTGAGTCAACAGAACAAGCCGCTGATCCGCTTACACTAACAAATCCAAGCACAGCAACAACTGGTCAAATAAATGCTAGACTTCAATTACAAGCAAACAGAAATTTTATTGCCAAAGAAGCAGTAGCATATGTTAATAGCAACTATGTAAATTACACATATGATGTTGCAAAATGTCAAAGAGATACAGGACTTATTATTGATGCTGTGGCAAGAGATGTTGCATTAGGTACAAACTATAATTCAGTAACAGCAGGACTTGCATATTCAAGGGCAAGTGCATTAACAAATAAGCAAGCACAAGGAATACAAACACTTGCGGCATTTGAATTTGTTAGAAAAGAAACAATAGAAAAAGGATTAAGTGACACAGGAGAAGCAAGAGCATTAGCTGGATACAATGAAGTCATTGATATTTTTAGAAATGGTGTTTTAAGCACAGATGTTTCTGCTGATGCAATTACATTTACTAATCCTACAGGAGCAAGCCAAGATTTAATCGATGCTAAAGATCAACTGCAAGCCAATAGAGAATTTATAGCACAAGAAGTTTTAGCATATGTTAATGCAAACAATCCAAAATATGATGTATCAGCGGCAACTTATAATCAATCAACTGGAGACATGGTTCTTACAATAGGATCACATAGTTATACAACAGATGATTATATTAGACTAGGAAAAGAATCTTTAGCTTTTAGCTGTACATATGGACAAGGTAATCATACCTATGTTGGTGGTACAGCAACTAACGCAGTACAGTCTGGTGGTAACTATACACATTCATTTGTATCTGCTGTAACAAATGGAGTTACATCAAATGCAGGCAATTTACCAAATGCAGTAACAGGTGCAACATATAATGCGGCAACAGGTGAGATGATCATCACTTCTGCTTCACATCTGTTAACAACATCAAATACACTTTCCATAGCTGATAATGCACTATCATTTACTTGCACAATGGATGGTAATACATCAACCAAAACATATCCAAGATCAACTGATCCTGCATCCGGAGCAACACTTGCTATTAGTGCAGTAACCACAGATACTATTACTATAAACGTAGGTGCATCACCAATTGTAAACCACGATGTTACTAATGCAACGTACAACTATGCTACTGGCATATTAGAAATGACTATTGGTAGTCACTCACTGGAAGTAGGAACAAGTGTTAAAATTGCTAATGATTCATTAACATTTACTTGTGATGCAGATGGAAATGCAACTAATCATACATATCCAAGATCAACAGATCCAGCAAGAGATACTGCATTGCCTATTACAGCCAAAACAGGAACTACAATATCAGTAAATGTAGGTATTATTTCAAGTTCAACAAGTTCAACTAAAAAATATCCACGTAATAATACAGATCCTGCCTATAATGCAAATTTAAAAATAACTGCTGTAGGTCCTACTACAATAACAGTAAATGTTGGACCAAACACAACTAATCCTACTGCACACACATTTGAATCTGCAACACCTGGTGCAGTTACAACTGGATACAATCAAGATAAGTGTTTAAGAGATGCAAGATATCTAGTTGATGCTTTATCACATGATATTTTGTATGGTGGTAATACAGCTATAAGAACTGTAGCTTTAAGTTATTTTGATGATGGAAATCCTCAGTTACCAAATGCACAACAGAAAACAGCTATTGTAAATGCATTTCAGCATATTGCAACAAATATTATTGGGGATATTGTACAAAACATAGCAGTAGCTCCGCAAAGAATAAAATTTACACCTGGAGCAGGTACAACATACGATCCAAATACAGGCTTGTTAAAATTAACAATTGGTTCACATAACTTACAACTTAGTGATTTAATTAAAATTGAACCAAACGGACTTACGTTTACTTGCTTGACTGATCCAAGTTCACCTAAAACATATCCTAGAGCAACTGATCCAGCTATACAAAGATCATTTACACCTGCTACAGGAACTACATATAATCCTGCAACAGGCGAATTAGTTTTAGAAATTGGCTCTCACAGTCTGACAACAAATATGCAAGTTGTGATTGCTCCGAACAGCATGATATTTACTTGTACAACTGATCCAAGTAAACCTAAACTTTATCCCAGACGAACAGATCCAGCTCATAAAAAAGGACTTGATATTACCGCTGTTACTCCAACAACAATTACTGTAAATGTAGGAGTTTCTTCAGATACAAATCCACACACTTTTGTAACTGCAAATACAAATTCAGTTACAACTGGATTGCTACCTATTACTGCATTAGATGCAACATCTATTACAGTTGACGTAGGTTCATCTTCAGATGTCACAGATCATACTTGGGTAAGCTCAGTTACTGATTGTGTTTCTATAGGTAACTTTACTGTACAAGATACATCAAATGGTCCTGCAAGTAGTTCAGAAGTTTCTGCATTAGAAGGTGACATAACTATTGTAACAGATGCAATTACAGCAAACACAGCATCAGGTATTCCAGCAGAAGTTCTTCCAAGTGTTACTTGGGGATCAACTACAATACAAGCTGATTATAATACTATTGTAGCAAATAAATCTGCGTTGCAAACAGCAACTACTGACTATATCACAGAAAAATTTCAAGGATTTAATTTTAATGCAACAAAATGTGAAAGAGATACAAAATACATTGTTGATGCATTGACTTATGATGTGCTATATGGAGGTAACAGTGCTACTGTAGAAGTTGCAAAAAGTTATTGGGTTGGAACGCAAACACAAGTATCTGACCAAAAAGCAGAAACAGCAACAACAGTAGATTATGTTGGACAAATATGCGATGAAATAATTAGAGACAAAGATGTTGATTATACCTGGCAAGGAGTAGTGAATCAAGATAAAACAAACGGTCCTGGAACTATTGCAGAAGTTGCAAGAGTACAATCCTTATGTCAAATAATAGAAGATGTAATACAAAACGGACTAGATAATATTCCGTCTATTACATATCCAGATTATCCGCAATGGGTAGATACAGATGTTGTACAAGGTATAGCAAATTTATTTAATGAGAAAGAAACTATTAAAACACAAACTGTAGATTATATAGATGCAACCTACAATGGTTACTCATATGATCAAGAAAAGTGTAAACAAGATACTGGATTCTTAATTGATGCTATAACCCATGACTCATTTTATGAGTCTAACATACAAACACTTATAGCAACCAGAGCATACTTTTTAGGTTCGGTAAATTATTTGCCTGCACACCAAGTTGCAAACACAGTATTAGCATATACTCATTTACAAAGCGTAATTGATGATTGTATACAAGGTGTAGCAGTAAGCAAATCACCTGGTAATCCGTTAAACCAAGTTTTAAGCGGCAATTATGGTAATGCAACTGTAGCAAATACCTTTAAAGGCTTAATTGATATTACAAAAAATGCAATAAACAATGGTAACTTGATAGGTACTCCTGCAGATATTGAACCTAATTACAGTTGGATATCTCAATCTACAAGGGATTCTTGTTTAGAATTTTTTAGTCAAAAGGCTTACTACCAAACTGAAGTTATTAACTATCTGAATACAAACGTTATTGGATTTACATACAACATTGACAAATGTAAAAGAGATACTGGTTATATTATTGATGCCGCTGTATACGATATGGTTTATGGTGGAGATAAGCAAACACAAAGAGCCGCAACTGCATATTATAGCGGTACAGTATTACAAGTTACTGATAGTACATATACAGATCAATGTGAAATTACTGCATATGCAAATTACTATCTAGCTGATATAATTGCAAAAGTTGCAAGTAATGATACAGTAACAAAGAGCTTTGGAAACCCAATAAATCAAATACAAACTATACCAGATGGTAGCACTTTAGTTGGAACTGCAACTTTTCCAGGTGCAACTTGTGAATTGCTTATAAACAGATTAGCAGATTCGATATTAACCAAGTCGGTAGGTGATTGGTTTGAGAGAGACCACGATTTAAGTTTAGGTAATAGTATTTTCTTAACTGAAAGAGAAAACATTCTTGCCGCCGAACAAACTATTGTTGACAATGCAATTTCAGCATTAAACTTGCAATATGGTGGTAGATATGATATAAACTTATTTCCAGGAATAATAAGTGTAACCACAGATAAGTTAGGTAGCTTGCACAATGTTAGTACAGTAAGTACTTCAGGACACGCATTTGAATATGTGGGTGCAGGAGTTACTTATAACGCACTTCCGTTCTTTGGTGGTACAGCTATACCTTCGACAGAGATTATACAAACTAATCAAGGTAAAGTATTTGCTGGTGGTACTGTTGACCAAATTGGTAACTTTAGAGTTGGCGACTTCTTTGGTGTAAATGCATTAACAGGTAGCATTACACTAAATGCTAATGAAATTGATTTATCAGGATTAACTAGTGTTGGACCGTTTATTAGAAATGGTATTCCTGTTGGTGTAGAATTAAAAGAGGTAAGCGACAATGAAGCTCTTATTTCAAGTTTAGGTACACAAGATTTAAATACTGCTCCTACTCAAAGGGCTGTGTCAGCTTATGTCGAAGCAAGATATCTAAACAAGTTAACTGGCGGCACTATATCAGGAAATGTTACACTAAATGGTAATTTTGATGTAAATGGTAGTGTGATATCTACAACTTCAACTGGTGCATTTGATTTGTTGAATACAAATGCTACTACAGTAAACGCATTTGGACAAGCAACTGCAATTAACATAGGAGCACCTACTGGTTTAGTTACAATTAATCCTGATTTAACAGTTCAAGGTGTTTTAACTGTAAATGGTAATTTAATTTTTACAGGTGATGTAGCTATAACAATTCCGGATGAAGAATTACAAGCATATAGTATTACAGAAGGTACTGAAGATTATGTAAGTATTAATACTAGATCCGGAGAAGAAGCTGTAACTTTTGGACAGCAACCAAGTGTAATCATTTCAAATACAACTGATAGTGCAGATAAAGATACTGGTGCATTAGTAGTAGACGGTGGAGTTGGTATTGAAAAGAATATTAATGTAGGCGGCAGTGCAGACATTGATGATAACTTAACACTAGGTACAGACAGAACTGTAAATGCACATACTATTAAAGGTAAAATAGATATTGATATACCAGATGCTGGTATTAACAATTTTAGAATACACGAAAACCTAAGCGAATACTTAGATATTGTAACAACAGATGGTTCAGAATCTATAAAACTTGGTACAACACCTAAACTTATTGTACAAAACAATACAAATGCAACAAGTAGCACAACAGGTGCAGTTCAAATTACAGGTGGTTTAAGTACACAACAAGATATCCATGCTGGAAATGATATTACAGCAGATAGAGATCTAAAAGCAGATAGAGATGTTGAAGTAAATGGTACAAATATTATTACAGATGAAACAGGTTCATTTAATGTATTCAATACTAATGCAACAACTATTAATGCATTTGGAGCGGCGACAGCAGTTAATTTGGGTGCCGCAACAGGAACCTTAACTCTTAATAACGAAGTAGTTATTGTTGATAGTGTTGCTGGATTGCAAATTCCAGTAGGAACTACTGCACAACGTCCAACAAATGTTACAGGTAGAATTAGATTTAATACTACAACAAATGCATTTGAAGGATATGACGGAGTTGCATGGAATAGCTTAGGTGGTGTTATTGACGTAGATCAAAATACTTATATCTTAGCTGAAGATACACCAGGTGCTGATAACAACGAATTAGATTTTTACACAGAAGGAACAAAACGTGTAACACTTTCAAATACTGAATTTAATATTGGCACAACAACTGTTGTAAATGTTCAAAACGTAACAGAAAGTACAGATTATCAAACTGGAGCTTTGGTTGTTTCAGGCGGTGCTGGAATTGCTAAAGACTTGCACGTAAAAGGATTTATAGGCGGCGATAATAGCGGAGTTCTAACACTGGCTAATGTTGCAAGTGATAAAATATTAATTAAAGCTGATACTATCGAATCTCCAGAGTCAATGAAAATTATTACTAATGCACCTGATAGTGCCGCTGATGATGTAGTATTTCCAGTTAGTTTAGCCCATCATAGCATAAGCGGATCACCAACTGTTGGTAGTGGTACTGGACTAAAATTTGAATTAGAAACTTCAAATAATAACTTTGAAGTAGGTGGACAAATTGAAGTTACTGCTATGGATATAACTGGTAGCCAAGAAGATTTTGATATGGTATTCAAAACAATGGTTAATGGTACTGCTGGTGTAGAAAAACTTAGAATTAGTGAAACAACAAGTACATTTACAAATAATGTTCAAGTAGATCAAGGCTTATTTGTTACAGGAGTACTAGATGCATCAAGCTTTAGAGGTAGTGTTGTTGCTGATGATAGTACTGAAATTATTGACGCAATCAATAACAAACTTACTGTTGTTAACGGAGCAATAGGAACACTTTCATTAACAACAGATCTAGAAGTTCAATATGGTGGTACTGGTAGAAGTAGCTTTGTTCCAAATGGTATTGTATACGGAGATAATACAAATCAATTACAAGTTACAGAAGCGGCAGGCAGTGCAGATATTAACACATCATTCCAAATGCTAACAGTAACAGATTCAGGCGATGATACTCCAATTTGGACAGATACTATAGACGGCGGAGAATTTTAATGAATAAATTCTTTGAATGGCACAAAAAACAAACCGAATGGTGGATGAGCAAGCTAAATGTAGATTGGTATGGCGTGGCTTGGATTGCATTTGCCAAAGGTATAATTCTAACAATTTTAATTGATTATTTGTTTTTCTAACTCTATAAAACACCCACTATTTTTGTCATTGATAAATACATGAAGAGCGATTTCTATCGTTATTTAAATTATGGGCGTTTGTAAAAACTTGACCCGTACCTAAATAGGAGGCGCCATTATGGCAACAAAGATTAAGCATAAGCGTAGTGCGATTGCTGGTAAACAACCATCAGTATCACAACTTGAATCCGGCGAATTAGCTATTAATACCGCAGATGGTAAAGTTTATTTACTACGTGATGATAATACAGTACAAGACATTACAAAAAGAGTTTTTGAAGGTAATACTGAACTTAAGGTTGACGATCTAGGAGATAGTACATCAGCCGCAATTACAGCAGTAGTTAACGCTGATAATAAAATGTCAATTACTGATAACGGCATCAATATAAATGATGATGTTGCGATTGAAAATGCAAATACATTAACACTAAAAGAACTTTCAGGCTCAGGTGCTGATGGTGTTAGTTTAAAAGCACCTGATACATTAGACGCTGGATACTCACTAACATTGCCTCCAAATAGTGGTACCATAGGTCAACTTTTGAAAACAGATGCTAATGGAAATCTTAGTTTTACAGATCCAGATATTTTTGGCGGAAATGTTGTTTATGTATCTGCTGAACAAGGAGACGATGCTAATGATGGTCAAAGTGCTCCAGTAAAAACAGTAAAAAGAGCTTGTCAAGTTGCTTCAGGACTGGTTTATAATTCAGATGGTACTACAAACGGAATTAGAGTAAACGTAAAAGTTGCTGTTGGCGATTATACAGAACAAAATCCTATTATTGTTCCTGATAATGTTGTTATTAAAGGTGATGGATTGCGTGGATGTATTATACGTCCTGCAAATGCAAATGAAGATATGTTACGTGTTAGAAATGCTTGTTACTTTGGTGAATTTACATTTAGAGACGGCGTTGACGAAAACCAAGTACCATTAATTACTTTTGATTACGCTGTGGCTTTTGATGATCCACAAGATGCTTCAGTAAGCAGAGTTGGTTACACAAACTTGCCAACTGCTAGACCTTTTATTACAACATCACCATATATTCAAAACTGTTCCATACTTTCATTTCTAGGAGGCAACGGAGCAAAAATTGATGGTAGTAAAATTGTTTCTCCTAACGTGGGATTGGTGCCTGCTGAACAAGAAAATCCAGTGGTTGGATCAATACCTGAACAAGGTAAATCAATGGTTGCTAACGCCTTTACTATTCTATCATTTGGTGGTACAGCATGGCGACTAACTAACGATGCTTATGCACAGATCGTGTCTTGTTTTGAAATCTTTCTACTAAATGGTGTATATACACAGTCCGGCGGATATTGTTCAATTACAAACTCAGCTACAAACTTTGGATTGTATGCATTACGTTCGTCTGGATATTCTCCAAAAGCATTTAACTTTGATAGAGGATTTGTAACAGCAACTGGTGCTTTTGAAGGATTACAAACACTATCTGTTGTGGGTGTTAATCGACCAACTCCTGTTGAAGAATTTGTTTTGAGATTTAGAGATCCTGATTACAAAACTGCAAGAGACTTGTTGAATTTAGCTAGAGATCAAATTGCAACAGATACTGTGACATATATAAACAACCAAATTGCAGGGGCTTCTGCTAGTATTTGGGCAGGCTACGATTATGATCTTTATCAACCAAAATGTGAAAGAGATACAAAATTATTAGTAGATGCAGTGCGTTGGGATGCCGCATTTAATACCAATTATAGATCAGTTGCATCTGTTATCACTTATTTTAACGGTAGACAAACATCAGCTGTTTTTGAATCACAAAGATTACAACACGTAGAAGCTTTCACCCAAGCTAAAGCATTTACAACAAATATCACACAAGATGGCACTTACGATTCAAGAGTAAATGATAATTGGGATGAAATTATAGATATACTTGAACACTCAGGAACCTATACTGCTGGTGCTGGCACAACATATAATGCTTCAACAGGCGAAATGGTTTTAAATATTGGTGCTCATGATTTACAAATTGGTACACAAGTTGTAATTGCTCCAAACAGTTTATCTTTTAGTTGTGATTATGGACAAGGCGCTCATACATATGTAGGCGGTACTGTTACAGATGCAATTACAATTACTTCAGGTAGTGTAAAAAGAGATGTTACAGATGCAAGTTATAATTATGCTACTGGTGTCTTAACAATGATAATCGGAAATCATAGTTTTACAACTAGTGATACTGTTACAATAGAAACAAATTCATTAACTTTTACTTGTGATGCAGATAGTAATGCTACACAACACACATATCCAAGAGTAGGTGATCCAGCTGAAGGAGTTGCACTACCTATTACAGCAGTTTCTGGTACTACTATCAATGTTAATGTAGGAGCAATACCATCAGCAAGTTCAACTAAAACATATCCAAGAGCAGTAGCAGGAGACGGAGATCCAGATCCAGCATACAAAACACCACTTACAATTACAAACAAAAATGCAACTACAATCACAGTTAATGTTGGCGATGGTGGTGTAAGTTCGTCATCAGCACATACTTTTGTAAGTGCAGTTGCTAATTCAATTACAGTTTCAGGCGTTGGACAATTTTCTAATCCTACTGGTTATAATTCTAGCTATCTTGTTGGTTACGGAAATGCAAGAGCACAATTAATTGCAAATAGAAAATTTATTGTTGCAGAAATTACAGCTTGGGTAAATAATCAAGTTGCCGCTGGAACTTCACCATTTTCAAAAACATTTACATATAGTAAAGAAAAATGCGAAGAAGATATTGGGCATTATCTAGATGCATTTTTATATGATTTAACGTATGGTGGTAACTTACAAACTGTAGATGCCGCTAATCAAAATTTTACTAATACAACACAAGCAGGAGGACTTGCTAATAATAGACTATCAGAGTATGGAGAAAAAGCACAAACACTTGCCGCTTATGTTAGATTAAAAGAAGTATTAGAGCAAGTAATTTTAGAACAAACAGTAACGAAAAGTGGAGGAGGAGTTCATACTTATGTAGGTGGAACTGTAACAAATGCGGTTACTATAACAAAACCAAATCAAACAACTTTTCAAAGAGATGTTACAAATGCAACATATGATCCTGATACAGGTCTTAGTGTAATTAATATAGGTTCACATAGTTTTACTACAAGCGATAAAGCAACAATATCTACAAATTCATTATCATTTACTTGTGATACAGATGGCAATAGTGTAACCAAAACATATCCAAGAGCAACTGATCCAGCCGCTGGAACTGCTTTACCGATAGCATCAGTAACTGGCGATACTATTACTGTAAACATAGGTAAATCAGGTAATACTTTAACACAAGATGTATCGGGTACAGCAGGAACTACTGATAGTGCAAATTTCGTAAAAGCAAGAATGCAAGAAGTTATTGACTTTATAACAGCAGATGGAGCAACACCTGTAACAAAAATTGAACCAAGTGTTAGCTGGGTTGCACAAGCTTATCAAGATGATTTGATTAGATTAAATGCAGAAGGTCAAAAAAATATTGCACAAAATGTATCTGGATATATTGAAACTCAAACCGAAGCCGCAAAATGGTACAACTTTGTATACGATAGTGCAAAATGTCTAAGAGATACAAAACTTATCATTGATGCTGTTGCCCAAGATACGTGGGACACAGGTAACAGATTTTCAAGGAGTGCTGGTTTAGCATACTATTCTAAAAATTTAGCAGACTCATCACAAATTACTATTAGTGGACAAGAAAGACAAACAATTGATGCAATTAAAAAAGCAAGAGATCTTGCATTAACTTATATTACAAGTGTATCATCAGCAGTGCAAAGTTTTGTATCAACAAGATTTGATATTGTAACAACAATTATAAACGATCCAAATGATTTACCTGATGCACAAGATGTTAGTTCTGAAGGTGATATTACAAATGATTATAAAACAAATGCTTCAGAAAAATCATTCAATGCGGCAACTGATGTAAACACAAGTGTTGATGTAATAACCATTACTGGACACGGATTTACAAACAGACAGAAAGTTGTATACACAGCTGATGGTAATCCGCCTATAGGTGGACTTGACGAAGAACAATCATACTACATAAACATTGTAAATGATGATGAATTCAAATTAACATTTGACGAATCTGGTGATTTTCCTGTTGTGATAAGATCAACAAGCACAGGTAATCATAAATTTTTAGCAGGAGTTATAGAATTTTTTGTTCAAGAAGTTACTAGTTCGCATACAACTTATCAAATACTAGAGTTGGAATCAGGTTCTGAAAGTTATGAGTTTGTTCCTGGAAGAGCAATAACTGGTACAACAGGTGCAAGTAATAACAGTGCTATAGTCTTTAGTTGGGAACCATCAATAAGGCAACTTACTGTAAGTGTTGAACAAGTTGCTGTTGGCAATAGTTTATTGAGAATCCAATTTGATGCAACAAGTGTAATTACATCAGACCACGCAGGAAGTCCTAACACAAGCATTGGTGTTAATGATGCAAGGGCTAAAACAGGTTTAAGCACAGCAACATTTTCAGTAAAAGCAACTGATGGAAGCAGTAGTTTAACTAACTTAGGTACAATACTTGAGAAACAAATTTGGTTCCATAGACCAAGTATTGTTAACTCATCAGCTCATACATGGGAATATGCGGGTTCCGGACTTGACTATAATGCACTACCGCAAAACGGTGGTAATACCAAAGCAGAATTTGAACAGTTTGAAGAATTACCAGGGCGTGTTTATTCATCTGGTACAAACGAACTTGGTGACTTTAAAGTTGGTGACTTTATTACAGCATTTAACAGAACTGGTAATATTACATTTAGAAACAAAGTACAGGTGGATGAACTTGATGCTTTGAGATTAAGTTTGTCTGATGTTGCTATTGAAGAAATATCTACAAGTGTAAACTTAGGTGATGACGAACTTGGTGGAGCAAGTAATAATAGATTGTCTACACAGTTAGCAGTAAGATCATTTATTAGTAACAGATTAGGTGGATTTGTTGATAAGACAGTGTCAACCGCGGCTGTTCCAGGTGCTATTGTTCAACTCAACGTGAATGGCCAATTGAATGCAGATTTAATTCCTGCAACAAGACAGTTTACAAACACAAACACTTTTGGATATTTGTCAAGACTAGATCAAGTAGATGATATTCCGGCTGTTGATTTAAAAGCTGGTGATATTGGTACAGAAAATTATGAGCAAGTAGAATTAACACTAAGTGGAAATATTTCAGCGGCAGACGGTGCAACAATAACGCAACCTACTTCTTTTGGTGCTATAGGCTATGCTAAAGGACTTTATGGCAATAGTGGTAACATTTTGGTTGCAAGTGTTACTGGCGAATGGATTGAAGGTGATGATAGTACAGGATCACAATGGGCAACAGGCGTTGGAAATAATTTATTTGTAAACGGTGTTGACTCTGGAGTATATCCAACTAGTATTGGGGTAGTAAGCGAAATTGTAGATAACTTTTTCTTAAAAAGTTCAAATAGCAGTCAATTCTTAGTATTAGACAATACACCTACTTATACTTTTACAGCAAATGCAATTAGTAATGCAGAACGAACAAGTAATGTATCTACTATAACAACAACCGGTGCTCATAATTTAAATATAGGAAATCAAATCAATGTTACTATTGCAGATAATTCAACATTTGATGAAAATGCAACTGTAATTAGCACACCTACAGCTACTTCTTTTACCTATGCAAACGTCGATCCAGATGATGTTACA
>MDSY01034388.1_pt1 | contig 17891 bp, 10 predicted proteins | sample 811131 | NCBI WGS metagenome assembly MDSY01 (sample SAMN05326643, study PRJNA326480) | marine metagenome | isolation source: seawater | place: Atlantic Ocean: South West | collected 2010
ACATTGCACCCTGCATCGGCGCGTTCGCGGAGCAAATCGAACACGACATCGCGCAACGTGTGATCAAGGGCACTGGTGGCCTCGTCGAGGATGAGAACGGGACGCTGCACTTGCAAGGCCCGAAGCAGTGCAAGGCGCTGCTGCTGACCGCCGCTCAGGTTGCTTCCTCCTTCTTGGAGTTGAAAGTCCAAGGGGTGCGTGCCCAGGCATTCTTCGAGGCTCAGTTGTTGAATCAATCGACCCACAAGGGCTTCTTTGATGGTGGCGCCAGGGACCCGTAAGGTGAGGTTATCTCGCACTGTTCCTGCAAATAAGAATGGCTGCTGGCTGAGGTACCCGACGTTTAGGATCCAACTTTGCAGGTCAATGTCGGTTCCGATAGCTTGAGCGTCTTCGTGGTCTGCGAGCACTTGTACCTGTCCGCTTTCTGCCTTGTGCAAGCCAAGCAAGGAGCTGATCAGGGTGCTTTTTCCCGATCCAGATGGCCCGACGATGACGTGCAATTTGCCTGCTGAGAAAGTGTGTTGGAGTTGTTCTATCACCGGCACTTGAAGGGCTTCGTAGGACAACGTAATGTCATTGAGACGGATGTCAATGTTGCGGTTTTGAACATCTTTAGCGGAAAGGTTGGATGGAGAATGACGGGCATGCATTTGCGTTCCCACTTCCATGGTTTCCAGAACGTGCCGTTGCGACCTCATGTTGATGACAACGCTATTGAGTCTGCTCATCGAGGGCATGATGCGGTAGGCGCTAATGGCCATTAAGGTGAGGAGTTGCAAAAAACCCGCTTCAGGTGTGCCTTGGAGCAGGGCAATGATGATGGAACCAGCAACGGCGATGACTGCCAGAACTTCGTAGAGTTTTGCGGGAGCGAGGTTGAGGACGCCCGTGTTACTCTGAATGCGAAAGATGGTCCAGCGATCCTTGAGGTAGGCATCGCGCACAGCGTCAGAAGCGCCGAAGGTGATGATCTCCAAAAAACCACGAATGGCGTTTGTGATGAGGGTGTTTGTGTGGGGTTCAATCCGCTTACGGATGTCGCTATAGACGCCGAGGCGTCGTTTTGTGACTTTGCGAATGATGACGGCTCCGATGGTCAGAAGTCCTGCGATACTGACAAAAACGAGTGGGTTGTAAAAGAGCAGGCCTGTGGCAATGAGAGCGATCACAGTTATTTCCGTGAGAATGAGGAGACCGCCAACCATAAAGACATTGGCGAACAGGATGGGCCACATGTTGATTTCAGAAAGGATGCGTCCTGAGTCGGCGGAGCGCATGCGCTCGAGGGATTGGGAGAAGTGGTGGGACCACATTTGGCCGGACAAGCGATGCGCAACCGTAAAGGAGAAACGGGTCTGGAAGAGGTTGACAGCAAGACCGAAGAATGCCTTGAATAGAAACGCACCGATCATCAGGGAACACAAGGCAATCAGGAAGCGGGAAGGGGTATCGATGCCGATGGTGGAGGCTGCATTGAATGCGGTGAGAAGGGTGGCGTTCGTCTGTATGGTTTCAGGCTGAACGACGAGGCCAATGACCGGAACGATGATAGCGAGGCCGAGGATTTCCACGATGCTGTTCGCAAAGATGCTTAGCAGGAGGAACACCGAGCGTTTGCGCTCACGAGGATTGAGCAGCCGGTAAACCCGCTTGACGATGGACAGTATGGAATCGGAGTTGGAGGCCACGTGGTTAACGTTATGTGTTCATTGGAAAGCGATCCATACCATTGGGGTTATGGGCGGTCATGAGTTCGTCGGTCGAGGTTTTTTCGCGGTGGCCGGATTGCCTTGATAAACGGTCCAGGCTTCGAGGTCTTTCGTTGCGACACTGCCCAGGGCGAGGACACTGTGGGAACCGCAAGTGACACCCGGTGCGATGGCGGATTTGGCCCCAATCCAAACTCCATCTTCCAAGGTAATTGGATGTGTGATGAGGTCGAAAGTGGGTGTTTTGAAGTTGTGATTCCCGCAGAGCAACAGAGCACCCTGAGAAATACAGACGTGACTACCGACGGTAACTTCTGCGAGGTTGTCGATCCAAACGTTCTCCCCAATCCAAGCATGATCGCCGATGCGCAACTTCCAGGGATATTTAATAGTCACCCGAGGTTTGATGACCAAGCCCTTGCCGATTCGTGCGCCGAAGCTGCGGAGGAGGGTGGATTTCAATTTCGACGGCCATGGAATCCAGGTTTGGAAGAAGAGTCCGGAAAAGCAAATCCATAGCAGACGCTTCACCACATTGCCGGGGTGGAAATCCGAGTTGTCAAACAGGTCGAGGCGGGTGGATGCTCTTTGCTTGTTCATCGCGTTTTGGCCAAGTTCGCGATCTGTGGCATCAGCAGGCTGTTGGTTGACTTTTGACATAGCAGAAGCAGTATCATGTTCCTGACCCGCCTGTTTTGACAGCATCGCTTTGTCGCTTTGGACGTTCTGATTCGTAGGTTTTCCCTCCTGTGACATCACATTGATTGAATATCACCAATTTACAAACGCTGCACCTTTTGGAGGATTTGCTCGGTAAAGTTGTTTCGGGATGGCTCTTGAAAAATCACCCCAACCGGATGCCTCCAAATTGATCCGCTACGGCTTCATCGTGGGTGATGAGGATGACCGTTGTTCCTTGTGTGGCCTCCTCTTCGAGGATCCGCAGCACCTCAGTTCCCAGAGCACGATCCAAGCTACTCGTTGCCTCATCAAGAATGAGCACGGGGCGCTTTAGCTGCAAAGCCCTGATGAGTGCGAGCCGTTGTTGCTGGCCACCGCTCAGGTTGGAACCGCCTTCCTGCACCAGGAAATCTAACGGATGTTCACCGAGTGCTTCCGTTAACTGCAAGGTGGAAAGCAAATGAACCATGTGGGGCTCATCGAGGTCTGCAATCGCTCCGCCCAAGGTGAGGTTATCGCGCACGGTTCCTTCGAAGAGAAACGGTTGTTGAGGGAGGTAGGCCACGTTCCCAAGCCAATCGGCTGTGGAGAGTTCGGACCGCAGCGCTTGAGTCTTGTCCACGGACTGCACGCTAACCTGTCCATGGTCGGGGGCATGCAATCCCAGGAGCATGCTCACGAGCGTACTTTTCCCAGATCCTGAGGGGCCGGTGATTGTGGAGAGCTTCCCGGCTTCAAAACGATGCCTGAGACGTTGAAAAACGACGGTTTCCTTCCCTTCGTATCGTGCAGCGAGGTCTTGGATCTCAATGGAAATGGGTCCCTGAAGGGTGGGCGTGTTGGCGGGCGAGGGGTGTGCAGTGGATGCCGAAGCGCCCGTTTCCATGGCGTCGATGAGGTGCATTTGGCCGCGCATGGCAATCATCCGTGCATTGACTCGCGCCATAGCGGGCATGACCCGGTAGGCACTCAACGCGAGCAGAGAGAGGGATTCAAAAAAGGCGGGACCTGCACTGCCGAACGTCAGACTCACGATGATGGCCGTACACAAGGCGCTCACAGCCAAAAATTCATAGAGACGAGCAGGGGCGATACCCAACACCAATTGGTTGCTATGCACGGCATACAATTTCCGGGTCTTGCTCAAGTAGTTGGCTTGCATGGCCCGCACGGCGCGGAAAGTGACCAATTCCAGAAAGCCTCGCACGGCGTTGGAAACCAAAGAAGTGGCCTGCGGAGCGAGTGTGCGAAGGGTGGCGCTATTGCGCTGGAGTCGGCGTTTCGTGAGCCAACGAATCAGCAATCCGCCTGTGCCAATGATGCTCGCTACACCCAGAAAAACCATTGGGCTATAGGCGGTCAAGCCAATGGCCAAGAGCGCCATGACCACGAGTTCGTTGAAATACAGTTGTCCACCCGTGATGAATACCCGGGCAAACAGAATGGGCCACCCGTTGATTTCTTCAAGGATGCGCCCTGAAGATTTGGATCGCAAGCGCTCGAGGGAATCCGAAAAGTGGTGCATCCATAAATTTCCACTGAGGCGGTGGGCCACACGAAATCCAAAACGCGTTTGCACGTGATTGACCCAGAGTCCGAACAATGTTTTGAAGAGAAAGGCGCCAATGAGAAAAAGGCACAAGGCAATCAAAAAGCGTGTTTGGCTGCCGATTCCCCAGCTGAAGGCGACATCGTATACCTTCCCTAGGAATTCGTGTGTCTCCATCAATTCGGGATTGATGACCAGCCCAATCACCGGAATGACCACCGCCAATCCCAGCAAGTCGACCACGCTGTTGAGAAGCACCGCTGCTAACAGCAACCATCCCGTTTTTTGTTCCCGCCGATTCAACAGGCCGTATACCCGACGCAGGATATTCCAAGCGCCGCTTTGGGTCGAGGGGTCAGGCATTAAAAACGGCCGTTACAACAACCCTTGAATAATGGACTCGACCGTATGCCCTTCGGCTTCTGCCTTGTAATTGCGGACAATGCGGTGCCGCAAAATCGGCAGCGCCACGGCTTGCACATCGGCGATGTCGGGACTGTATTTTCCGTTGAGTGCGGCGTTGACCTTGGCGCCTACAACCAAATATTGCGAGGCCCGTGGACCAGCGCCCCAAGACAAGTATGCGTTGACTTCCGACGTGGCACGTTCGCGGCCTGGACGCGTTTTTCCAGCCAATCCGACCGCGTATTCCAAAACGTTGTCGGCGATCGGCATGCGGCGAATCAATTGCTGGAAATACAGAATTTCTTCACCGGAGATGACCGGGCTGACGGTGGCCGTCACATCCGAAGTGGTGGCCTTGACCACGCTCAATTCTTCGTCGTGCGTCGGATAATCCACCCACGTGTTGAACATGAAACGGTCGAGTTGTGCTTCAGGCAATGGATACGTTCCTTCCTGTTCAATCGGGTTTTGCGTAGCGAGGACAAAAAACGGTGAGGGCAATGGATAATTCTGACCGGCGACCGTCACCGAGCGCTCTTGCATCGCTTCGAGCAAAGCAGATTGGGTCTTCGGTGGCGTCCGATTGATCTCGTCTGCCAGCACGATGTTGGCAAACAATGGACCCTTCATGAATTGGAATTGACGCTGTTCATTGAGAATCTCGGATCCTACAATGTCGCTTGGCATCAAGTCCGGAGTGAATTGCACCCGATTGAATTGCAGTCCCAAAGCCTGCGCGATTGTGTTGACCAAAAGCGTTTTGGCCAGGCCGGGAACGCCGACAAGCAGGACGTGTCCGCCGGCAAAAATGGCGGTTGTCACTTCACGGATCACTTGATCTTGCCCCACGATGACCTTTCCAATTTCTTGGAGCAATTGCTGCTGTTTCGCGTTGAGCGCTTCGAGCGCTTCCTTATCCGATGCGTACATGTGGGCTTGGTCTCAGGTGTTTTCCACATAGAATTCTACGCGGCAAGCGTAAAGATAGAACATGCAGAAAGAGCAGCTGGCCATTCCTCATTGAAATGCCGGTGTCATTCAATCCAAATAACCGAGGCTTGGTCCTACTGGAGAGGAGGGAACGATGTGAACCAAGTGTTTGAAATGGACTTCCACAATCGAATGAAATAATTGTTTTTACGCGTCATGATTCGATGGCTTTGAATTCACACAAATAGGATGGAATAGTTACGTCGTAAACATATAAATGCAGGGGGTTTTTGTTGCACGGGGTCCAAAAAGTGTTGCCCCATAGCATGTTGAAAAACTGTAAAAAGGGTTGTGCGAGCAATGAAAAACGATAGTCCCCTGCCGGGGAGCTATGATCAGAGCTTCCAAAGCTGGCTCACCTTCCGCACCGGCTTGAGAAACAAGGTCCAGGGGTAGGGGGTGATGCCATTCATTCGCCATGCTTGGCGGTCCTCTCGATTGGCTCGCCAACGATTGCCGAGTGAGGCATTGCTCAGTCCTCCCACCCGCATGCGCACCAAAATGGATGGCAAGTAGGCCGTTGTGATGCCGGTCTTGAACAAAAAGCGCAGCATCAACTCATAGTCGGCTGCTGATCGAAGTTCGAGGGAGAACAGGCCGTGCGTGTCGTACACGGATTTCCGCACGAAAAAGGTGGGGTGTGGTGGCATCCAGCCGTGTAGAAACGCCTGGCGATTGAACGCGCCACTGTTCCATGTTCGGGTGACCTCAGTCGGGTCATCCCTGTCGACATAGACCAAATCACCGTAAATGGATTTGGCCCCGCTGCTTTTGAAAAGGGCTGCAACCCGCATCAATACGTCATCAGCAGCGTATAAGTCATCTGCGTTCAGAATTCCCACATAGTCTCCTGAGGCCAGGGAAATCCCTTTGTTCATGGCGTCGTAAATTCCTTTGTCCGGTTCAGAAATTAAGGTGAGACGGTCTCGGTAAGGCGCTAAGATTTCCAAGGTCGCATCCTTGGAAGCCCCATCGATGACGAGGTACTCCAATTCGAATCCGTCCTGACGCTGGGATAAAACGGATTGCACAGCGTCTTCAATCGTATCAGCCGCATTGAAGGTGATTGTGATGATACTGAGCTTCATGGCTGCGTAGAACGCGAACGAGCGAATTAGCGACGGTCCATGCTGGATCCAGCCGTCCAATTTTGTTGGAACGTGCAGTCTCCGTAAGGAGCGTCAATCCGCACATAGGTGTCGTTGATGGCTTTGCGCATCCAGTCGTTGAGCTGCGTCTCGCGCATGGAGGCTTCAACGATGTTTTGGAAGTAGCCAAAGTCTTGGGAGGGATTGGCTCGGTGGGCCGGGACGCGCTCTTCGAGCTGAACGGCAACCCAGTACCCTTGATCTTCATCGTCTAACAATTGAATAGCATCGGAAACTTCGCTTGGAGCCATTCCGTTGAGCAAGAAGAACAAGTTGGGGTCCAATTCATCGGAGCCGAAGAGTGTGCTGCCGTCACGAGGATTCACCACCAGACCGCCTTGATTACGTGAGCTTTCCCGTGTAGAGTTTTGCAATACGGCGTCTGAAAAGGAGATTTCGTTGGCCCGCAAAGACTGCATCAATTCATCGAAAGACGCTCCCATTTTCTCGAGTGCGACCGGGTCGATTTGGGCGGACATCAAAACGTGACAAGCAGAGAAAACCTGGCCACGACGGTCGACGGTACGCAAGAAGTGAAACCCATAATCGGTTTCAAAAACCGGAGAAAGGTCACCGATTGGCGTGTCAAAAACGGCTGCTTCGAATTCCGGTAAGAACTGTCCACGAGGGATATCTTCATAGCAGCCTCCTTTGTATTTGGAGCCCGGGTCTTCCGAGTGGCGGGAAGCGGCCATTGTCATGCTTAGTTGTCCCGTGGAGACTTGAGTTCGAATCGAGTCAAGGCTGTTTCGAACTCCCGCTTTTTGGGCTTCCGTGATGGATGGCTGCATCATCAATTCCCGATACCGCAAAGCCTCTGGGATCAGTGGGAGGCTGTCAGTAGGGGTGCTGGCAAATAACTGCTGTACCTCTGCAGGAGTAGCCCGGACTTGTTGGTTGATTTGGCCCTGCATGCGACCAGCGAGAAGCTGTTCGCGAACGGGGTCCTCAAATTCAGCTTTCCACTCGCTAACCGATTGTCCGTATTCCGCTTCAAATGCCTCTACAGATCCAAACATCCGGATATAGTAGGCGAGACGGCGATCGATTTCATCCATGATCTCGCCATCGGACACCTCCAAGCTATCGAGCTTAGCGTGGTGCACTAAGAGCTTCTGAAACAGCAATTCGTTTAGCAAATTGCAACGCTGCAGAGCGTTGAGTTCGTTTGCCGACTTTCCCTGTTGAGCGAGCTGCGCTTTCAAGGCAAAAGCTTGTGCTTCTACCTCGCTTTCCAGTAGGATGCCATCTCCAACAACGGCGACAATGGCGTCTAAAGGAGTGAAGTTGAGGGCTGAGGTAGTGGTCGCAAGGGTCGAGTCTTGGCCGTGTAGATTGGTCGCGTTAGCGGCTATCAGGATGCACCAGGCCATCCTGCGGAGTTGATTCTGAATCGTTGATTTCACGGACGCAAGTTAATCGCTTTCGAGATGCCTTGAATGCACGTTACGACTTGTTAGCGTTCGGCGCTGCAAACATGGACTTCGAAACTGCGGATTGCGATTGCGACGGTGTAGTCACGATATCGGATATATTGATCTTCCTGACGGTGTTTGCCTTGCAGTGCGACTCAGTCGGACGGCTCAGGCCTACTCCAAAATCAATTTCTGGATGCTCCCTTTTTCCCAAGCTTGAATCAAGAGCTCTTCTTCCAATTGGAGGAGGAGCTCTTGTTTTTTACCGTGTAAAATCAGCTCGGAAACGCGGTCTTGAACCACTTCAAAGGGAGCTACACCATCGATCAGTGCGTGCTCATGAAACCGAATGAAGTAGTTGCGGCCATCGGCATCAAACGTGATGAGCTTCCTATTGGCGAGTTGTTTTTCGGCACGATACAACTCAATAGGAACCTCCTGAATAAGGTCTTCGAGGTACCACCAGGTTTCTCGATTCAACGAGTGGACAGCGGCGTGCTCGACACACCATTGTTGCAAGGGAAAAGAAGGCGCAGTATCTGGGGCCATCAAGGCGGACTTGATGAAATCCAAGTGGAGATCATCGTCATCTGGTAAATGCACGAAGGTGGCGCGTACAGCATAGTCCATGAGTATGAATAAACCCTGATGTGCCATATAATAAGCAAGCGCCTCTTCTTCAGGAACCTCCTGCTCCATCCGCTGTTGAACATAGCGCTCTTTGTAATGGTGCAACAGCAGCGCATTGCGGTAGGCCTCAATTTCGCGTTCAAACGTTTGTAGATCCGCGGGCAGGCGATTTTCAGCTTCGTGCACGACCACTTGTTCTCGAATCCATTGATCGACATAGCGTTCCGCCATCAACGTGGAGTCGGTGGCGGCTGCATTGTTCGGAATGTGGTCGCAAATTTCTTGCAGGGGTAACGCATGCTCGAAAGCTGTGGCGACAAACTGTTCGGTTGGCTTTTCGGATTCATCCAATTGTGCGCACCCGAAGAGTGAGAGTCCACAAATGATCCCGCAAAACCCCCAGGTGAAAAACCCGCCCACTCGGATCGGTTGATGTTGCATAGATCCCTTTTGAAGAGGGCGAAAGACTCGGGAATCAGTCCGCAAGAGAATGCAGCAATGACCGGTTCACTTCGACCGCTGTCTCACTGCGTAGAGACTCGATCCATTCGGCTTCGAGTTGATCTTGGTACGCTGCGATGACTTGTCCGCGGGCTTCAGCCAATGTTTTTGGCTCGGGTTCTCGAATTTCTAGAACCTGGGCGAGGATCACCTCGTCTCCACCAGCCGTATACTCTACAAACGTCGCACCCTTGGATGCCATGACCAACGAACCCGAAAGGTGATCGGCTAAAACACGATCGGCCCAAGGGTTTTCGCCTTCACTGAACAGGCCTTCTTCCAATCGATAGGCCAAGGAATTAACGGCATTAGCCTCTTCGGCAATAGGGAGGAGGGACTTGTTCTTTTTGATGGCCTTTCGGACCTTTTTTGCCAACGCGGCGTCCGCCAAAATAAAGGCGCGTATATCGGCTCGCTCTGACCACATGAAGTCGGAGGACGTCGCAGCGTGAAAGGCTTCAAGTCCAGTTGAATCTTTTACGGCACGGCTCCACACTTTTTCGTCGGTCAACTCAAAGAGAAGAATGCCATCGTGGTATTCTTCCATTAACAGGCGAAATGCATCGTGCTTGTCCTCCAAACGCACATCTTCATAATCCAAGAGCATTTTTTCGGACCACAGCTTCAATTGCTCGTCAACGATGGTCTTTCCGCCCATCGAAGCGTTGCGAATTTTGCTTGTATTGAGGTGGTCAACGAAATCGCCAACGGTTGCCGTTTCACTTCCAATTGTAAGTAGCGTTCTGGATCGATCAGTGGACGTCACACCTGTGACGGGATGGTTGGGGTAAAACACGCTGTCTTGTCTGCTGGCCAGACGATAGAGTCCCTTTAAAGAGTTGGTCTGAATTCCAACTGCGTATTCGGCTTTGAGATTCTCAATGAAAGACGCGCGTGTCAATTCACTGCGACTATCGCGGCTGACTTTTTTCTCAATCTCTCTTTTGGACGCCTCAAAGGAAGCAGGTGCGCGATATTCCAAACGTTTGATGATGTGCCATCCGTATGATGTTTCAACGGGTTCAGAAATTTGGCCGTCTTGGGTTAATCCAAATGCAGCATCTTCAAACGCTTCAATCATCTTCCCTGTGCCAAACCAAGGCAATTCTCCTCCTTTACTGGCCGAGCTCGCATCTTCTGACATTTTCAAAGCCAGTTCATCCCATGGAATTCCTTTCTGGAGGAGATCATAAATCTGTCCAATTTTGGCTTCTGATTTGGTTGATGCATCGGTATCCGATCCTTTTTTAAGTCGAATCATGATGTGAGCGGCTCGTATTTCACCGCGTGCTTCGCGTCTTCCAGTGACCTCAATGACGTGGTATCCATAGCGCGTTCGAACGAGATTGCTGATGCCCCCAATTTCAGTGGTAAATGCGGCTTCCTCAAAAGGGTAGAGCATCTGAAAGGCCGTGAACCAGCCCAAATCACCACCGTTGTCCTTCACGCTGGGGTCGTCAGATCCTCCTTTGGAACGTGCAACGGCATCAAAGTCCTCGCCATTGGTTATCCTGGTGCGCAGAGCGTTCGCTCGCTTCCAAGCTTTTAGGGTGTCAGATGCAGAAGCCTCACTTCCGCACGAGACCAAAATGTGGCGTGCATGGACTTCTTCCTGTTTGCGCTCCCAGGCCTGCACGACGAGATCCTGAAGCAAGTCATTGTTGGTCATATAGGGCCGAGCCAATTGCGATCGATATCCTGCCAATTCGCGTTGGAAAGTCGCTACCGTGTCCATTCCCAAAGCTTCCGCAGCTTGAACTTTCAGCTTGAATCGAATGAACAATTCCAAGTACTCATCCAATGATGCGATGGTGACTACGCTATCGCGGTTGTTCTTCATGAAGATGTGCTCAAAGTCAGAGAGCGAGACGGCTTCATCCCCTACAGTCAGGACAGTTTCAGAAGCATTGGATGTGGTTGTTTCTTGAGAATTCAAAGCATTTGGAGCAATGAAGAGACAGGACACGAACAGGGAAAAGATGATTTTCATGCGATTGGTTTCAAAATCTAAAATCGAGTTGCAACTAATTTATCGGATGCTATAATTGGGCGCTTCACGCGTAATCATAACATCATGCGGATGACTTTCTTTCACACCGGCAGAAGTGATCCGCACGAAACGAGCTTCCTGTAAGATGGAAATGGAAGGTGCTCCGCAGTACCCCATTCCAGCTCTCAGCCCTCCAATCACCTGGTGCATAACATCACCGACAGTGCCTTTGTAAGGAACCCGGCCGGAAATACCCTCAGGGACAAGCTTCTTCAAATCTTCCTCAGCGTCCTGGAAATAGCGGTCTTTGGACCCATGTTGCATGGCTTCTAAGCTCCCCATGCCCCGATATGACTTGAATTGACGGCCTTCATAAATGATGGTTTCGCCTGGGCTTTCTTGTGTTCCTGCAAGCATGGACCCGATCATCACCGTATCAGCGCCTCCGGCGATGCCTTTGACAATGTCTCCCGTAAACCGAATGCCGCCATCGGCAATCACGGGAACACCAGTGCCGCGCAAGGCTGCGGCAACATCCATAACAGCGCCCAATTGAGGGACTCCGACTCCAGCGATAATGCGGGTAGTACAGATGGACCCGGGGCCAATTCCGACTTTAACAGCATCCGCTCCCGCTTCAACAAGCGCAAGAGCTGCCTCGGCTGTGGCGATGTTGCCACACACGACATCGATGGTGTTGAATTTTTGTTTTACGCGCTTGAGCGTGTCCATGACGCCTTGACTGTGTCCATGGGCTGTGTCAATGATAACGGCATCGACTCCTGATTTCACCAGGGCTTCAACACGTTCATCTGTATCAGCTGTGACGCCCACAGCCGCAGCAACGCGCAGTCTTCCAAATTGGTCTTTGCACGAATTCGGAAATTCACTCAGTTTAATGATATCGCGGTACGTGATCAAACCGATGAGTTGGTTGTCAGCATCGACCACGGGTAGCTTTTCAATCCGATGTTCACGCAACAAATCTTCGGCTTTAGCAAAGTCCTTGCCATCCTGAGTGACAATGATTCCTTCCGAGGTCATGACTTCGCTGATGGGGCGGTCGAAGTTTTTCTCAAAGCGCAAATCACGATTCGTAACGATACCGACCAACTTGCCTTCTGCATTGATGACTGGAATGCCGCCAATGCGATGCTCCCGCATGATGGAAAGTGCGTCGCTTACAGTGGCTTCACGTAGCAGGGTAATGGGGTCTTGGATCATGCCGCTTTCAGAGCGTTTGACCTTTCGCACTTCAGAGGCCTGCTGGGCAATCGTCATGTTTTTGTGGATCACACCGATTCCTCCTTGGCGAGCCATAGCGATGGCCATGGCACTTCCTGTAACCGTGTCCATGGCTGCGGAAATCACCGGCGTCTTGAGCATGATATTGCGAGAAAAAGAGCTTCCCAATGTCACGTCACGCGGCAATACCTCAGAATAGGCGGGGACAAGCAGTACATCATCGAAGGTCAGACCTTCTCCGATTATCTTCGGGTTTTCAGCAGTGTTGGCCATGGCGGGCAGTTGAATCGTGTTTCCCGTGACACGATAAGTCGTGCAACGATTCGGACAAAGTTAATGAAATGAAGGTCGCAAAGCCCTGCTCATCAGGGTTATTCACCAATGAGCAAGTGAACCAATCCCGTGGTCTCATAAACTCGGCCGGCTCCATCGCGGATGGAGATGGAATAACCGTAGCTCCCCTCGGGCGCATAGGCTCCCTTGTGCATCCCATTCCACCCGTATCCCACTTGATTGGAAGTGAAAATAATATCTCCCCACCGGTTGTGAATTTGCATGAAATACTGGTCGAAATCGGCGAAGCTTACGACGGGCATGAAAACGTCGTTGTACCCACCGACTAAGAGGGCGTTCGGAACCCACAAAACGGGCACTTGAGTGAGGCACATTTCGTTGGAAAGCGCGTAATTCATGCCGCCCGAAGGGCCTGTACCGGAATCCAGGGCCTCAATGAGATAACAAAAGTCTCCGGGACTGTAGAGCAGGTTGCTCACGTCGTCTTCCCAAATAAAAATCTGTGATGGCACTTCAGCGATCATTTCAGCGGCAGCGCCTTGCTGATTTCGACGGTAAATACGGTAGCCTGCGGTGCTGCCAGGAAAATCTGAGTAGGGTGTCCAGCTGATCGTGTTGTTGAGCAATTGGGTGTCAGAAATGCCTTGAAGGTGCATGGTTTGGGCTGCATTGGACATGCCAACAGAATCCCCACAGTAATTTTCGACACGCACACGATACGCGTAGCTCATCTCGTCAGTAACCGCATCCAAGTCGGCAAATTGAAGGGTCATGCCGCCGATGCCTTCCTGTGCATCGAAATCAAAAAAGAGCTCATCGATTGCTCGTTTTCGCTGAAGGATATACGTGTGGACTTCCTCGGAATAGGGGTCTAAATCCACGATGATATTCACACCTCCGCTGTCGGTGACGGATGCGCGTCGCAACGAAGTCAGATCAGGTGCTCCCGGGTAAGAGAAGTCCATTGATCGTTGGTTGGAACGGATGAACGCGCCATCCGTGCTGGTTGCTACGATATCGTAACGAAACGTTGAGCCGAAGGTGGCGCCCTCGTGCACATAGGAGATGGCGTTGGCGTCCAGCGTCTCGAGGAGCTGTCCGTTGTTCCAATTGCCGCTTCCCGTCGGGGATTCTTCAGCCGCCCACACAGCGATGGAAACAATTTCGGCGTCGATGTTAAAACCTCCATTCCAGTCTAAACTCGCTGCATCCGAGCAGGGAAGTCTACTCGCATTCAAATGAATGGAGCTGGCGCAATAGGCCCCAGCTGCGCCGGGGTCGGGTTCATTCCCAATGAAGCAAGAATCGAACGCGGCTACATTGTACGATTCGATGTAGGTGACCGGATTGGAACTTGGATCGACATAAAAGGTGGCGCCCGGGCTGTAAACTGTATCGATGGCCATTTGAAATCCACCATTGCACCGGTAAATAATGTAGCCCGCTAAATCGCTGGCTTCACTCGGCTCCCAATGAATGATTGCCAATTGAGACAAGCTATCCACGTTGATGTAGGAGATCACAGGCGGGTCTGGGTCCAACTCGTCGCTGATAGAAGATCCTGCTTGATTGGACTTTTGATCGCACTGAATGTAGCTGCTGCTTTGGAATACACGAAAATTCAGATCTCCAGTACATTCTTCGACTTCATATTCATAGCTCATCATTCCCCCATTGTCTGGAATCGTAACAATGGTGCTCCAACTCCCAGGGTCATCCTCGAGTTGAACCTCGATATCGCCACCATCCGGTGCGGCGCTGGCGATGCGAGGGCTATTGAAATCTAAAGAGGCCATCCCCGGCGTAAGCGAAGGCTCAGCAGTGAGGTGAATGCTGCAAAGCGTGTCACTAGAAGTTCCAAAGACACCGGCTGGTCCTTCGGTCACAACAAAATAACACAGCTCCGTGGTGTTGGCGTTGTAGGTTGTGTTGACAAAACCGGGATTGACGGGGTCGGTCGGGCTGTCAATCACATAGGTGTCCAGTACCAGTCCGCTGGAGGGTTCAAAAATATGGAGCGTGTAGGAAGCGAAAACACCCGTGGGGTCCACGGCTTCTGTCCAGTTGATGGATGCATTGCCTGCTTGGTTGACGTCCACGCACATCATCGAGGACTCTAGCTGCCCCCAAACACTGTGCGTGCTCCCTCCAATAAAGAGTGCCAATAAGAGTAAAGTGCTCGTCGACTTCATGCTAAACAAAAATACAATGCATTGATGCCATGAATACAAGACGCAACGTCAACGTTGTTTGTTGCATGGTGTTAACAAACCCGACTTAAACTTGGGCCTCCGGCTCGTCCCCATATTTAGCTCCTCCGTACCCGTACCCGTACCCGTACCCGTATTTATAGGCATACTTGGCGTAGTACTGACCCCAACGCGTTGTGCGAATGTTGTTCAGGACCAATGAAGCGTGGTTCAAATTGTTCTGATTCAAAGCTTCTTCCAAATGTTTGATCCCACGTTTAGTCGATTTAAGTGTATTCGTAACGAGCAACCCGGTATCCACTTTGCTCATGAGAACCAAAGCATCGGTGATGAGTAAAATAGGGGGCGTATCGAGAATGACATAATCGTAAGTGGATTTCAACTCTTGGAGCAAGACATCGAGTCGATCGTTTAGGACCAATTCAGAAGCATTGGGCGGGACTGGTCCCGCTGTATAGATGTGCAGCGAATCCACCGGCCCCAATTGCTGCATTTCCGAAACAGAACAGCGTCCAATGAGGAAAGAGCTCAATCCGAGCTGATTGGATAACTTGAAATTCTTGTGCACTTTCGGCTTGTGCATGTCGAAATCGACGAGTGCGACTTTTTTTCCCGTTTTGGCCAAAACCGTGGCAAGGTTGGTTGCGACAAAGGATTTGCCTTCCCCGGGGTGCAATGAGCTGATTAAGATAGAATTGGCGCCTTCTTTTGACAACAAGTATTGCAGGTTGGTTCGCAAGCTTCGGAACGCCTCCGTAATTTGAGATCGACTGTCCGCGAGAATGGTGATCGGGTTTTTTTCCCAATCGGGATAATGCGGCAGTCCTGCAACTACAGAAATGTTGGAAGCTTCACGCAACTCTTGGGTGGATTCGAGGCGTTCAAACAACATCATGCGAATGAACGCAAAGGCCAAGGCTACAATGGCGCCCAAGAGCGTATTATTGCGAATCGTCCCTCTTTTATCCGGGCCAATGATCCCTCCTAGTCGAGCCTGCTCAATTATAATGGCTTGAGGCGCAATGCCTGCGCGTGAAATCACATTCTGTGCCCGAGACTCGAGTAAGAAGACATACAGTTTTTCGTTGACTTGCAACTTGCGCTCCATACTAATGATATCGCGTTGGGTAGCTGGAATTCCGCTCAAGCGTTGCTCGAGATTGGTGATTTGACCACGCAGGTTGTCTCTTTGGTTGAAAAGCGCATCCTCCGTGTCATTGATGTATTTGGCAATGGTAAAGCGGGCGTTACTGATGGCACTGTCCAAGCGCCGAATGGAAAAGCTATCCTCGGTGACGTCCAGCAAGGCCGCCGTGCGCTCCGTACGCATTTGAAAAAGCTGATTGACTTGTTCAATCAGGAGTTGGTCTTCCCCAAACAAATAGGAAGTGGGTGGCAAGCCAGAATCCTCTGATCCAGACTTTAAGTATGACTGCAGGGATTTCATGGCTTCCAGACGCAGGTCCAATTCCCCCTCGCTGCTTTCCAGTTGGACAAGGCTATTGAAATAGTCGGTTTGTTCACGGGTCAAGTCAAGAATATCATTTTGGGCTTTAAATCCATCCACTTGAAGTTCCAGGCTGTCCATGATGTTCACCAACTCTTCGAGCTGTCGATTGATGAATAATTCTGTTTTCAAACTGGATTCCAATCGTGCTTCTTTTGTGTAATTAATATAAATCTCACTGAGTACGTTCAAAAACTTTTGTCCTCTGCCAGGCAGGGTGCTGGTAAACTGAAGGGTCAAAACATTCGTTCCTTTGACGTTGTCGACGACTAACGAATTTCGCATTTGACCAATGCGCTGGGCGCGATCGAAGACACGGAACCGAAAATGTTGGCGGCGTGCTTCCTCCAATGCTTCCGAGTTAATGCTTTGTTTATTCGTGCTCGTATAATTGAACACGTTGTTGTCCACGAAATCGATCGTCAACGCAAGGTTCGGTCCTTCGATGGGAACGCCAAAGGCATAGAGTTCCTCAATGAGTTCTCCGTCGGGTAAGATGTACCTTAACAAGTAGTGTCTCTCGTCTTCGATGAACAAATCGATGTCTTGTCCTAGAAAGGAGCTATTGAATAACTCAGGGTCGGCTTGTATACTGAGATTGCTGTAACCAGAAACCTGGCTGGTTCGTAATCTCCCTACGAAGTAGTAGTCAATGTCCAAGTCCAACTGGTCCACGGCGCGTCCGATCAAGTCAAAGGAGCTCAAGATTCGTTGTTGGTCTTTGGCCTCAGAATTGCCAAAATTCCCCCAAGAATTCCCTCCCATCGTTCCCATCATCTTTTTTTGGTAATCCAATTCCTTGCCTGCGTCAAGGAGGACTTCTGCTGAGGCACTGTATATGTTCAGTTGCCGATGTGTGATCAATCTTCCAGAGGCATACCCTGTTCCTGCGAGCAACAAAATGAGCCACCAGTTCTTAATGAGCAACTTTATATAAGGCCTGAGCTGACTCAGTGAGATTAGCTCGTTGTTTTGGTTCGTTGTGTCCGCCATACGACCGCAAGTTCGCAAGGAATGCATTACGTTGGAAGCTCACTTCATTGAATTTTGCTGAGTGAGGAGTGTTCGCATTCGTGCAGATTGAGTTTTACCTTGCCGTATGATTGATACACCGACGACTTCGTGGTTTCCGGATGAAAGTCTTGAAGGGAGCCTTTGGATAAAATTGCCTGATTCAAGCCGATTGTGGGTTTATGTGGCCGATCGGTTGTTGTCGACGTCGGAAAATGATCGGGTTGCAGAAAATGCCGAGCGATTCACAGCGGCTTGGGCGGCTCACGGAACCGAGTTGACCGCGAGTTGGAAATTGCAAGGTTCAAGGGTTCTTTTAATTGCATTGGATGAGGGTCAGGCCGGAGCGTCGGGTTGCTCCATCGATGCATCCGTTCAATTTATGCAGCGCTTGGGAGAAAAAGAGACGCCGGCGATTGGCTGGATGCAACGTGATCAAGTGTTGCATCGCGCTGCGGAATCGCCTGTGTGGGAGGAATCTACATTGTCGGCATTTTGGATGGCACGAAAGGCGGGGTTGGTTCGGGATGATACACTGGTTATAAACACACTGTGCTCAAACAAAGGGGAGTGGGAGTCGCAATCGACGCCTTTGTTTCAAGA
>MDSY01039921.1_pt1 | contig 17886 bp, 9 predicted proteins | sample 811131 | NCBI WGS metagenome assembly MDSY01 (sample SAMN05326643, study PRJNA326480) | marine metagenome | isolation source: seawater | place: Atlantic Ocean: South West | collected 2010
AGTATAGATAAAGATATTAAAGATACGACGTCGGACGTCAGCCGGTCAGGTGGTTGGCAGCTTGGCACGCTTAGTAATGGAGTGCCTTTGGCAGTGGCAGCATCAACATGTACTACATTGTGATAACACGTTTACGAAGGCTACACTTGAATGATTGGTTTAAGTTTGTTCGCAATCGATATCCAACTAGAACAACTACCTACTAAGACTTTGACTTGACCGTTGACGCCCATGGAGCATGGACTCAAAACTGCAGCTATCACTCATCGATGAAGCTAGGGTACACTTGGATTGTACAAAGACATGATCACCATCACCCACGATGATGCAACCCCGAGCCGACGCCAAGGCCTAAGCCTCCGAGTCGGACACTCGATTCTCCACCGCACGAGGCCGAAAAAGTATGCTGTATCCATGACACTTAACACTATGGGACATGCATGTTTAGGGCGGGCTAGATCCAGCAGCGACTGGCGATCTATCCCGCGACCCGATGCACGCTCAGACCACTGGAGTGGCCAAAGCCGTAGCCATCGGATCGCCGCATCCCATTCCTGAGCGGTAGACTTCAGCTCGCTTCTCCTCGATCCAGAAGCCGTAGAAGTAGCAGTCTATCCACACGGTGCCCGGTGGGCCAATTGAACCGGCCGACGTGAGCGGTTGCACACTCCATGCCTGGCTCTGGGGCAGCACGTCGAGCAGGTCCTGCGGCAGCTCCTCAGATATGGCAGTGCTGGCGCTGTGTCCGCAGGCACGGCTATTCGTGCTCGAGTCGTGCAAACGTCCGAGTGGCGAAACCGGAGAAGACTCGGTGGAGAGGAAGTGTCGGAGGTTGACGTTGAGCAGCGAGGACTTTGACCGCGGCATGCGACCTCTCTGCGCGCTAGCATGTTGACGCTGGCTCATGGACGAAAAAAAATGTGGCGGCAGGATTGACGAAGCTCATCCCGCGAAAATTCCTAGGAAATGGCGGGCAGATAGTTAAGAGGTTTTTAGCACCATTTTATTTGTCCAATGCTGTTATTGGCGCTGAGCAGTGTGTCAGCAGCCTGCGCGCCTCTACCAGGCGGCGACTGCGCGCGCTGCAGCGAGCTGGCCTTCGGAAGGCGCGCTCTGTGCGGTGCCGCCCTCGCGCTCGGCAGCCCGAAAGCAGTGTCTGCACAGCGACGTCCACCATCTCCTGTAATTGCCACCGACCAGAACGGCGCGGCTGTGAGCGAGGCCGCGTGGCTGGAGGCGCACATTGGGGAGTTGCCCGACCTCGTCTTGGGTCTCGAAGGCGAGCCCTACTTTCTCCTCCAATCGAGCGGCGCTGAGAGCCGCCAGCAGCTTGCTCCATTTGCTCTCAAGGCAGAGTGCACGCACCTGGGCTGCCTGGTGGCGCCGGACCCTGAGGGCGGTTTTGAGTGCCCGTGCCATGGGTCGCGTTATGATGCGCAGGGAAGGGTCACCCGGGGCCCCGCGCCGCGTGCACTCCAGCTCGCAGCAGTGCGAAAACGTGACGATGGGACCGTTGAGCTTGGGCCGTGGGTAGGAGACGACTTTCGAGACTTTCGGGCAACGTGAGGGCCCCGGGTCAAGCGCGCGCGAGTGTCGTGAGAAAGTATCAGCAAGTGCGGGCTTTTCCTGAGCTCATATGTGAGTTCATTACGCGATTAAGCGAATCAGTGCAGCTAGATGTAATCATAAATATAAGCAGGAGCAGTGACACGTATTCATTATATTAAACATTAACGATTAAGCATTAACATAAACATTATACTCTTATAGTGATTATAATTAAATTTGAGATCCTATTCGTAACATGTATAAACCGTTAGCCCCCCCCTGCCGAACCTAAAAGAATGCCTGTAGGCACACTTGCTTGGCACACTTGTTGGCGCCCCAGGACGGTGCGATCGGCCTAGACTCTGACAGCCTAGGCTTGGACTATGACTATAGAGGCTAGACAATAGAAGCATCGAGGCTCAGCCTCCTACAACGACTCAGGCTGGCCGTCAATGGGCTCCTAATAACTACGTTTCTACTACTTCGGCTCTCAGTAATCTCCCAGCTAGCTACAAGTAACTCTACTTGCCGACGCCCTTGACGGTGCCCTGTGCGACGAGCCCGCTATTGAGGAACTCCTGCTCAAGCTTATTCCTATACTCCCCATAGGAGCCGTGCCAGACAGTCACCGTGCCCGGCTCGCCATTCTTTCCCTTGTTAACAACCCAGAGCTCATCGGCGCAGATCTCGATGAGACGCTCATCATGTGTGACGAAGACGACGCCGCCGTCAAAGTGGTTGATCGCCATCGCGAGCGCCTCGATGGTTTCGAGGTCAAGATGATTCGTCGGCTCGTCGAGCAGAAGTATGTGAGGGGATCTCCACGCGAGCTCGGCGAAGGCGAGCCTCGACTTTTGGCCCCCCGAGAGACATTCGATCGGGTTGAGTGCGAGATCGCCTGAGAGGCCGAAGCGTCCGAGGTACTTGCGCGATTCCTCGATACTCACGCCCTGCGCGGAAAGAAATGGTGGTTGATAGATTGGAAAAAAATGGGGCGTGACACACGGGAAACAGGGGGTGTGACATATGGGGGAAATGGGTGTGTGATTGACCTCCTTTGTGAGGTCACGCATGTGATTCACCGAACTCTTGGTGAGGTCCATCGAGTCAATGTGGTGCTGCGTAAACTTGGCCACCATGAGCTTGGCGTGCCTCCCAACATGGCCCTCAGTCGGCTGGATCTCACCCGTGAGAAGCTTAAGGAAGGTGGACTTGCCCGCGCCGTTCGGGCCCACGATGGCAACACGCGATTCGCAGTCGAGCCCAAAGTCGCAACCACGGTAGAGCGTCTTGCCTTCTTCATAGCCGAAGGCAACGTTGACGACCGAGATGCAAGGTGGTGGGAGCGTCGACGCGGAAGGGAAATTGAGCCTCAGATAGGGATCGTCAAAGTCGACTTCGCAAGGCTCGTCCTGGAGCTTGGCGAGGATCTTCATCCGCGCCTGCGCCTGCTTGGCCATCTTCTTATGCCCCTGGCCGAAGCGCGCTATGAACTGCTTCAAGTGGCTGACGCGCTGGTTCTGCTGCTTGGCGTGGGCCTCGTTCATCGCCCGATGCTCCGCTCTCACCTTGAGGAAGGTGTCGTAGTTGCCGCCATAGTAGCGGAGCCGCTTGCCGTGGATGAACATTGTCGCCCTGGTCACCTTGTTCAGAAACCCTCGATCATGGCTCACGATGAGCACGGTGCGGTCCCACTGTGCGAGGAAGAACTCGAGCCATGTGAGCGCATGCACGTCCAAGTGGTTGGTGGGCTCGTCGAGGAGGAGCAGATCAGGCTTGAGGAACAAGGCCTGCGCCAGCACGATCCGCATCCGCCATCCACCAGAGTATTCCCGTGTGGCCTTCCCCTGCATGTCGTTATCAAAGCCGAGCCCCGAGAGGAGCTGCGCGGCGCGCGCCTCGGCATTGTCGGAGTCGAGCTCCTCGAGACGCTCATACACCTCGTTGAGCGTGATCTTGTATGCGCGCTCCGTCTCCTCGTCCCCGTCCAGAAGCTTCTGCTCGAGCGCCAGCAGCCATTGCCTCTCCTCATCTGCATCGGTGATCGTCGCGAGCGCTGAGCGATCGTCGCCGGCAATCTCCTGAAAAAACAGAATAAAAGGTGAGATATGGGAAAAGTGGGGTGCGACATATGGGAGAAATGGAATCTCCTGCTCAACGTGCACCACGTTGATAAACGGCGGCAGCGGGATTCGGCCGTCCGCGAGGTGTCGGAGCAGCGTCGTCTTGCCCACGCCGTTACGACCGACGAGTCCATACTTGACACCATAGTTCAGCGCGAGCACCGCATGGTCGAGCAGTTCCTGCTTGCCCGCGCACATCCTGATGCCGCCAATCTTGATGTCCATCTGCATGCTCGCGCGCTTGGTCGCGTGTGGCCCCGTGCGCTGGTGGAAGGGAAGCTCGGCGGAAGCCACCAAAATCCCATCGAGCTGCGGATACGCCGTCTCCACAACAGCCTCTTTCTTGACACCCTTCTTGGCCGCCGCGCCGCCCTTGACACGTCCCTTGGCCTTGGTGCTCGCACCGCCCTTGTTCTTCACACCGCTCATACTCGCGCCCTGCACTGCCGACTCGCCGCCCTCAGGCTCCGTCTCCTCACCCTCGTCGCCGTCGCCCTCATCGCCACGATCGCCACGATCGCCACGATCGCCGCCACCTCTCTCACCACTCTCTCTCTCGCCGCTCTGCCGCTCTCCTTGTTTCGCCTGTGCCTCCGATGCTTCTCCCTCCTTTGCCGCCATTTTTGCCGCCTTCTTCTCGGCGAGCGCTGCCCGCTTCTGCTCCATCATGGCCTTCTTCTCCTCCTTGCTCAGCTTCTTGGCCACGAGCTGGTCCACGCCCTTGTGTATCAGTCCACCTTCCTGGCCACCCATGCCCCGGCGCAGCATGCGTTCCCGCTCGTCTTCATCCATCTCCGAGTGGAACTCGCGCAGTGCCGCCGCCTGCAGCCGCTTCGCCTCGTTCTTGCCAAGCTTGCTCATCGCTGCTTTCGACGTCGCAGGCTCGGCGAGAGCTGCACACTGCACTGTCTCGCCAAGTGGCGCTGAGTAAAATAAAATCTTCTATTCTCAGAATAGAAGATTTGCGCAGGCTTGTGGCACGGCGGATGCGCACAGTGAGTCATAAGGAGCTGTGAAATTTTGATCACAGCTAATAACACAGCAAAAGAATCTTTTCAGGATTCTTCACAGGACCCCAATTAATTCTGTGGTAGGTATCGGTAACTGCACGCCGACGCCGCGCAATGGCCCCGTTACCTTTCGAGGTGGGGCCGGAGGGGCTGAGCTTCCCGTGCACGAATGTAGCTTTCGGCACGGAGTGCACATATGTCTTCTCGCGCAAGACTCACTCCTTCGAGGATGGCATGGACTTCTGCCAACAGTGGGTGTCTGGCGGCACCCTGGCGATTGTCCAGAGTGCCGAACAATTCGATCATCTCTCACGTGCCATCGAAACGAGCGGCCATCACGGCGTTTGGATCGGTCTGAGCGACCGCGACAAGGAGGGCATTTACCCCTGGGCCGATGGCACGAGCCTCGCCTACACGCAGTGGGCCCCTGGAGAACCGGATGACGGCAACGGGCCTGGCGGTGAGGATTGCGTCGAGATGACAAAGAGCGCATGGTTCGACCGCTCATGCTCAGCGAAGAAGGCGTTTGCGTGTGAGGTCCCGGTCAACCTTGCCGTGGCTGCTCATGCAGGGGACTTTGGCTGCTCAGACCGCTCCGTAGAGGCGCACTTCGAAGAACCAAACGTGGTCGGGTGTGCCGTCAACAAGTGGACAGGCGATCGCGACCTGCGCGCTGCCCCGACTGGCGTTGCGTGCGGGAATTCGATCGAGGGCGAGTGTGCAGCACTCGCCGATGCCTGCGACGTCGACAACGGCTGGACCATTTGCGAGCGCGCCTCTCAGCTCGGAATGGTCCGGCCAGAAGAGTGCGATCTACTCCAAGGCAAGTCTCACACAAGTCTCACACAAGTCTCACACTTGTCTCACACCCCACTCTTCCCCATCTGTCGCAACCCAGTTGACCCCATTGATCGCCGCCACGGGGTGTACAATTGCACGTGCAGGTATGTATGCGATCGCCATGTCGCACACGACCGCTGACGGACCTGGTTGTCATTACGAGGATGACCAAGGCTGCCGTGCTAAGGGTTGGGGGAATGAGGCCCTCTGCTGCGGCGACGGCTGCCAGAAGGGCCACTGCGCAAGCGCCATATGGCCGGACAACTCGCGTGCCGTTGCACACTGGGGATGGAAGAAGCCTGGAAACTGTGGAGCGATCTCTGGCGACGCTGGGCTCACGGGCGTCATGTGCTGCAGGGCACAGCCGCCCTCGCCACCAGCGCCACCCCATCCGCCTCCGTCTCCGCCACTCCCGCCAGAGCCTGAGTGCAATAGTGACTGGTGCAAGACGTGCCAAGCGTGGATCGACGACCCACACTCCAAGTTGCACAGAATGTTTGGAGCGGGCTGGCATCTGCGCAACGATCAAGAGAAAGGGTGCTGGCCGGACGAGCACTGGTTCACCTATGCCGTGGAGGGCCACGATTGCAGTCGCAATTGGTATGAGGGAATTCTCCCCGGGGGCTCTTCGAATCCTTCCCCGGGGCTGCTCGGCTTTGATGAGACAATTCTCGAGTTTTGCTCCTACAAGCTGGGCATGGAGCCTTGGGACGGGGGCGACTTGAACCACAAGCTAGCGTATCGGTGCGTCGATGCCAATCAGAATGTGCTCCGCATCATGGAGTACTGGGACATGTGCGTCAACACGCAGTGGGAGGTTTGCGCGCTCACAGGTCAGCTCCCCAACCAGGATGGCCTCAAGATCCATTTCGCAACGGCGCCTAAAACGCTCGACCCGGAGTGGTTCCTCAATCCGAGCACCCACCCCACCTGGCCGTGCAATGGAGGCTGGTGTGATCCCAATGGATTCACGGTGGGCGACGTGTTCTTTGTGGAAGTCTGCACTGCACACTTGGTCTGCAAGAATGGCAACAGCATCTTCGACCTAGAGATCGGCGAGATATTCGAGTGCGAATTCGACATGGACAAGTACAAAGACTTCTATCAGAAGCTAACAGGGTCCTTTTTCTCAAAGCAGGGCCCCAAATGATGCCCCAAAACAACGAGCTTGTCAATGTTGGGCAGGTCAGTTGCGTTCGATAGGCATACTGGGCGCATTCCATCGGTCGTTTGATCAGAATCAGAATGTGCAATGTGAATGTCATTTGTATATTAGATATCGACAGGTAGCGTATAGGCCTAGGTATAAGTATTAGATAAATTTAGCATTATTAGTATACATTTATCATCACATGCGCATATATGCGTCGTGTGTTTCAATACATGACTATATATATGTATGCAAGTGAGAAGAGATGAGTTCACTCATGTCAAAGTTATCAGAGACAATAGACAGCGACATCCTCAAGCAATTGCAAGCGCTCTGTCTCGCCAACAAACAACACGAGCTGATCCGTGTACTTCATCGCCACAGCAGCGAGGAAGGCGGAGCCGTCCACGTTGGAGCTCGAGAGCACGCAGCAGCCATTGGGCTCGAGTGCGCGCAGCTTGGAGCGAGCGCCTCTGAGCTCGTGCGCCAGGCTACGAGCCTCCGCATCGGCTTGGAGATTGAGGTCGAGATTGTCGTCGAGATCGATGTCGAGATCAAGCTGCCGCGATTGGAGCAGGGCGGCGAACGCTAATGGTGGCACGCGCACCACACGCTTGCTCATGTAAGGGAGCACGGCGAGCACACCCTCTTGGGGGATCCGGTACTGACAGCCGACGCCTTGTGAGTCATCCCTCTCAAAGGCCTTGATCCCAGCCTGGAGGATGGCGAGCGTCGCCGATTGTTCCTCCACCTTCTGCGCCGCCTGTCGAGTCATCAGGTAGAGTCTGCGGCTCGGCCCGTTGCTCTGGCAAGAGAAGAGTTGTGCCCATGGGAAGTTGGGAGACAGCCCGTAGAACTCTTCGAGGGATTCAATGACTCGGTGTCGCCTCGGGAGGAGATAGAATCGGATAAACCAACAGCTTGTGCGTCCAGCATCGCCGCCGCCGTCTTCGGCGCCCTCATCTGCACCGCCTGCACCGCCCTCACTACCTTGATCGCGGCGGCCATCGTCGAGCTGCTCTGCTGCCTCCCCCGCCTCCATCGCCTCATCGATCGCGGAGGCCATCCAGGGAGTATTCACCGCGAGTAGCCGCGCCGCCTTCTTGAGCACAGCTTTGGCGAGAACGGCCGCATCAGCCTTTGCGACCGCGGCCGCATCGGCGGCCACTTCCTCGGCAGTCGGCGCTGCCTGAGGCGCCGGCGCTGGCGTCGGCGTCGGAGCGGGCACGGTCGTCTGAACCGCCTCAACATGCGGCGGCGCTGAGACTGTAGCCGTGCGCGCGCGCTCCAGCGCAACGGGAGGCACTCTCGGCCGTGCGCACGCGAAGAAGGGCGCAGAGAGACATTGACGAAATCGTGTATCTCGGCGGCGTCGAGCTCCTTGCAGAGCTTGGGGGTTGCGATCGATCGGTGTAGCCGGGGCGTCTATCGGTGTAGCCGGGGGGTCATTTCCAGCGGCCTCTCTTCCGGCAGCGGCAGCTCTCCCAACGGGATCTAATATCGAAGGCGCGCGCTCTGACGATTGACCCGTCGCTGCCTGCTTCGGGGGCATTGCTTGGTCGGGCTGTGGCATTTTGTGGAGCAAGGCGCAGAAGAAGCCGCCGGAGTCGAGCAAATGTGGGAGGATGCGCAGGCAATGCTCGAGATGGAGAGCCTCCGCCGCCGCTGCCGAGGGTGGGAACATGGACGGGAGCAGCTTGCACCGCCGCCGCTGCTCCGCCGTCGCATCCTCCCACGAACCGAGACCGACCGCCGGCGCGTCAGCGTGCTCGCATGGCACTCGCCACGAGCGGAGACCGCAGCCGCCATGGAGGCCAGGGAGCGCGCCAGGGAGCGGGAGGAGCCTCACCTCGAGGCCCTCGGCTTGCGCGGCGACGATCGCCGCCGCGACCACCGCCTCATTCTCCACCGGCGAGAATGAGCAGGTGGAATAGAGGAGCTTGCCACCTGGCGCTAATAGCTGGATGCCTCGCCCGAGGATCGCGAGCTGTGTGCTGTGGAGCTGACGCATGGTCGATGGCTTCCATTTGTCCCAGATGGTCGGGTTCTTACGCAGAGTGGCGTCTCCGGAGCACGGCACGTCACACAAGACACGTGCGTAGCTCCCATGAGCACCAGGCATCTCTTGCGCTTTGTGCGAGACGAGAATGAGCGTCGGCGCGCGCATCGGACCTAGCCGCAGCCGCATCTTGCGTGCGCGGCTTGTGATGAGGTCGTTGGCCACCACGCAGCCGGAGTCAGCCTCGGTGGACGGCATGTGCGCGCCGGACGCTCCAGAGGCACACTCGCGCCGAGATGCGCCTCGCAGCAGGCTGAGGAGAAGTACAGTCTTTGAGCCGGGAGCGGCGCATAGATCGAGCACAGTGTTCCCGGCTCTCACGTCGAGAAGCAACGGGGGTAGCATACTGCCAAGCTCCTGCCTGTTGACTCTGCCATTGAGGACGAGCCGCTCGAGCTGCGTTCGAACAGATCCTAGAATCGTATAGAGCTGCAGCTCCTTGCGCGGCGTGCTGAGCTGCCAGCCGAGGGCGCTAGGGAACCACGCGAGCTGGAAGCACACCACTGGCGGCTCCGCCGACTCGACGCCCATCTTGAGCCGAACGCTGAAGGCGTCAGATGCGCCGATCGGGTCGCGCAACTTCAAACGCACCCAGACATGAGTACCCTCCGCCACAGTGATGCGAAGCGGTGTAGTGGTGCCGCGGCCGCTCGAGGTGCGGTGATTCGAGGTGTGATGATCTGTACCCAGCACGTCGGGAACCTTCTGGCCGCGGGCCGCTGCGTCGGCGAGGAGGAGACTGACGAAACGTGACTGGACCAGATGAGGCGAGATCGAGCTACCCTCGATGAAAGAGAAGTTTGTCGGCAGGCACCTGCGCACAAGACGGGAGGTCCTTGCTGGGTGAGTTCGTTGAGCTTGAGTGTGTGCGTACGTGCGTGTGCGTGCGTGCGTGTGCGTGCGAGTGTGTGTGTGTGCGTGTGTTACAAATGTGGAGGCTGAGGCCTGCGGCACGCGGAGAGGAACTGGGACCATTCGGTGTCGCTCAGCCCAAGCAGGGCGCGGTAGTAGCTCTCAAAGGCTGCGTTCGTCTTGCCGGGAGAGAAGGCGGCGCGCCGAGAACGGCCGCCACGGCCGCCGCCACGACCACCGCCACGGCCGCCGCCTCGGCTCCCAGGCGGACCCATTCTCCTCGGTGGAGCTGGACGCTACTAGCCGCGGCAGTCCTTCTATGTTTATCTAATCGCGGAGTTTTAGTTTAATCATGCTGCCTGGCGTGGGCTCGCTAGCACTGGCTGCGGCGCTGCAGCCAGTGCCGTCAGCCGGGCCGCGGGGCGGCACGGCGGCACAGGCGCCGAGCGCAGCCGAGCAGCTACGGCGCGACTGGCGCGCCGCGTTCGCCACGCAGCAGCATGAGTACGCTGACGTACCGCTCAGCGCATCGCATGGCGAGCTACCGAGAGGGCTGAGCGGCGTGCTCTTCAAGAACGGCCCGGCGCGTTTCGAGCGTGGCGGGGCGGAGTACGCGCACTGGCTCGACGGCGACGGCTACGTCACTGCGCTGCGTCTCGGCGGCGCCGACAGCAGCAGCGAGATCCTCTGGAGCGGCCGTTACGTGCGAACCGAGGCCTACCTGGAGGAAGAGTCGGCCGAGTCTGTGCGCTGGCGGACCACCTTCGGGACGCAGCGTCCGGGCGGCCTCCTCGCCAACATTGGAGACATCAAACTCAAGAGCCCCGCGAACACTGCGGTGCTTCCGCTCCCAGGCGGGCCTCTCCTCGCCCTGTGGGAGGCTGGGCCGCCGTACGCCTTATGCCCACGCACGCTGCGCACACTGGGTCCTCACTCCCTCGGTGGGAGGCTCCGCCTGAGCGCGAAGCACGGAGCGCTTCCGGCGACGACAGGCGTCGACGCCTTCGACAGACGCCTCGAAAGCGCTGGATATCTCACCGATGCTCTCTCGGCGCACTACCGCCACGATGCGCGCCGACGAATGCTCGTCGCGTGGTCTTGGCGACAGCAGCTGCAGGCTGATCGGATCGAGGTGGCTCTGCACCATTTGGCCGAGGGAGGCGACGCGTCACCCCTCTCATCCGATCGCAGCGCCGTCGATGACAACGGTGCTCACGGCACGGCGCAATCGGACGCCGTTCCCGCGCCCTCGGACGCCGTTCCCGCGGTGCGCGCGGTGCTCGAAGGCGTTCCTTTCGCGCCGCATGACATGGCCATCTCACGCCGCCACGCGCTCTTCCTCACCTCTCCTACGCGCGTACAGATCGCGCCGTTCATCCTCGGCGCCCTAGGCCCCGCACAGTGTACAACATTCGACGCCGAGGCGATTGCAGACGGCCGCGGCGTGAGGCTGCACGCGCTGCGACGAGACGGCGCCTTGAGAGGAGCCTCGGGAGAGTCAGCACCGGGAGAGTCAGCATCGGAAGGCTCAGCACCGGACGGCTCAGCACCGGAAGGCTCAGCACTGGAAGGCTCAGCGCCGGAAGGCTCAGCACCGGAAGGCTCAGCACCGGAGGCCGCCTCGAGGGTATCGGCGGCACCGGCCTCGGTACGTGTCTGGGAGTCGCATGGCATGCCATACCATCCAGTTCACCACGCGAACGCCTTTGAGGACGAGGCGACGCGGCGTCTAACGCTCATCTCGAGCTGCTGGGCGCCCGCGGCGGTGCGCCGGCTCGCGGCCAAACGGCGCGATCTTCTGGGATCATGGGAAGAGCTACTCGAGGGCGACTTTGGCGCCGTGCCGATGACGCAGCTGGTGCGTTTCGTTGCACATCCCGCGACCGATGCGCTCGCTCATCGGGTCTTGGCATCGGGCGCGCAGCTCGATCACCCCAAGGTGAACCCTCGTTGGGAGTCGCGCAAGGCGCGGTACGTTTGGGCCACCATGGGGCGCGCCGACGATGGCGGCGATGCTGATGCGACTCCGGTGGCGCCGCAGAGCTTCGCATGCGTCGATCTGGATGCCCTCGATGGCGACGGGCAGGTCATCGACAGCTGGCATGCGGGGACGCGCAGGCTCGTCGACGAGGCCACCGTGATCCCCAAGGAAGAGGGCGCTGGAGAACGCGAAGCCTTTCTGATCGCGCCCATCTTTGACGGCGCGTCGCGCACAACGTCCTACGTGGTCTTGGATGCCGCCGATCTTGCCTCCGGGCCCATCTGCGAACTGCCGTTGCCCACACACATTCCGTGGGGCTTGCACGGCGCTTGGCAGGGCAGCTATAATAGTATGCTTTGAGTACAGGTTGTTTGAGCATTATTTCATCATTATGATTATATCACAATGGACAATCAGTTCATTGTAATTCATTCATTGAGATTCAGATTGAGAATTGAAGTACCGGGGTACCCCAGGTACCTCGTAAAAATTATTAACATATAGAAATAAGTCAAAGTGTTAGCGTTGCGCGTTACTGTCAGTGATACTCGAGTATGATACTGCGACGATAATAAAAATAATCATTATCATATATATATATTTATATATATATATTAATATTTTAATTTAATAATATCAATATCAATATGTAAATATATAATAATGAATATCGTCATAATCGCATATAATCATTAAACATAATGTCAATGTATGTGACATTCACATCGAAATGTGTAGGAATATATAATATTATAACATAATATGATATTATCAATTATGTTATAATATTGATATATATTATAATATTAATTTTTTATTAAATATCAATGTTAATAATGTATACCATATAATGATAATATTGGCATATAGACTCAGACTAGTGACTAGAAGTAGAAGCTATATATAGCCCATAGGGCATGTGACTCATCTTCATCTGCTTGACGCGGCGCCCACGTAATCTTGAGCTCATGGCGGGCGATCACTTGCAAGAGGCCTCTCGCGATCCGCCCGCTCAAACAAAAAGCGTCCCCACTCCCTCCCCCGACTGTACCATCTCGAGCGTGCAGCTCGCCCAAAACACCGGCTAGGCCGGCGAAGACTACGCGTCCGGTGGGTCCGGCTTAACGTTGTGCACCCAAAAGTTGATGCAGGGCGCGTGGAACCGCTTGGCGCCCCATTCAACCGTGGGCGGCAGCTCGGCGAACTCGTCGCATTGCAGTGGCAAGAGGGAGAGTGCGCACCTCTCGCCAGCAGGCTTTGGCGACTGCCAGTAGCGCGCCGGCGCGAGTGGTTCGATCTCGTCGTCAGTCCCAGCGAGGCCCGCGATACGCGCGAAGAGCCCCTCGAGCTCCTCGGCGACGGCTTGATCCCCCTCAAGCCCACCCTCGAGGCCAACGCTGGCGCTGCGCACAAAGACTGACGCGTGGTGCCGCCTCGAGGAGGCGAGCAACGCTCCGAGCTTCCGCAGCTCGAGGAGAGCGGCGAGGAGCTCCTTGACCTTTGGCGTGCGCATGAGCTCGAGCCGTGCCGCCTCGTCGAGGTGGGCCGGCGTCTTCTGGAGAGAGGCGAGCGCCTTGCGCATCTGTGCGAGCAGCGGCTTGAGCATCGCCTCCATCTGCTCGAGGTGCGCCTTCTGACGCTCGGTGGGGAGCTCCATGAGGAGCTCGTAGGCGGCGCGCGCGCGGCGCTGGCGGGAGGCAGCAGCGACGAGGTCCGTGGCAGCCAGATGGGAGAGGTCGCTCGGGCAGCTCGCGATAAAGGGCGCCACCTCGTCGGCGCCGTACCGCTCCACCGCCGTGGCGTGCATCTCGGCAAGCGTGAGAGGACCGGGCTGCTGCCAGTTGGCGATGGTATCCTCGTCGGCAGCCTGCTGCCGCAGCTGCGGCAGCACCGTCTTCTTGATGTGAATCGCAGACTCGAGATCGTCCTCCGCCTTTGCACGCTCGTAATTCGCCTTCTCGACCGCGAGCTGCGCGAGCGCCTCAATGTGCTTCTTGCACTCCATGGCCTCTTCGAAGCGCTCGCTGGCGAGGAGCTGCTCGAGCACCGAGGCGAGGCCGTCGTTGCTCGAGGAAGAGCCCTCGGCGCCCGCAGGAGCTCCGGCGGCCGCGGCGGATGCGGCCGCCACGGTGGAGCTCGAGGGAGGAGCGAGCGGTACGCCAAAGGCACCGAATGAGTCGTCCTCGTCGGCGGCGAGCTGCTGCAGGTTGGCGAGCGAGGCGGGCTCGGCTGATTGCTCGTCAAAGCTCCCAAAGTCGCCAAAGTCGTCGTCCTCCGCATCAAAGGCGCCGAAGCCGTCGGATGCGCCCACTGCCGACGCGGCAGCAGCGTCGCCGGCGGCGGCCACAGTCTCGCCAAAGCCACCGAATGCGTCAGAGGGAGACGCATCAAAGTCGGCGCTGAGCGCCCCATCGGCGGCAGCGGAGGGCGCCTCAGCGGTGCCGAAGCCGCCAAAGTCATCAGCAGTGGTCGCCGCAGCAATGTCGTCAGCGGTGGCGGCTCCCCCCGCGGCGGGCGGCGCGGGGACGGGCATCGCATCGAAACCATACGGATCGGCAGAGCCGCTCGGGGCCGTGCCGCCGCCAAACGAGCCGGAGAGGCGCCCATCGCCGCCGGCGAGCGGACTTTCACCCGTGAACTCACCCGTGAATCCGTCGCTTGCGGAGGGCTCGCTTGCGGGTGGCGCAGCGCCGAACATGCCCGCATCCAACGGCGCACCAGGTGGCTGCGCTGTCGCCGCCGCCTGCGGCTCGGCGATCGGCGTCGCATCGAAGCCGCCAAAGTCGCCGAAGCCGTCGTCCACACGAGTGACAGCTGTGGCCGGCGTCGAATCGAAGCCACCAACGTCGCCAAAGCCCTCGGCGGGGGGGGCGGCGGCTGCGGCTGATGGCATCTGGCCGAAGCCGCCACCATCGCCCGCACTGCCGCCGTCGAAGCCGCCAAAGGCGCCAAAGTCGCCGCCAGGCACAGCCGCGCTCGAGGCCACCTCGCCACTCGCGAAGGCGTCCGCCGAGAGCGCTGGTGGAGTGGGAGCGGTGGCCGTTGGAGCAGGAGGCGCCGAGACGCTTCCAAAAGATCCGAAGCCATCGTCCGCACCGCTGCCGAAGCCATCGGCGGCAGCTGTCGATTCGACGGCCGCTCCCGATGCGGCGGCCGGCTCACCAAAGGCACCGAAGCCGTCGGCGGCGGGCGGTGCGCCTCCGCAGACGTCTCCTCCAATCGGTGGTGGCGCCGTGTCGAAGCCACCGAAGCCGCCCGAGCTCGCGCCGCCCGCTCCATCGGTCGGAAAGGCGCCAAACTCACCACTCGGCGGAGGAGCATTGGCACCAAAGCTCCCAAAGGAAGCGTCGGGTTGGGCCGCGCCCCCCCCCCCAAAGCCGCCAAGCGCGTCAGCAGCGACCGGGATGGGCATCAGGTCAAAGCCGCCCACATCGCCCACAACGGGAGCCGACTGCGCGCCGCCAACTTGAGTGGCCCCGAACGAGTCGCCGCCACCGAAATATCCAAAATCGTCCGCCGGCGCGGCGGCAGCTCCCTGCGCGGGCATCGCGCCGAAGCTCCCAAAGTCTGAGGCACCCGCAGCGAACTGGTCGAGCCCCCCTGTAGGCGGGAAAGCCTCCATCGGAGGTGCGGCCGGTTGGACCTCCCCCCACTGATCCGGTGCCCCCTGCCCCCACTGCTCTTGCTGCATCGCCCCCTCTCCGACGACGGTGAGCTTGTCCCTCACGGTGTGTCTCTCTCGCCCGTCGGGCAGCGTGATCGTGTAGTAGGGAGGAGTGTCATCGTAGTGTACCTTGGTCACATTCACGGTGATTTGGACCCCCCCCGCCGAAGCGTCCACATACAGACACGCCGTACCCTTTGTGAGCTCACCACCTCCCGCCGCGCCGCCGTCGGCGCCCACGGGAGGTACGGGCTCCACAGCTGCGGGCTCCGCCGCCGCATCGCTCATCGCGAACATGTCCGCCGGCAGCGCCGCTGCTCCAACAGGGACTCCCATCTTGGGTACCGCCGGTGCCACCGCGCCACCGAAGTCTCCAAAGCCGCTGTCGTCGGCGCCAAAATCTCCAAAATTGCCGAAGCCGTCGTTGGCAGCGGGCGGTGCGGCCGCCGTGTCAAAGTCGCCAAAGCTGCCAAAGTCATCCGACGCGGGAGGAGGCGCCGCGCCAAACGGGTCCGCCGCCGTTGCAGGCGGGAGAGTAGGCTTCACCATGGCGGATAGGGAGGGAGCGGGAGCCGGCGCCGGCGCGCTGAGCGAGAAAGTGGCAGCGGAAAGAGCCGCATCTAGCATGCTAGCGGGCTCCTCCTTGACGGCAGCTTCTGACCCAGGCTCGCCCAGCGGCTCGCCCAGCGGCTCGCCCAGCGACTCGCCCAGCGGCTCGCCCAGCGGCTCGCCGATCGTCTCGCCGAAGCTGGCGGTGGCGGCGGCGGCCGGGGGCTCGGGGGTTCCAAAGAGATTTGGCTCGTCGGCAGCTGGGGCAGCGGGTTGTGGTGAGGCGCCAAAGAGGTCAAGCTCAGAAGTCGCAGGGGGCGGCGCGGCCGCAGCATGATGCGCGGCACCAAAACCCCCATAGTCATCGGAGGCAGCAGCTGGAGGAGCAGTAGCACCTGCCTGTGCAGGGTCGTCGCCAAAGCCGCCAAAGGCATCGACAGCTCGGGCTGCGGGCTTTGCGGGCGAGCCGAAAGCGCCAAAGCTGTCGGCGGCGGGCACGGCCGCAGCAGGCTCCGCAGATGCGCCGCCAAAGCTACCGAAATCGTCGGGAGCAGCAGTGACGGCTGGCACGGAAGGAGCAGCACCTCCAAAACCGCCAAAATCATCGGCGGCGGCGGCGGCGGGCTGTGCGGGTGGGGCGGCGTCGAAGCAGCCGAAGCCGTCGTTCGCAGCTTGCATCTGGGTCGCAATGCCATTCGGGGCGGCCATGCCATTCGTAGGAGCTGCCATCGCGGGCTGCGCCATACCCGGCTGCGCCATACCCGGCTGCGCCATACCCGGCAGCATTGCGGCTGAGCCCATCATGCCAGCCTGGCCAAAACCGGGCTGTCCCATGCTAGGCTGCGCCATGCTCTGCCCTGCCAGCTGCATGCCGTTTTCCGCTGCGCCCTGTGCCATGGCGGCCGGCGCCATGCCCCCGGCCGGCGCCATGCCCAAGCCGAGGCTGCCGAGCATGTCCTGCTGCTGCTGTGCGTCCATCACGGGAGCTCCGGTGCCGAGATCGGGGGCGGCGGGGGCGGCGGGGGCGGCGGTTTCCTTCTTCTTGCTCCCAAACATCGCGTCGATCGGGTTCGACTTGATCACGTTCAGCTTGAGCGTCGGGTCGTCGCCGCTCGCGGGTGGCTGGCCAGGCATGCCCGGCATGCCCTGCATGCCCGGCATACCCGGCATGCCCTGCTGCGGCGCGTAGCCTTGCTGCGGGTAGGCTTGGCCTTGTTGGTAGTACTGCTGCTGCTGCTGCTGCCCCTGCGGATACTGACCCTGCGGGTAGCCGCGCTGCTGCGCCATGGCATACTGCTGCTGCATTGCATACTGCTGCTGCTGCTGCGTGAAGCCCTGCCGCTGGTACTGTGCATATTGTTGCTGCGCCGAGAAGCCCTGCTGCGGGTAGCCTTGCTGCGGGTACTGAGGATATCGCTGCTGCTGCTGCCCGTACCCCTGGCCGTACATGGGGGGCGCGAGTAGCTCGCCAGAGGTGGACAGCGGGCCGAAAAACTCGATGCTGGGGTCTCAAAGTTTTGAAATTTGACCCCCTTCGCAAGGACCGATGTATAGGAACTAGTGTCACATTAATTTCCTCGAGGAGCGAATTTTCGGCCGTTCGCGCGATGGAAGAGAAGTATGATGAGGCCAAGCTCCTCGAGTGTTTCGACCCGGTGCTCTCGTGGGCGGAGACGCCATGCCTGATGAGGACATGGCGGCCGATCCGAGGCGAAGGCATGGAGCTCGATGACCTCGTCTCAGATGCCTTGAAGGCGGATGGCATCTCGGAGGAGGAATTCAGCCGTCGCAAGTATGAACTGCGAAGCTTTGACGTGGGACGCCTGCTGGGCGAAGGCAACTACACGCAGGTCTTCTGCGCGACGCTGAGATGTACGCAGGAAGAATACGCCTTCAAGATTGTCGACAAAGCCAAGGTTAGCGAGTTGATCGATCCTTGCCAGCACCCAACCGCTCAGTGCAGCCACGGCCACGCCAAACACTAACTCCACCAACACCAGCACCGCCACAAGACCACCACCGCCAGCACCACCGCCAGCACCGCCGACGCCGCCAACACTGTCGACACCGCCAACACCGCCAACACCGCCAACACCGCCAACACCGCCAA
>MDSY01098639.1_pt1 | contig 17881 bp, 20 predicted proteins | sample 811131 | NCBI WGS metagenome assembly MDSY01 (sample SAMN05326643, study PRJNA326480) | marine metagenome | isolation source: seawater | place: Atlantic Ocean: South West | collected 2010
CGCCTCTTCTTCTAAATAGTCTTCATTTTCATCTATAGAATCATAAACTTCTAAATCAGATTTTTCATCATTTTCTTCAGAGGAATCGCTATATTCTTCTTCGGCAACTTTATTTGGGTGTCTATAATTTTTAAATACGGGTAAAGAACATCTAGTTTCCTTATTTTTTTTAATTATATTAGGTATATTTTTAACTTTATTATTATAAACTACCGAATTTTTTACATACCTATTGTCATCTGGTTTACAATTTAGTCTAGCTAACAACTGGTCTATACTTTCTTTATCCGGGAAAAAAGGTTTATATCTAAGTTGTCTTAAATTATAATCTATAAGTGAAATGTAAGTAGAAGTCTTAATACTAGTGTAAATTTGCCCTATTTTAAGTAGGTTAATATTAGAATGAAGTTCTTTCCTACATTTTTCATCAGCCGTTTCGGTGTTTATACCGTAAATATCATAATTAGCGTGTATAATCTTTTTATGTGGGATTATTATTCCAGTTTTTAAAATGGTTTTATTATAAAATTTACATCTAATTTTCTTTTTTCCCTCGATAAGTGAAATCCCGCATTTACAAACTAAAACCTTGTTGTATGAATCGCCGGCATTTTCTAGAGTTTCATATCTGAATACGTCGGTGTTACAATAACATTTCATTAATAATATAGTATATAGTATATTACATCTATATATTATTAATGTTTATATAAGTGTTTATATTATTAGAATCATAGGGATAATGCTAGAATAGTAGACACATACGTGACTGCGAATATAATTAAAGAACTTGTAATCATAACCTGGTTATGATGAACTAGCATATGAATAATCTGAGAAAAAAAGGGTAAATTTGCCGCGCCGTTAGGTGGTGATATTTGCGGGCTTGTAGCAAATGGCATAACAGCGGCAGATAAAATAGCATTTATAAAAACTCCTACAAGACCTGCGTATAAAGAAATCTTAAGATCTCTGGAAGACGGATTAATCATTTATTATATATAATATATAATATATAATAAATTTAAAGTTTAAAAAAAATAGAATATAATAATCTATATGAAAGGAAGACGGTATCCTCAAACCGATAAACTTAAAAAAAAACTAACCGTTACTCCATTTGTCCCCGGGGATTACCCAGAGATAAATTATTCACTCTATAAAATAGAAGATAATTTTATATACACACCTAAGTATTTCTCGTCCGATGGAGAACTAATTGAAAATAAAATTAAATACGCCAATATTAAAATAAATGGATCCCCCCGGGAGTATCAACTAGATATAATAAATAATATACACAAAGAACTTATTTCAAAAGACTCGTGTATAGCATGTTTATATACTGGTTGGGGAAAAACATTTGCAGCTCTATATATTGCATCCTTACTTGGATTAAAGACAATTATACTAGTAAATAAGGAAACTCTTTTAGACCAGTGGAAAGAACAGATAATCAAATTTCTAGGGGTTAAACCTGGTATAATACAAGGAAAAACTGCGAACACTAATTCTGATATCTGTATAGGAATGATTCAGAGTATTTCTATGAAAGAATACCCGAATGATTTTTTTGAAGAATTTTCTTTTTCTATTTTTGACGAAACCCATCATTATTGTTCTAAGGTATTTTCAAATGTTTTTTACAAAATAGGTTCAAAATACAATCTAGGACTTACAGCAACACTCAAAAGATCTGATAAACTTGAACACACATTAAATTGGTTTTTAGGAGAGGTTGCAGTAAATGTTGAATTGCTAATTATAGAACCAATTATAAAGATACATACGTTCTACGAATATGAAGAAAATACTATCAAATACCTACCAAATGGAAAGGTTAATAGTGCAGCAAGTATTACAAACGTAACACAGAATTCAGCGCGAGATTATTTTATAGAAAATTTGATAACCGAAAAGGTGCGAGAAGAGAGGAAGATACTTGTTCTTTCTGACAGAAAAGCACATTGTGATAAATTAGCACATGATTTAAAACGTATACTCAAAGATTATTCAGTTGGTTTGTATTACGGAGGAATGAAAAAAGAAGAACTTCAGTGTTCTAATAAGTGTAATATTATAATTGCCACGTACCAAATGGCATCCGAGGGATATGATAATCCGGATCTAGATACATTAATTCTTGCATCACCCAAGTGTAATATAGAACAGGCTGTAGGTAGAATTCTTAGAAAAAGAAATAAAAATACACCCCTTGTTATAGATATAAATGATAGTATTAGTATATTCAATAACTGGAATAAAAAAAGACTATCATTTTATAAATATAAAAAGTTTACAATAGAATGTAATAAAGAAGAAAAACCAAGTGTATCGCCTACAGATTACTTATTTCGTGATACTTGCGAAATTTAATGCATCTGCGTTTACACCTCTTTTTTCAATTGGCTGAATATAACTTTGCATAAGTCTTTCACCGCCATTTGTTCCAAATGGTCCCTGGAAATTATTAGAGGCCGATAAACTAGATGCGGTATTTATTTCACTAACCTGATTTATATGACCAACGTTGTAATTGCCATTTTGAATAGATTTAGACATTCTAGCCTTTCTTCTAGCCTTTATTCTATCATCTTTAGCCATTAAATTGTTCATCATGTCATCATAAACTTCTTCGTCAAGTTCGGGGTCAGTTGACATAGTCATCTCAGATAAAACATTGAGGTTATTGTTACCGGGGTTTTTAAGATAGAACTGTGGTTTTTGAACAGTTGAGTGGTTATTCATTGGATGTACGTAATTTTCCTCACTCTGCGAAAATCCCGCGGGGTTGTGACCGTAATAGCCACCATATTCATCTCCGCCTACACTTAATTGTCTTCTGTATTTATTTTGACCGGGATTATTTGTAAACATTCGCTCGTAGTTCGGTTGTACTCTTGAAACTCTAGCATTACTCATTGGGCTTGGAGGAACCTCGCTTCTCTGTTTCCTCGTATATTTTTTGTTCTTCACAAACATAAGCCAGTAACCCGCTCCAATAATTACGAGGCCAACGAGAAACACACCTACGGGCATAAGCCAATTGAATCCTTTTTGCCCCCTAGTCATACCATCAGCTGTAGGTGTCTTTAAAAAATTACCTGCAGCAGCTTTAAGTCCTCCTCCTCCTGCCGCAGAGCTTGCCACAGAGCTTGCCGCATTCTTCGCGCCCAATTTTAACCCCTGCTTTAACGCCATCTTTCCTATAGAGCCTGCAACCATGTGAGCCATTTTTTGTATATTTAATTATAACATAATATATTTTTTTAAAATTAAATCTAATATCGTTCATAATCACAATCTGATGTTTTCATATTTAATTCGGTAGTGTATTCTCTTATCCTTATATAAGCGTGAATCAGTAGAATAAAACATAATAATAATACCGAACGGCAGCTACTTGAGCTAAAAAAATCATACAATTTACTCATTTTATATACTATATACAATTTAATTTAATTTAATTTAATTTAATTGTATATATCAAGATGAAAAAGGTTTGGACAGAAGAGAAATTAAAACTTCTAATTCTAGCATTTTGCGTAACTGGAATATGGGATGTTATCTTACGTTACATGGCAGACGGGAAAATAGCGTTTTTTGGAATAGAAAATATGAAATGGGTTACAGTACTGCGTGATTATTTTAAAAAACACACGGTTCTTGCAGCCGCTCTACTCGCAGCATTTGTAGGGGCTATTGCATATATAATGCAACAATATGCACGCGAGTATATTAATCCTAAAATGGACACCAAGTTGTCCCTAGTACTTTTATTCTTTATATCTGCAATTGTCGGACTTGGCATGAAATATTCTGGCCTGTATCCAGTTTTATATGAACATTATTATAAACCACTCGGCGGTCCATACTCTTTTATAGCGGACGGGATGTCAGGAGTTATTGTCGGTGTAACAATGGGGGTCATAATGAAATTTCCTGCTATTAAAAATATTATATTATAATTAAATGAAAAGTTTTAAAGAAGATGTTTTAAAATTAAGACAAAACGAGTACTATTCTAAATTGATAAATATACTAGTTTTGAATGGACTCTTAGATATATTGGACGAGGAACTCAAGGATGGTAAGATAGACTATCTTCCTCTCATAATCAATGTAATGACATTTTTAAATACCAATAAACGATTGTTTAAGGATTTCACACCAGATTCCATAGAAAACATTATAATTATCAGTGTAGATGAACTATTAACCAAAAAATTCAATATAGAACTAGACGAAAAACAGCTAGAGATGGCGCTTGAATTACTTAAAAATACGCATATGTATAAAACTATGTATAGAACGCTTAAAAATATAACATTAAAGTTATACTATAAATTAAAGAATATAATAGGAGGATGTTATTCTAAACCAGTAATTAAATTGGAGCAAGGCAGTATTTAAGGACTCCTAGGTTTGCTACATTATATAGAATTGTTAAAGGGTAATTGGTTTTTAAATAGATTTCCACAGTGCCACATAAGTTAGTAGACTTGGTAAACAATTGGATATATTTAATATTGTATAAACCGCGGTTTTCATTCGAAGTATCTGTATTCTTATCATTTGTTTCGTTTATTGTAACACTCTGTTCTGCAAAATCTCCACTTGCTGTCATAGTCATATTATCGGGGCTTGTTTTTATTTCTATATTAGATGAAATATTAGAAAGATCTGATATATATGTTTGAAAGTCTGAAGATGGCATAGTAATATAAGAATCGAAATTGATGTCAGGTATATTATATATTTTTTCATCCATATCAAGTAACTTAATTTTACTTTTAATTATAGCTCGCTTGTCGCTATTTTGAGAAGTTATTACCATGTTATTAGAATCAGACTTTAAAATTGTAAAAGAAATAGTATCTGTATTTTTAATACCTTTTAATATTTTAAATACTGATGCTAAATTCAATCCTATATTAATAGAATCTTCGCATATGTATTCTTCAAACTTCTCGGAATGTAAAAAAAGATTAACTATAGCTTTTGAAGTACCGTCCACAGCCGTTAATTTAATACCACTTTTGTCTGCTTTAAAATTTACATCTGATAGTATATTTTTTAAAGATTCGAATAAAACTCTTATTGCATTTGTTTGCACAGTTTTAAATGTGAATTCTATTTCAGAATTATTGAGGGGCATTATAATAGGGTTATATTACACATCTGTTTATATTACTTTATTTTTGATGTATTTTTCATCATTAGGTTCTACAGCAGCGTGTCTTTTCCATAGAAGAGAAGAACATGGTAAATCTTTAATAATACTCTTTCTCCCCTTTACTGGTGTTTTATTAGAAATTAATTGAAATACCCCCTCTTCGAAATTAAAATTTTTAAAGTTAGGATGATCTCGGAGAGTGTCTTCCAGTTTAATTGGCTCCTCCCTGTCTGAATAAAAATTACATAGTGGACCTAAATAAGGCCTGACATAATCGGTAACGTCTAAATTATTAAGAAACATGATATCTGGATAATATAGATATGTTTCTGGCTCTACATTAAAACTATAAATAGGGAATTGAATATCCATTGTTCTTGTAACGTATTTCATCAATTTTCCGTTAAACATATATTTAATTAGGATATAATCTATTTCATTAATTTCGTTTTTATCCTCAATTTCATCTATTGTAGTTTCGCCGAGAAGTTCGTCAGTGCCGTCCTTGTATGCAATAACATAACACAGTAACGTATATTCATCATCTTCTACAGGTTTGTGGGGAAGACTTTTATAATCATTGACTGTAAACTCATTTATTACTTTTTGACCAACATTGAATAAAATAACTACTGCATATGCAATCGAGATACCATATAAAAACCACATTTATTAAAAGATATAAAGAGTCTTTAAATATATTTATATCTTTTAATAAATGTCAGAACCTGTAACAACCCCTGTTGCTAAAAAAAGGGGGAGGAAAAAAAAATACGAGTCAACCCCTTTTAAAAATAATTATATAGAAGAAACAGTTGATAACCATATTAATGACCATGACGAAAAAATAGACACAGATAACTATAAAACAAATAATTTTAAATTTGGAAATATAGTTATAGAAGTTCACGATAAGGAATATTCAGAAACTAATATATCAGATTTTTTTGTAAAGAATACTAATGATGAATGTAAAATAAATATTTCAAGTGATGAAGAGGATAATTGTAATATTAAAATAGATTCTTCTAAAAAGGTGACTCTTTATAACAAGGATAATAACAAAATTAATATTAAAAGAAATTTAAAATGTTATAATTGCCATCATCTTTTCAATTGCAAACCTTTTTATTTGCCTATAGATTATTCTAATAAACTAGAGAGATATAAATTATTTGGTAATTTTTGTTCTCCGAATTGCGTAAAATCTTTTTCATTAAATGATAAAGTTTTTCAGAATAAATCTTATTTAATAGGACAGTTCTACAGAAGATTATTTGGCTACAATTTTAATATAATACCAGCTCCAAGTATTTTAGAATTGAAAGAATATGGCGGAACTTTAACTATAGAAGAATTTAGAAAACCGTTCTATAATAATAATAGATACACTATGGCTAATTTAAGTTCTAAGATAGTTTATTTCTAATTATACAATTTAAGTACTACTAGTGTTAAAACCACTAATAATAACATTAGTAAATTTTCTAATTTTTCTAGTCTCTTCATAATAACCTGATGGCGATGGGTAGCAACTTCATTTGCTATTATAGAAGGACCTGAACTACCCGAGGAATTATTATTACCTGAGCTGCTAATAGCGGGTGATACCGTTTCTTGAATAATTTCATTTTTTTCCATTTTAAGTTTTCTATAATCCCCTGCCGAAGCTGTTGATGCCGCTGTTATCATATTACTAAAAGATGGCTGTTCTGTTAACGATGGCGTATGTGAATATAAATTATTCTTACTACTATTTCTTACATTAGAATAAAATAATGGCATTGGTTTAATACTATACAATTATTTTATTTTAATTTAATTTAATTTAATTTAATTTGTTTTTTTCGCTATGCAGCATCTCTGAAGAACTGGTACGCCTTCCGAATCTAGACCCTCTGGGCCTACGCCGCAATTTCCGTTTCCGCCACATGTTACGTGGCAACCACCGTTGGACAAAGTAAAATCTGCCGGTGCCATTTCAAACCCCGCGGGACAACCCGTGTTCTTAGCCTGTGCTAAACTTATAAGAACGGTTTCTCTGGGAGCATCCTCGCGCGGATACATTCTACGCAACCCGCCAGTCATCCCTAGAGATTGCTTTAGCCCTCCCAATGACAAATTCTCAACCCCTGCGGCAACCGCCTGGGTAACAGCTCCCTGTGTACCAGGGGCGGTTCTTCCTTTGGGTCTATTAATAAGATAAATTATAATAACTACTGCCACCGCCAATAAAAACTGTAGGTTCTGCTTTTCCATTTTATTTTATTAACAATATTTTTTTTTTAAATAAAAATGTTATAATTATAAATTTATAGCTCTCTTCCCCTTTCCATTTATTGTAACCTCTCTAGAGGTCTCAACAGTTCCTACGGACGATGCATCATCGCCCCGTTGAAACACACTGGATAGATTTAAAGATGGTCCCGATATTTCCGATGTAGATACATTAGATACATGAGGGGCTGGTTTATTACTCATAGCAGAGCTAATATTTTTCATTATCTCTTCTGTTTGTGTATTATTTAATCCCTTCGGTAAGGCGGAACTAAACATTGTTTTGGTTGTATGAAACATAAATGCACCACCTACTAATGTAACCAATAAGTGCAATTCGGGAGGAAGATCTGCCCTGCTCTTGTATTTTTCATATAATTTTTCAAAAATGACAGTATAATCATCTATGTTATCCATAACAGACTCTGACCAACCATCTAATTTAGCGCCAATTGGATCATACTTTGTATTAGCTATCTCAAGTCCATAGACAGCCGCCATTAGGATTTTTTGTTGAAGTTTAACACCCGAGTCTTTTTCGGCATTAGAAACGTGTAATTTCAATTCAAATTTTAGATCATCTAATTTAGAAGACATAGAGTATTTTTTTGTTAATTCAATACCTCTTCTTTCAATATCCACTAATTGCATAAGAATTTTTTGCTTTTCCTGTTTAACATTTCCACTCTTTTTACCAGAGCTGCTCTGTGATGATGTATCAGAATAATCTCCAGACATTTCGCTTCCACTTTCACTTCCACTTTCGCTTCCACTCTCAGAATCGTCATCAGAGTCTTGAACTTTGCGGTCCTTTGTTTTTGAGTTGTTTACAAAGTTTTGATAATCATCTGCATTAAATTTCGACCCCGATTTGGACTTAAGACTACTTTGTTTAATTTTCTCATTTTTTTGTTTTTTTGAGTTCATTGGCGTTGCCTCAACTGTGCTACCTGATGATACAGAGTCTGCATCGTTTACCATAGTTTTGTCTTTTATGAGATCGATATCATTTATCTTTATATTACTATCTAAATTTATAATAGGTCTAACAGAATCATCTGTTACTATCTTGATATTAGGAACTCTTGCACTCATGTTATACATTTCGTTATTATTTTTTTTATTTTTATGGGAACGTGAAAATAAAATACCTATAGGACCACTTATGTTATTATTTTTAATAATATCATTCATATATCATTCATATATTTTATATATTAATTATTTTTAAGTTAAACAGTTTAAAACTAAATTTAATTAAAATATATAATGCTTGAAAATAATATTAGATACGGCGGAGGAGTTCTTTTTTATTGTAAGTCCCTTGATAATACCACTTATTTCTTTTTAGGTAAAGATAGGGACAATAGATGGTCTAATTTTGGCGGCGGTGTAGAATTATCAGATAAAACTGACCCTGAAAACACTGCATCTAGAGAAACATGGGAAGAAACGCTTGGGTCGGTTGGGGATATAATAGATATTAAAAAATACATTAAAGGGTGTAACTGTATTATTTCAAAAACCCCATCTGGGAATAAATATTACATGTATGTTGTAAAAATTCCTTTCACTAATGTATACAGGGATAGATTTAACACTACCAAAAAGTTTTTATCAAATATACAAATAGATAAAAAATTTCTGGAAATTTTAGATGTAAAGCTTTTATCAATGGAGACGGTAAAATATTCAATAGATGATAATAATAAAAAAACATTTGTTAAACTAAGATCTAGTTTTGAACTTACCATGAGAAATAATTTTGATGAAATATGTAGGATTATATCTAATTAATTTTAAAGAGTATTATAAACTCTCATTAAAGGTTGGTCTATTTGATGTATAGGAGTGTAATTTGTTATTTCCCTATCAGGGTCGTAAATATTAGAAGTACTTAGTAATTTTCTAGGTTTAACTCTTTTTACACCCCTTAACTGACTTATAATTTCTGGTGCAGATATATCTTGATGAGGGTTTATTATATTATTTTTAGGGGTAACATAATTAAATTCTCTACTATGAGACTGCGTATGTTGACTACCCATTGAAAATCCAGGTGTACTAGTCATATCTATAACCCTATTATTTTCTTTTACCAACATCTGCGCCGGGGTCTGGGTTTTATCCATATAAAAACCCCTTGCTTTGTTTACCTGCCTTTTTAATAAAGGACCGGGTGGTAATGTGCGAGATTTCTGTACAATAGGTTCGTATGTGACTATTTGTCTAGGTGCATCCCGTCTTATAAGTTCTGTATCTATTTCGGCCGCGGCGGCTTGCATACGTAGTTTTGAATTTTTTTCAAGAATTCCTAAAGATTGTTGCCATTCTTGCGGGATATCACTATAAACCATTTATTATTATGTTATATTTTATTTTAATTTATTTTACTTTATAAATTCCGATGTCTGTTTTATTAAATCACCGACTGGATCAATTTTTATATCCTTAGAGACTATATTAGCAACGTCTTTTTCTGTCATAGAAGTATTTACATTGGGTTTAACTTTAATATTGGTATACCTAGGTATAGAGTTATTATTTCTAGTTCCATATCTTTCTCCGGTCTTTATTCTATCTACAGTGTCTATAGAAAAGAGCTGTTTACCCTCATTCGCAACGGCGTTCCTAAGTATTGCAAGAGCCTGATTAATTTCTTTTTCACTCTGTTTATTTTCAAGTTCATCATATGTCTTATCCTTTCCCATAAAAACTCCAATTGTTTGTTCACCGGCTGAATTTTTTATCTTAGGGCCCGCCATCTTGGTAACATTTTCCCCTCTGTCGGATGATGTTATGTTTTTTAAAGATTCTTTATCTAACTGATGATATACGTTATAGGAAAGTCCCGCGTTAACAGTTTTATTGTCTGGCCATTCTCTTTGTGAAGAAGCCCCGTGCCACGCATAAGGTCTTTTATTCCCGACCGATGATAAATTTGAAGAATCTATATCAGTGGTCACAACCCCTGGTTGCATTCCCTCATTTATGTAACCATTTTTTTCACTTATCACATTACCGATTGAACTATATAGAGTATTATTACCTTCTTTTTCTTTAATTATTCTTGAAGCTAAATCGTCTACGGACATATCATTAAGATCTAATGACTCTTTTTCTCTTAAATTAGTCCTAAACATCGCAGGAAGTTTAAAAAGCTCTGGGTCTTTTAAAATAGGGCGTTTATAAATATTAATATATATTCCAACAAAGGATAATAATACGATAAATATTACTACTACTCGCAGTTCCATTTATTTATAATGATATATATTTTTATTTAATTTAATTTAATTTAATTTAAATAAACCAGGTAGCTACAGTATAATTTCTTCTCTACAAGTTGGGCATGTATTAGATTTTTCGGTGAGCCATTTCTTAATACATCTATTACAATAAATATGTTCACACTTTAGTTTTATATTATCTTCCATATTTTCAAAGCATATACCACAATTTGTAACTTCATTAGATTTATCCAATTTTTCAAAATTTTCTAAAGAAACTTTAGGTTTTATATTAGATTGTTCTTGAATTAGAGACTGACTTAACATATTAATAACGCGCTGAGTAGAGAAAAATGTATTTATATCATATGTTAAATTACCTAACAAATCATTAATATAGTCGTCATATTCTACAGACGAGTACTGTTCTGTAGTTCTAGAATAGTATTCATTTTGACTAATGGGTTCTATTGAAACCTGGTTTGTTTGAGAGTCTCTCCTTACCTCGTAAGCTCCTAAATTAGATTGCATAAACATTATATACGTATATTACTTATATAACTATATAATATTTATATTTCAATTAATTTCATTTATTTTAATTTTTACCTACCATATTATTCATCCTATCCGCCCTATTTATTAAAACAGATGGATGGGTATCTCCAGACCTAGTTGGGGTATCTAATATTCTTATGTCTCTAGACGGTGTACTAAAAGGTGTACTATATATACTTTGCACACTCCCAATTCTAGGCGCGGCAGAATATATTACATCATCATCATCATCATGATCATCTATTGGTGTATATGTATCAACTTTAGGAGAAGTTATACCTGAAAAAATAGAAAGCATATTAGTATCTCTAATTGAAAATTCTATAGGGCCTTGATTTTGGTCTACTGATAGATTTGAACTTACACCAATTGGGTCTACATAAGTTGAAGGATTATAAGAATCAACTCGCCTAACAACTGGGTGCTGATTTTTACCGGATAACGAATTTATATGTTCATAATCAAGTCCCGAAAAATTAATATTGGCATCTCTCATAGGAGTATGTTCTACCATATTATTTAATTTGTTAACATCATTGATGTATGCCATTAAGTTTAATATAATAATACATTTTATTTTTATTTAAATTAATTTATACGGGGGATATATTTTTATTAATTGTGTTTAATTGTTTAATTGTTCCAGTCATAATCTGTTTTGCAAATTTATTGTTAACATCTGGGGGTATTTCTTCGTTTGTAATATTTTTAGGGCTTTTATCTCCGTCCAGCATAAACCGGTGTTTTATATTATCTGTATTTTTTACGGGACGATTTATTAAAAAAGAATTTTTAGTATTTGTATTATAATCCTTCAACAGGTCTTTACCATGATTTGTAAGACCCCCTTTATCTTCTATTTTACTAAAATCTGTAGGTAAATCCTGTATAGTTCTTGATTCTACAGCTGCAGATGAATTGAGAGTTACAAAATAAACGCATACAGATAATAGTACAGAAAATAGGCCAGTTGCTAATATAATTACATAGTCCTCCGGATAATTATATGCGAATGCGAGAGAGACTACTATTATCAGGCGAGTAAGAGAGTTGTATTGATAATTTTTATCCGTTCCGTAGAACGGATTTATAGAAATAGAATTAAATAATGCACATAAGTCAGAAAACCAATATGATGTCATATTTAATGTATATTAAGAATTTAATTTTAATAAAAACTCAGTTGAAAATTGTTGATTATGTAAATCAGAAATATCGTTAGAATAATTTTCTATATGAGAATTTCTAATCTTATTATACTCTGTATTATTTTTATTAATTATAATCTCTCCCAACACAAAAAGAGACTGAATGTAGTCCCATACGGCAGTTTTAGTACTGTCTGTTAGATCATTCCAATACTCAGCTATACCAATTTCAATTGAAAAATTGTTAATCTTAGACTTTATAGATGAGTCATTAATAAAAAATAAGTCGTTTCTGTCCTTGATTTCATTCTTGTAGTCTATACATCCTGCCATAAAAAAATTAGCGGGGGATTGAGGAGATGTCAATTTTACAAGTACAAAAGCTTTTCTATAACTATACAACCTTGGGTTAGGAAATTTTGTTATTATTTTATCAATAAATTCAGTAAATAATTCATTGAACTTAATAACGGATTTAGACATTATTATTATTAATATAATGCCATACTTTAAATTTATTTAATTTTAATATTTAAATATTTAATATAATTAGAATTACATGAACGGTAATGTTAAAATAAATGGAGTTAATATGTTTATAAACAAGTTAACTTTTAATGACGGACCTATAGAGATAATAGACTTAGATGTTCTTAAAAATAATTTTCAATTGGACGAAGATGATACCGGGTTTTACAAACTAAGTTTATATAAGAAAATTGTGTACGACGATGGAACCATATCTGAAAATTATAATAGACCTGGAATAGGACCTATTGTAAACGGAACATATTGTTCAGTTTGTCAAAAAGTGAGTGGATCTAGACACGAAAATAACTGTGAAAGACCTAAGGATGAAAGTTTGTTTTTAACATTGGACGGGTTTTACAATTATATATTGAACGATCCAGAATATTCTGGAGATTATTCAGAAATTAAAGATGCTTTTATAAATGAAAAACTTACTGATGATATAATTGGTAGCCTCTTTAATTTAGAGGAGGGGTCTAAGATAGAGATAAAAGATGGTAAGATAGATATGGACGCTCATAGAGATAAAATGACATACGTGGAGTATATTGGTATGGTTAAAAAAAGAGGTCCATCTAAATTACCCCCCAAAACAACAACCACTCAATTCTTAAATAATTTAATAATATATCATGAGCTAGATGAACATAAAACTTCAATACGTATAAGTAAAAATGGTCTTATAAATATTATAAACATAATATTAGATCCAATTAAAAAAGAAACTCTAATAAATGAATTGATCAAAAGAATTAATTCATCTGGGGCAGTTGATTATGAAGCTTTTAGACAAATAACGGGAGAATCCCAATATAAAATGATAGAAGGCGCTAATTATGTTCATTCTGCTGCCGCCCAATTTAGTATAAATAAAATCACACCAGGGAAGACACAGGTTGATTTTATAGAGTTGAACAATTTCATTAACCCGTATGACATTAACGGGAGAATAATAGAAAACTCCGTTAATACTAAAATAAGGCGCGCGAGGGACGGTTCTCCTATTGTTTTATACAAAGGACTTAAAATAATAGAATGGGAATATTATTCTCCTCGCGAAACAAGAAATGACATAATGACTAAAGAGTATATAAAAGCCGTTGTTGTTCCGTCAGACGGACTTAAATTGACAGCAGTGATTAATAAACACGGGTCTGTTATGTTAAACGTATCTAAATGCACTTTAAAACAAAAGAATGATGGTATGTGCGGTAAAGGTAATACTGATATAACCACGGATCTATTTAATAAAATAGAGACCGTGTTAAATAATATGTTTGAGGAATACGACGATTTATTTATAACTGAGAGTTTATCTGGTCCTGATAAGCAATTAAAAGATTACAACACTGTTTCAGGATATGCACCCAATGGCAGAATATGTAGACTTACAAGAACTAGAAAAACAGGGGGCGACCCTAGAAACTTTTCAGAATCTATGAGACCAGATCCTTATTCATGGTCTGGAACATGTCCAGACCCTAATTATCAATATTTGAAACCAGAGGGAGTTTTTGATCCAGATGATAAATTATGGTACCCCTGTTGTGAAACAAAAGATAGTAAATCTATAGAGAGAATGAAAAATTATTTAAGAACTGGGTTTCCAGACAGGGATGAAGCTATTAGATATAACATAGGTAATGAAATAGATTACGGGTCGGGTATATTGATACCGGGTAGTAATGTACCCAATGCTATTGCAAATGTTAAAATAAATGGAGAATTCAAAGAAGTGAAAGTAATAGGGAAATTAGGTGCTAGAGAGGGAGGAGGAAAGAAGGCTAACAAATATAAAGTTGAATATAATGGAGAAAAAATAATAGTAACCGGCGACGATTTTGAAAAAGATTCTAGAATCTTTCCAGGGTTAAATTCTTTTAGTAAGGATTCATTATTGTCGTGTATTTATAAAAATCTAAAATTGAATAATATGATAATAAATGCCAATGGGAAGTTGGAGAAGAAAATTATATCTTCTATGAACGAGAAAGATATTAAAGATAATCTAGTTTTATTTACTTCTATTATTAATCCCAAGAGTCTTTATAATTTTATTCCTTTTACTTACAATTCAATACAGCTCTTAATATTGGATCGTTTTAATGTTAGAAAAGTTAGTCCAGATAGTAATAAATTTTATCTTATTCTTTCACCGGCTAATAATTTCTATATAAATGATAATTTATTATCTTTAAACTCTGACATATCAGAAACATTCAAAGACACTATTATATTTGAGGGATATTTGAGTTACAATGATATAGAAGAAAAAAAACAGTACGAGATAATGGACATTATCTATTACAATGAAGATATACGCTATAAAACTTTTGTAAATCGAAATAAGATAATCTCTGATTTATTTAGAATAGGTATATTATCATCAATAATTGACGAATTACTTATAATACCCGACCAATATGACAATATCATATCAGGTTCTTATGAAATAATAAACTCATCCCCGAGTAATAAATTATTATTCAAATCCAACGATAAAACTATTATATTCAACGAAGAAGATAAATATAAAGACTCTATTGTGTTGGAAATTCTTGAAATAAGAGGTGAAACTATTAAGTTTGGATATGACTCTAGAGAAATAATACAGAATAGGGATTTAGACTTCCTAAGAAGTTATACATTTTTAAAACGAAACATACCAAAGGGGTTAAAAACTGGAGAATATTATAAACTTTCAATTAACCGGGACAATATGGGTAAAGTAGTTGATAATAGAGTATTAAGTATAAAAAAAAGAATAACTCCAACAACCAATATGAAAACATATGAAGAAACAATGAACATATTACTTGTTAAATTTAGTCCTATAGATAATGATTATTTTAGTTCCGAGTTGGATTGGGTGTTTAAAGATGGTTTTCTACGTTATGACGGAACAGATAATTTAAAATACTTTAAAATTTGATTAGATTAGTTATAAATACAAATAGTTCATTTATATTCGCATTGTTTTTTAAAATCTCTATCTCAATTTGTCTTTTTCTATTTGGATATTTACTTTCTATAAAATCTCTATCAATTAATTCCCCATCTGATATTAGTGTGAAATCAACTCTGAATGTTTCAGATGGGTCTATGTAAGATGTCCGTTGCTTTAAATTGTATTTCCCAGAAGTAACATAGTCTGTTATTCTTGTTTCAGTAGATGTTGAAATTCTTATGTCATTGTCCCAGATTTTTGACATATCTATATTAATATCATTAAGTCTCTTTTTTATTATAGATTCTAGTATTATAAATTTTTTAAAGTCATTTGAATAGATGTGTCTAGTTCTAACACCGGCTAATTCGTCGGAATAAGCGTCTACATAATATTCAATTATCTTTTTCATATTATACCCGTCTATTCGTTTCATAGAATTTTTGTAGACATCCTCCGTTATATCAGGATTAAACCCCCCTGTTTTCCCTATGTTTCCCAATCTAAATTCAACTTCAATGTCTTTAATCCCGATTTTATTAAATTGTTTTTGTATATTTACTACATCATCTTCCTCTAAAATATTGGCTTTATTAGAGGTTGATATACATCGAAGTAGACTAGCTCTCGATGAATAAGAAAGAAGCTTAATTAATTGTTCTTTTGATGAACTTTTCCCAATATTTGCAAAGTAATATAAGTCGTTTATATCGATTGGATTTTCAGCACTTCTTATTACATTCAAAATAGTTCTCAATGTGTTAGGACGAGTCTTATCGTTTCTAACATTTTTAAATTTAAAATTATTTCTGGATATTACTTGAAATTCGACTATAGTATTACTTTTGACATACTCGGGTAGATTGACTGTAACATTTTTGTAAGATTCTCCGAATTTTTTAGTCCAATTTTGCATATTACCATTGCGGTCTATAAATTTAACTATATTTTCGTTCTTATTCTTCACAACCAATAGATCTATGCTTTGTTCATCATTTGGTTTCCATTTAAATTGTGTACTGTCAAGTTTATTCCACGCTCCTATAGTGTAAAGAGTATCAGATGCGGTAAATATCAATCCATCTAGTTTAATTTTTTTATTTGTAAATGTGGATGTGGGTTTCCCATACTTTTTATTCACCATATCATAAAAACCTTTGCGATGTTTGACTAAGAATTTCTGTAGTTCACCTGTTTCAGAGGGGGTATATAAAAGCTGATAATCTTTTATAGAATCTAAAAAATAAATTGGTTTGATCTCTACATTAAACCATTTTTTGTTTTTAAAAGATGAGACTAACAAAGGGTCGAATTTGTTAAATTCTCCCGGCATTATCAATTTGTAAAGTATATCATACCTGTTTATATATGGCCATGGCTGAGTTCTGAGTTTTCCATCTTCGGGTACAGTCATAGAAGAATCCTGTCCTATGATTCTTTCCCCTTCTGTGTTTACATCGATGTTACTCGGACCGTATAGTATGTCAAACGCCATAAACGATACACCTTTTACTCTATTAATGTCTAAAACTGCATGTGAATTGTCGTCTGCGTCAAAGAAGACCATCTCTCCGTCTATTAACATTTCTCTACTATCAACTGGGTCTAAACTATCTTGATTTGAGTTTCTTACCCTGTATATATTGGTATTTCGGTCTATAAAATACACCATTCTTCCATTTTTAACACCTGGGGTAGTTACTATATACATTAACATTCGTGAACCGTCAACCTTCTGAGTTACTGTGTATTGACTTTTTCCATTTGGTAAGTTAGACATTACAGTGGACATATCTTGTTTTTCCATTGTTACAGGAAGACCTCCTATGAATTTTTTCATATCATAACCCTTGTTCCGGACAAGGGAATTTTTAACGAGTTTTTCATAACTCGCTAATACCTGTTTATAAGTTTCATCCTGTAATAATTCCATACTTATTAGTTAATATTATGTTATATTTTTTATTTTAATATAGTTTATTTTCTGTAAAATTTATTTCTGAATTTCATTTTA